>JAEEGH010027861.1_pt1 | contig 11159 bp, 16 predicted proteins | sample 9134181 | NCBI WGS metagenome assembly JAEEGH01 (sample SAMN16246544, study PRJNA631951) | gut metagenome | biome: gut microbiome; feature: rumen; material: DP-attached | host: Bos | place: Iran: Karaj | collected 2018-10
CACCAACTCTTCGCCGGGCAACATCTGTGGATTAGTTACCAGATCCAAGTGCAGGCATTGTAAAACGCTTCCTATTGAAGCATAACGATCTGCAACCGCATTCAGGTATGCTTTATTGATATCAACGCCGTAAACCTTACGGTATTTTGTGGTATCAATATGCTCAAGCCCATTTCCACCTGCCACTCCGAGAACCATTGCAGAATTAACATCATAAGCTTCAAACTGTTCTTTCATTATTGAATTCATTGCCTGAAGCTGCTTTACCGTCTCAAGACTCATATGCCTTTCATAATCATCAAGGCTAATATCTTCCCAAGGATTCATTTTCATAATTCCATACTTTTTTAGAAAACTGAATGTTCAAAATCAAGATAATCCCATGAGTCACCAAACATCTCATATAGACTATTTGCATAGGGATCATCCAATGATTCGTCGATTCCGGTAAAAGATCTTAACCAAACTCTTTCTTCCTTCCCATCCTTTTGTCTAATTCCATACAAAGCATGATATGGGTAGTCAAAAATTATGTCTCCTTTTTTTATTCTGTTTGCTTCAGAATTTACGAGGCATAAACATTCTATGCTCTCTCTTAATTCATCTTCACTAAAGAATTCCGATGTCTCAAACTCCTCATAATGTTCTATAAGAAATTCGTATTCTTGATCAATTAAATCAAAAGGTCTTCGGTCCATAAACCGATAGCAATGCTTCTTTCCTTCCGTATCAATAAAATAACCTTCCATATATGGTTCGTCATAAGAGGAAACGGACATAATAAATACAATCCTTTGGTTATCTATGATTTGATTTACACTATCTGATATATCTTCAGATGGTGCCTCATCATTATGCTTTGAACACGCCGATAAAAAAATAAGCATAAATGCAATTGTCAAAATCAATAATCTTTTTTTCATCTCAGTCCACATACACAGCTAAATAATGTGTTCATGATCATAGAACAGGGCCCCGGATTACTGTCTTTTCTTTATCATTCTGACTATTGAAACCGGTGTGCCGAGAGTCCATTCCTTTTTGCATCCGTCAAACTCAAAACCGTATTTGTGATAAAAATTTATGGCTCTCTCATTCTTTTCGAACACCCACACAAAAAATGTATTGTATTCGCTAAGCCTGGAAATTGCTTCATTCATCAATCTGTATCCTACTTTCCGGCCGTAATACTCCGAAAGGACATAGATTGCATCAACTTCTCCTGCATCCGGCAGGTCTTCATCTCTTGACGGTCCATATACTGCAAAGCCTACAACTTTATCTTCATCCTTTGCTACAAGAGTATTTTCCGGGAACTTCCTGGCACGTGCTGTTGTAGCCTCTACAGTCATCGTATCGAGATATCTGTCACATACAATACCTCTGTAAGATTCCTGCCATGCGGTACAATGCACATATCCCCTCCCGCACAACTCTTCATCAGTTTCAGCTAATTTAATGCATATTGAATCATTTATTTCTTCCATTTTGTTATCTCCTATCTCTATTTTTCCCCTTGCAAGATCATAGAAAGCGGAAACCCACTGTGATCTATTGCTGAAAAACCACCGCTGATATCATGATCAAACTCCAGAAGTCCCGTAACGACAATACCATTACTGCACATTCCGGATATTATTTCTGACATTGAATGTGTAAAATCAGTAAAAGTTTTTGAATGATAGTTCTTCAACGTCATATAATACATACCGCCATTTCCGGTCCATTCATGCTCAAAGTAAGAGAAATGACATTCCGTCCTATGTTCCGGATCAAACTCAGCATCGCCTTCTGTGGCCAGCATATTCGTGCAGGGATGCTGTTCGTTAAGTACGATCACTGCCCCGGACTTCATGCATTTTGCCACAATCTCAAAAAAGCGATTCAGATCATCAAACCAGCATAATGCCCCTATAGTAATGATCACAATGTCAAACTGCTCTTTGAAACGGTCATCAATATCATAGATATTTACTGCTTCAAATTTGCAGGGTAAGTTTAATTCTCTTGCTTTATCATTCGCAAAGGCGACCTGATTCTCAGCAATATCAAAGCCTATTCCTTTAGCTGCTTTTCCGCTTTTTACCAAAGAAAGCAGTTCCCGACCGTTATTACAACAGAATTGACCGATCGTCTTTCCTTCTGTATTGATTTTTCGCAAAACATCAACCATCTCTTTTTCAAAAAACGGATATTCTTCATTTTGTATGCGTTCTGTTATATCTGCACCCCAGGATGTGTCCCTGTTATCAAAGGCTTCTTCCCAAGCTGCCTTATTTCCTTCTATATACTTTTCCATAAAAATCTCTCTTTCTGCTTTCTATCATAATCTCTTCAAGCCAAAAGATCCGCCAGTGTGTCGGTAGTTTCTACCGGCTGCCAATGTCCCTCGATGCAAGTGACAGCACCGATTGATCGGATCTTGTCAGCCAGTATACCTGCTCTATCCTTGTCCTTGACTCCGTTAGGAAATTCCGCACACGTAGAGTCTCCGACAAAGAGGGTATTATCTTCGCACACATAAACAAGTGTTGAATCATCTGTGTGAGGAGCCTGTGTCTGCAGAAGCTTAACTGTGCATCCGCCGAGGTCGATCGTCAGGTCACCCTCAAAAACAATATCCGCAGGAACGACTATCACTTCTTTGCCACCCGCATATTCTTTTCGGATACTGTCATATATGTTCAGAAACTCATCAGGGCCGTTTGCCTCTATCTTTCTTTTGCATTCCAAAAGATGCCCGTTTGTTGTTTTGTTAGCCATAGTAAGGCCGTTTACGGCATGCATCGCGAATGTGTGATCCCAATGCCAGTGTGTAATAACCGTAAGCGAAGGAAGCGGCAGGCCTTCCTTTCTTAGGAGATCGTAAAACTCTCTTATGTGTGCTTCTGAGTGACCCGCATCGACCGCAAGACTCATTTTATCGCCTTTTACATAGCCGATGTTCGGACGATCACGTTCTTCCTCGAAAGGCATATACCATATATGTTCAGATAATTTTTTTAGTTCCATATTTTTCAATTTCCTTTACTACAACTGAAATTTATTAATATCCCTTTATATTCATATCCTGCATTTATATATGCTTTATTTGATGGTATATAATTATAGTCAGTATATAATAATGGAACTAACCCCCTTTCTAATATATCATTTGTCATAAGATATATTAAATTTGCAGCATAACCTTTTTTTCTTTCTTCAATTGGTGTATATACGTGATTAAGCTTTGCTTGTTCCCCCGTAATACTATAACCAGCCATACAAACTATTTTATTTTCTGCATTTCTCAAGATATAAAAATTATCATCAGATATAAATGTTTCAACATCTTTTCTTGCTTGTTCCGGTGAAATCGGATTATTCCCGTTCATTTCAATATTATCATCATACCAATACTTTACTAACACTTCACTATCACTTTCAGTAGGTTTCGATAAAACTCCATCACATACTTTTGGTGCTTTCGTATGATGACAAATTAAAAATCCCATTTCAAAATAATCGTCAGTATTTAGATTAGCAAAATTTCTTTTTACCAATAAATCATATAATTCTTTTTTACAAGTAAACTTATCTCTTTCATTATCTGTTAAATATATCTTAATTAAATCTTCTATTTCTCCAATTTTTGATCCATCAAAGTTTTCACTTGTCCAAATCCAAGTAGGCCATTTTTTTGAGCCTCTACAAATTATATAGCTTTCTTCATCACTATAAAGTTCCAGTTCCGGACTTGGCAAATTTTTTAATATCAGATTAAATTTATATTTATCTTTTTGAAATTCTTGACTCTTAAAAATTGCATTATCCGGCTTAATTGCTTTATACATATATAACTCCTGTTTTATCTTCCGGTTTAATCGACAACCTCCAATGAAGTTGGCCTATTAAACGGAAATATAACATTATGCATGTGTAATTGCCTGCATCATGTATTCTTCGTTGCTACTATCTTCGAAAAATTTACCCTTTACAAAGAAAGTAGTATCTTCCTCATGAAGTTCGCTTTTCTCAAAACCATGTGTATCTTTTGGTGTAAAACAAAGGACCACTTTCTTCACTTTAGATCCAAAAGCTGAGATAACATCATCTACAGCACCTTCTCCTATAATGGCATGAAGTATTAATGTATCAGCCTCTATTTCCGCAATAGAGTAGCTATCACAATCAGTAATATAGAATAAATTCTCCGTCATAAACTGCGACAAATAAAACATGTATAATCCGGTATTATCAACCATATACAACTTAGCATTCTGACTAGTTTTATCCAATACCTCAACAATTCTGTCAAAATCTTTCTTATCCTTCAGCGGAACCATCTCAGCTGTGCATTCATTAGATGTTGTCACCTCTTTTGTATACTGATATTCCTTTGCTTCTTTAAATCCAAATTTCGGATAAAACTCAAGCACAGAATCATTAGCGAAGAGATAAATTCCATCTACTTTTCCTTCGTATTCTTTCATAATCTCTTCCATCAGTGTTCTTGCATATCCGTTTCCTCTGTGATCATTATCTGTCATAATTGTTCCAAGCTGGATCAATTTTACAATTTTACCCTTATAATACATGTTGCAGACGTTGACAGAAACATTAGATACAACTTCACCGTCTATTACAACAGAGTAAGGAATGTAGTTATCCTCCCAAAAACCATTTTGATACCAGTTTTCAAAATTAATACCAAAAGTCTTTTCAGCCAGCCTATTGAAAGAGGCTCTAAGGCTCTCATTATTGCTATAATTTTTTTCTACGCAAAAGCTCATTGCTTATTTTTCTCCTTTTTATCTGGACTAATACTATCATTCCTATAATAAACAGACCCGAATACACTTATTCAGGCCTGTTCTGCACTTATTTTTTCTTCATAATTTCAGTCTCGCTCCAACATCACGATATATTCAGGTGTACCTTCTTCTAATTGTCTTTTCCCGTTAAGCTTAAAACCATGCGTCTCGTAAAAACGAATGGCATCTTCGTTCTTCTCCAGGGTCCATACGAACTGAGCATCAAACTTTTCTTTTGCAAATTCAACCAGCTTAGATCCGATGCCCTCTTTCCAGAAGAAGTAATCTACATATAATTCTACAATTTCTTTTCCTTCCAGATGGATCATTCCCTTAACTATACCATCATCGTATATCCATACTTTACCGAGGAGCTCCGGATCCTTGAATTCATCGGCAACCTTAACTACCTGTAACTCGTTAAAAGAGTATTCATCGTTATGAAAAATTGATCGGTACTTTATTCTTTTTGTAAACACCAGAATCTCGGCAATCCTGGATAGGTCTTGAGGGGTTGCTTCTCTTATCATGTTTCCTGCTTCATCTCTTGTGATCATACACACCCTCCATTTCCTATCTGCTCTGTATAAGTAAATTCTCGCTCTCGCCCCAGGTTTTAAAAAAGTGATAAATCTGCTTTGACGAATCATCTTGGCAGGAATGTACTTCTTCATCTAAATAATACCTTGTTATTCTAAGCTATACGTCCAATTCAAAGCGCGTTCTTTGGACAGTTTTTCACACATTCCATGCACAGAATGCACTCTGTTCCATTCTCGCGTTTTCTCGAATTATCCGTCACATCTACATTCATCGGACATATCCGTTGGCACTTCCCGCAGGATATACATTTTTCCTTATCGCACTTTATCCTGATCAGCGAAAAGTAACTCATTGGCTTTAAGAATACGGTTATCGGACAGATGTATTTACAGAAAGCCCTGTTATCCTTAAGGGCAAACGCCAATGTGATGCCAATTCCGTAATATGCTATATTACCAATGACAAACGCCCAAAACATGATGCGTTCAATATTTCCGACATTTGCCAGAAACAATGCTGCTACGAATACCAGCGACAGAGTAAAAGTGATATACCGGATCCATCCCAGGTTCTTTCTTGGCTCCTTCGGCTCTTTGTACGGAAGAAAATCTAACACCATCGCAGTCCAGCAGGCAAAGCCGCACCAACCTCTTCCAAAGATAAGCGGTCCGAATATCTTTGCAACCGCATAATGTATGGTCGCAGCCTCGAATACACCTGTAAAGAGATAATACCAGAATCCTTCAATTTGCATATTTTCCTGGCAGATGAGTCCCAAAAATACCAGCATATATAAACCGACAAGAAGTTGCACTATGCGGCGGGCATACTTGTACTTCCTTATGAAGAGAAAAGTACCCAGCGATATAGATAAGCCTATGTAGCTGAAGTTGAACAGATAAAACAATTTGTTCTTTGTCAGCCACAGCGTTATTGCTACTGCCTCAAACACGACAAACAGAATAATCGATAATCTGTATTTTTTCATAATTGTTCCCCTAAAAACTTTTGTAAACATCATTCTTAATTGTTCGCATAGCTAAAAATGTAGGTATGTTCAGCTCATGAAGATGGCCTTCTCCATTGGTATCTTCATACAGATTAAGAAGAGTGAATCCTGCTTCAAGCTGCCTACCAATCTGTTCTTCCAGAGAATGTGAAAACTGCATTCCGCAATCAGCTTCTTCTAGCTGTTTCCTTTGATCTTCATTGGTCAGTGGATCAAAAGGAAGGCTGTTCATAATCTCTTTTTCCTCCTCATCCACTATATAGTTAATAAAATTTACTCTATTTATTGTTGCGCTCGCCTTATATCAGTACAGAATTCTTTAAGAATTTTTACTTAACAATAATTATAAACATATATTTGTATAAGAAAAAAGGACTTTGACGCTCCGCTTTCAGCAGTTGGTCATAAAGTCCTTAAATTCAGCTTTAAAATGAAAAAGCAAATTATCCATATTTTAACAAAGGAGTATCAGACTCTCTACTCACAACACCTTTTGAAATGATAGCCTTCCAGGCCGGAGAAAAGAGATAATACCCTATCATACACAGCATTCCAAATGCGAAGGATAGCGGGAAGCAAAGCATTACGAACGTTCCGTCAAAATATCTGTTAATAAGGTATGCACAGGGAATCCTCACCGCCCAGAGCATAAGAAGATTTATGAGTGTTGTGTATTTCACATAACCAACTCCGTTAACCATATATGAAATACTGTTAAATACAGCGTAGCACCACTGTGAAAGAAGCACAGCCACCACATACCTGCTGGCGTACATCAGCACAGTCTCATCCTGGGAAAAAAACCTCAGGATCGGCATTCTGAAGGAGATGAACACGAGCCCCAGTGACAGCGTAACAATACCGTTTATTGCAGGGATCTTTATATATCCGGCACGAAGCCTGTCGTAATTCTGTGCTCCATAGTTCTGCCCTGAAAAGGTTGACGCAGCCGCAGAAACAGCTGTTATTGCAACATTTGTAAGCCCGGTAATCCTGCCCGCAACCGAGGCCCCCGCCATAAACCTGTAGCCCTGTGCATTGACCAGCGTCTGCATGGCCATGTGTCCGAAGGAAAAAAGAGAGTTGTTAAGACCAATGGGAAGGCCAATAGCCAGGATGCTCTTCATGCAGGCAGAATCAAATCCTGATGGAAGAAATGAAAAATGAAGCTCGGAAAATTTCTTTTGAATATAAATAACACTGGAAATCCACGACAGAAACATCGCAATACTCGTTGCCATTGCTGCGCCCCTGACATCCATTGATAATCCTGCCACCAAAATCAGATCCAGGACAATATTGGATATACAGGACACCACCAGGAACCAGAGAGAAGCCGCGCTGTCTCCCAGACCTCTTAGAATTCCCGCATTCATGTTGTAACCGATATTGCCGAGAGCTCCAAGGAAAACTACCCTCGTGTAGATCAGTGCTGCATCCCACACATCCTCCGGAACGCCCATGAACCTCAATATATAAGGAGTAGCAAAGAATCCTATCACAGCGATGGGAATGCCGCTCATATACACAAACGAAGTAGCAGTTTGTGCAAGTTGTTCCACTTTCTTCTCATCTCCTGCTCCGATCCTCTGAGATACAAGTATTGACACTCCCGCGCCGATTCCAAGAAAAATACAAAGCAAAACCTCCACCGGCTGAGAACTTGTTCCAACCGCAGCCAGGGATGAATCTCCGCAGTAATGGCCCACCACCAATGTGTCAACAGTAGTGTAGAGCTGCTGCAATATGTTACCTATAACGATCGGTATGGCAAACAGGATCACGTTTCTGATGATGTTGCCCTTTGTCATATCTATTTTACTTTTTCTTTTTATTCCTGCCATTTCAATCCCCTGTATGTTATGTCAACAAACACTATTCATTATGATCTGCTTTAATTTCGTAATACTATTCTAGTATCATATTTTATAATTTTCTTATGTTTTTATCCCTTTTTCGCTGCTAAAATAATGATTTCATGACATGATGGTGTTATGATATGAAAAAAGGAGGTTACATCCATGGCTCTACCCCTGCCACATGGCAAGCAGTTCATAATGTCTCATCGCATGATGTCCGGAGATTTTGAAATGTCCTCCATGGAGGCCGCTCAGGATCATTACTCCATCGGCTTCATCATTCATGGCGACAGAAAGATAATAACTCCCACCAAGAGCTTTTTGATTCATGCCGGTTGCATAAACGGCATGCCTCCCTATGTCTATCACCGCACTGTTCCCGGCTCCACCGACTACTACGAGAGCTATCTTTTAAAGTTCTCACCTGATTTGGCAAAAGAGCTGACGGACTCCCTGGGACTACAGTTCCTGGATAACCTCTATTCCCAGTTTCCTAAAAAATTTTCCCCAGATGATGAAAAAGAGCTCTTTTCCCTTGCCAAAACTCTCCTTAATGCCTACAATGCCTCCAACGAACTTGATAATCAGGAGGAAAAAAAGGCTGCCCTTCTCAAGATAAAATATCTTTTATTTTCTCTTCTTCTACTAATAAATGATAAGGGAGAAAGCGCCAATGAAAAGACTATTATCTACAACAATGCTCTGTCAGAGCCCATAATGGAGGTCGTGTATTTCATTGAAAGAAACTACAAAGATCCCATCAGCATCACGCAGGCGGCTTCTATTTCCGGTTATTCAGTTTCTTATTTCTCAAGGCTTTTTAAGAATCAACTTGGAAAAGCATTTTCAGAGTATCTATGTCTTACAAGACTAAAGCATGTGCAGCAGCTTCTCCTTACCACGGATATGTCAGCAATGGACATCTCTCTGGAATGCGGATTCCCGTATCCGGGAAACATGACTGCAAGCTTCAAAAAAGAATTCGGCATGACGCCATTGAAGTTTAGAAAGCAAAATAGGTTCAAATAAAATTCAATATTTAGTATAAAAAAGCCAACTTTATACAAAACAAGACATCACCTCACAGGCAGAGATGATGCCTTGTTTTTATTGCTTTTACAAAGAATCAATGAAACTGAATACTTTCTCAAAATACAGATCAGGATCCAAATATAATGACTGCCCATGGCCAGCACCTTCCACAACATAAAGATCTTTCTGTGTCGGGCATGCTTCATAGAGACTGTAGACCATATCGGTGTTCACAAAATTGTCCTCAGATCCATGTATGAAGAAAATTGGTATATTTGTCTTCTTTACCTGCTCAATAGCAGATGCCTCCTGGAATGAGTAACCAGCTCTTATCTTTGAAATAGCACTAGCCGTATAGAGAATTGGGAACTGTGATATATGGAAAAGGTATCTCGCTTCATCCGTGAACTCATCCCATACAGAAGTATATCCGCAGTCATCTATGATGGCCTTCACATTCTCAGTAAGATCTTCTCCGGATGTCATCATTACTGTTACTCCACCCATGGATAGCCGCAACCATTCGGAGCGAATAGTATATTTTTTAAAGCCATTCCTCATACTTTTCCAGAGTAATCTCATAAAAGGTGTCCTATAAAATTTCCAATAAGTAACTGCCGTACTAAAGCGTATATTTATATGCGCCAGAAGGCCCCAGAGCATATGCGCTCCGGGGCCTCCTGTATATGATTCTCTTCATAAATGTAGTTTCTTTACTGATTGTCGTATTTGCTGACATAATCAGGGCGGTTATCCATGAGGATAGTCCCAATGATATAAGCCGGAATACCAATACCTCCGGAGAACGAGCACACTGCCCAGATAACTCTGACAACTGTCGGATCCCAGCCAAAATACTCTGCTACACCGCCACACACACCAAAGATTTTTCTGTCATTACTTCTGTATAATTTCTTTTCCATATCACACGCCTCCTTAAAGCTCTGTGCCATCCACATCAATCACTTCGATCCTCTCATCATCTCTTTTTTCTATTGCCGGGCTTCTCTTATTTGCCGCCAGTAGAAGGAATATCGCCAGGATGTCATCGATTGGTCCCGGAACAAAATCTACAGGAGATACAACATAAACAATAAGAAGTGTAAACAGTATCCATTTCATATATGTATTCATTGACATCCTCCTTTCCTGAGATGGTTTCCTTGATATGAATATTGTATGCCATGTCAAATGCGTAATATATGATTTCCTCAGCGTATTTGGGATGCTTATTCTCCCTTTTTAGCGAAAAAAGCTCCGCCACAGTCTTTTTGTAGCGAAGCCATAATCATCACTATTCAGTTTGCATGTCAGCGGACCACTTTGAAATTCTTGTTCCACCTCTGTTCGACTCAGATTACAATGCCTTTGCCATTTCTCTTATCTCATTTAGCTTGGCCTCTGACTTGTTCTCATCGCCATTAGCTGTAACAATTCCAGCTGCTTCAATCCCGGCATAACCCATATACGCCTTAAATTGTGCAATTGCAGCGTCATAAACTCCGGGAGATCCTGAGCTCAGCAAAAGATATGTCTTCTTCGCCTTAGCGGGCTTTCCAATACAGTATACTCTTTGGATTGCTACCTTCATCTCCTACCTCCTCTTGTTTATTATTTAGCCATTAAGGTTGATATGACTGTCAAAGAAACAGCGCGATCAACCAAATGTAACAGATAGTCTTGGGAATCATCATCATTCCCAGCATTGGTTTCTTTTTGGCTCCAAGAACTACCAGCATATAGCATACAAAACTCATGGTCACCAACAGCGCCTTGAACCATTCTCCGTACCAGGCAATCAGGCATACCACAGTAATAATACCCATAATCACGAATGGGATATCCTTCACATCTTATACCCACAATATGCCTTCTCCGGTCCATCAACACCTGACTCGTAGCGCGCTCTGAACTCCATATTTA
>JAEEGH010027864.1_pt1 | contig 11158 bp, 9 predicted proteins | sample 9134181 | NCBI WGS metagenome assembly JAEEGH01 (sample SAMN16246544, study PRJNA631951) | gut metagenome | biome: gut microbiome; feature: rumen; material: DP-attached | host: Bos | place: Iran: Karaj | collected 2018-10
TTGAGCAATTTTTGTTGCATCACAAATGCCACAAATAATATCAATTAGGTTATAGCGCCTCGGCAGGGGAGTGCCGAAGATGGTGAGGGGCGTAGATGAGGATGTAAGGAACTTCATACAAAAAAGCAACGTTTTTTATATCTTGAATTCGTTCGTAATCATATTCCCAAAATCAGTGATTTATATGGATAAGTCTGTCCCAAATTGGCAATTACAACTGTCAGAATCCAATATGCAATTAAAAATGCTAAATGAAAACGAAGTATTTTTATGTCGTAGTAGCCAATATATTCCTTATACATAATTGGAAAAATAAATATTGTACAAATTTGAAAATAGGAACCGATACGAACAAGAAATGTTGAAATAGTCCCCAAAAAACAACATAATAAAGAAAGTATCAATATATATTCAAAAAAAACTTTTAAAGAAGATTGGCTGAATTTAGAAATCTGTTTGTAAATTATCAAATTCAATATACATAACGCGAATAGGGATATCGGAATGTTTGTACCATACAATTCACTGGTCAAGTATCGTTCTTCATATCGAGAATCAATAGCACCTATATTTTCCAAGGCTGAAACGATATTGGCCAAAAAAGACAACATTGCAAAAAACAAAGATGTCAGAATAAACTTTATTTTCAAAGAAGATATTTTCGCACTCCTGAAAGAGCAAAGAATCCATAATCCTATTATTAATAAAAAAATCAAAGCTGAATGATGAAATCCATACGCAATAATGCTGAACAATAAACTTTTTTTATAAGAATTATCAATAAGATAAGAAAACGCCAGCATACAAAATGACATTGCCATGTATTGCCGTAGCGCATTTAGCGATTCTCTAAAAAATACAAAATACAAAATAAATAGAGCAAACCACAAAACAAGTTTTTCTTTGTGACGATACAAAGAATAAACAAAAGGAATATAAAGTAAGAATCCTGTAAATATCAAGAAAATTGAATAATCATGCGTGATTCTGGAAACAACAAAATTCCATACGACATATAAGAATTCTATGTTTGTACTATCTGATACAATATTGGAAAAAGATTTCCAAGAATCACTTTGTGTTGCTAATTCAAATGTAGGATAAACATATAGAGCTGTATCTGTACCTATGGAAACATCGCGAAGCCCAAAAAGTAATACGGGAAAAAGAATTGCAATAAATAAAAAAAACTTTCCTAAATTACGTGATGTTATATCCGTATAAAAGGAAAAAAATAATGATAAACAATAACTAAAAATGTAAATCATAATATTCAAAATGTCTTATCGTTTAATTTCTCGATGACCATTTAACATTTTAAAATATTTTTTCATAATCTTATAAATTCCTAATCGGTTGCTCCATAAGCGGACTTGTTTTTCAAGGCGATGGCGAATTGTTATAGGAAAATACTTTTGGAAAACATCTTCTGTAGAAAGGGTGTTCAAATCAGTGAAAAATTCGGTTCTTTTGGAATTTTCTGGCACAGAATGAATGAGTTCTCTAACGCCAGTAACAGCTGAATCTGCCGGTATTTCAAGACTGATTCCCAAGGATTTTACGTGATTCCATATTTCAAATGCCTTGTGTGTGTGCAAAAGAATCCTCGTGACACCTTTATCATTATCAAGTTTACTTGAAAATTTTTCAACATCAAAGCAATCCCACATTGTAAAATCAGTAATATGATATCTCTTTTTTGAAGGGCAGACGAAACAAGATGGTCTAGGCGTCAAATTGTTAAAGAACGCTCGTAACATTACATCCGTGTCAATGCCTTCTTTATAGAACTTATTATCTTTTGACGAAAGGGACATTGTTGAATATTTATAACCATAAACCTTATCTCGGAATTTTACATCCGTTATTTTTAGTTTGTTTTTTGTTTCATAGTAAGCAAGATATTTTTTAAAAAAAAGGGGGGATGGACAAGCATGACAAACGACATCAGCCGTTATCAACTTTTCATATTCTCTCCGCAAGAATTTGTGAAGCCCTTCTAGTTGACAAGGAGTTCCACTAAAGCAGACCCAGCGACCTTCATTTAAGAAATCTTTTACTTGTTGAAAACAAGTTCCAACAACACTTTGAGCGTATTTACTATTTCTAAAAAGTTTTAGATCTTCAATATTTTCAATATAGCGATGATGTATTGTCATTTTTTCATCATACGCCGCACCAAACACAACACCGCCATTTTCAAGAACCCATGTTGACAACGCTGTGAAAAATCCACCTGATGTACTTTCAGCGAGTATCCGAGCATCCTTATGTTGGAACAAAGCCGCTTTTTGCTCTGGATTTACTTGTTCCTCTATTTGATTTTTTATAGGACATACCTTTTCACACAAGCCGCAATTTACGCAAAAATCCTGGTTTACTTTAGGATAAAGGAAACCCTCATTGTCTTCAACCATGCTGATACAATGCTTTGGACACGCATTTGCACATGCGGAGCAACCACAACAATCTTTTTTATCGTTAATCACAATCATATAATCCCGCATTCTTTAAAGAATTTTTCAGCCAATTCCATGTATAATTTCTGAGTGTCCCTATTTTTTCATGAACAGCATCAAAATCTATTTCCTCTGACAGTTTTCTTTCAGCGTTCTCATTGCCATATAGCAAACGATTTTCAAGATTTACAAGAGATAAGAGTGAGTAAACACGGCCATTTGTCGAAACGTTTCCATCTCCTCGATAACGACGGAAAGTAAAGAATTTCTTTTTATAAAGGAGTGAAAAAACGGAACAATGAAAAGAATCTGTAAACACGAACTCGGCATCACGAACCAACTGGATAAATTCGCGAGGTCCAACATTGTACGGAGTTTCATCAGCAAATCCAACATCAGTTTTTATAAACTCATCGCAATGAGCCAACTGTATAATTTTGAAGCCCGAAAGTTCTTGTACACGTTTCACAAATTCACGATGTTCTGGATTATTTCCAAGAAAGTAGACGAAAATATACGGAGCAACAGAAGGCCTCCCTTTAATAGAAAGATTTTCCCAATCCTCAGCCGTAAACATCAACGTTGGATCACAAACAACAGGGACATCCTTATTTGAAAGATTTTTTACCAGTTTTTGTCCAGAAGTTTCACGTACAGAAATATAGTCTAAGCGTTTTAAGAAATATTTTGCCAAATTCGCTTGCTTGCGTGGAAGTTCAGACACTCCAAAACTAGTCGCCAGCGAAAATTTCGGAATAGAAGCAGGAACAAAATTTAATGTATAATAATCGGCTGAAATATTGGATGGCAACCAAAGTTGATCACTACCAACTACAAACGCAGCATAATCGTTTGCATACAATGACAGTTCATTCTTCGAATTATATAACTTAGACAAATAAAATTTTGATGAAGCAAATTCCTTGAACATCGCATTTCTTGTTGCCAAATTTTCGCGATATATACAATACCTTTTTTTGGCAATCAACTTACGAACTGTAGCCCATTTGTCTCTAATCGTATTGATGTCAAAAATACGGCTTAAAAAGTATCTGTATTTAGCCTTATTTATTTCTGGAACAAGGCCGTCAATCAAGATAGTTTCATTGTCTAAGCCAAGTTTGTCAAAAGCCATCTGCGTTGCGTAGGCTTGCAATTGGCTGCCATAGTTAGGCTGAAAATAACAGGTTACGAGGGCGATGGGTTTCATTTTTTTCGATTTTTACGAACATGCTTTACTTCTGCGATGTGTTATATCTCCAGTCATTTTTGCAAACACAGCTTTACAAAAAGACAATCCACCAAAGCTCAAAAGAGCGGCAAAACGAGCTTTGGGACGAATTGTTTTTCCGAATATCACTGAGAGTCGATTTTTTTTCATGTATTGTATTAAGAAATTTTTATCCACACCATTATAATCATTAGGCATAGCCAATAAAACATGCATAGCAAGACTAAATAGACGACTTTTTACTGCAGGTAATACAGGTTGCAAATCACCAAAGTGATTTTGAATTGATTGAATAATTTTCACCGCACTTTCCGATTTTCTTTTATGAAATTTAGTTCCTTCTATGCTGTTTAACCTCATTAAATAATTATATGTTCTTTTGGATGAATAAGCAATTTTATCACATTGTAAAAGTAGAAGATATGTTGTTGGCAAATCCTCGTATATCAAGCCATATGGGTATCGAATTCCCGTTGTAAAAAGAGACCGATGGTAGATTTTGGTCGGTCCACCAGTGTTAATATTTTGCTGTAAAAAAAGTTTTCTTAATGCCTCCCATTTATCATAACAACAATCTATTTCAGAAGATTCTTCCATGGAAATATTTTCTTCGGAATTCTCAAAAACATAACGAAATCTTGAACAAGCAATTTTACAACCATATTTTTTAGTTAAATTATATAGATTTTCAACATAATTTGGCTCAACATAATCATCGCTGTCAACAAAAATAATCCATTCGCCAGTAGCTACATCAACAGCTACATTCCTAGCATCAGCTAGACCGCCATTTTTTTTGTGGATTACCTTAATGCGATGGTCTTTTTGAGCATATTCATCGCACATTTTTCCACAGTTGTCTGGCGAGCCATCATCGACAAGGAAAATTTCAAGATTGCTATAAGTCTGTACAAGAATGCTATCAACGCATTTTGCTAAATATTTTTCGACTTTGTAAATAGGAACGATAACTGAAATTATATCATTTTCTTGATTCATCATAAGCCTCTATAAATAAAATCAATTAAATTATCAAGATCTTTTTTTTGCTTTGTTGTAATAAAAGAAAAACGATTAATAGAACGTTTTGAATAATCTGTATAATTTTTTTCATTACAAATAAATAGAATTCGAGCCATAATTTCCTCAATCGAATACGGATTAAAGTATACAGCGGCATCGCCACATACTTCAGGAATAGATGTATGTGAAGATGCTAGAACAGGAACTCCGTAATGCATCGCTTCCAGAGGAGGATATCCAAATCCTTCGTTTAATGATGGATATACAAAAGCGTATGCATCATGATATAGTTGATCTAATTCGCAATCATCAACATATCCATAAAATTCAAATCTTTCCTTATTCTGAATTTTGTAGAAAAATTCATTAGCATTTTTTGCTCCCGTAATTTTTACAAAAACCCCTTGAAGATACCCCATTGAAAAAAGTCGATCAAATGCAATAATTCCACGAAGTACATTTTTTTCCCATCTATTGGCACTGACCATAAAGAAATATTTCTTATTATAGATTCTTTTTAATTCTCGATCAACAGAGGTTGATGGGCTATAAAAGCATGGAATTGTTCTTTTTTTTGATTCTTCAAAATACGAGTACATCATATTACATGAATGATGAGAAACCATTGCAAAATGGAAATTTTTATTAGCAAGAACTCTCCTAAAATAATTATAAGCATGTCGATACCCCAATTGAGGAAAGACTGACTTTATCAAAAAAACGATTTTTTCTTTAAGTGATATATTTCTATACCGAAAAATAAACGGGTCACATTTCAATTCTACTGCACGCAGACCATGAATGGTTCCGTACAATTCACAACAATCTAAGTTCATAAGCAATCCGTAAACTTCCATGGGATAATATATTCGTGCCAAATTATTTTTTACGACAACATCTTCAAGCGATTCCTTTTGAGAATCATAAAGATCTATTTTATAGTCTTCTATAATTTTTAATATTTCAGGATTAAACCATTTTGTAGAATCATAATAAACAGAGACTGGCAAACCTCTTGCAACGATATGTTGAAAAACAACTTCACCATATCGGCCACCACCATGACGTTTAGCATTTTTTCCAGGTTGAGTTGCTTTCATATAAAATAAAATTTTTTTCATAAAAACATTTATCCTACTCTTTTATAAACCAAACACATGTAATTAAAATGTCTTTAACATTCATCATGTACAAACCTGTTTTCTAATGGGTATTCGCTCGTTTCTGGGTGTTCGGCAAAATACTTACCGATTTTTCTTTCCAAATTTCTGCTATTTATCTTTCTATAACCTGTTGAAACCAATTTGGCCGGAATACCACCAATAATAGATTCTGCCGGAATATCGGAGAAATCTTTGTTTACGAGGCTGTTACTCGCAACGATGGTGTAATCTGGTACTTTGGCGCCACCCATAATTGTACTTGTGTTGCAAATCCAACAAGATTTGCCGATATAAATGGGTCTCGAATGTTTCCGCACAATCCTTTTCTTGAAATCAGCAATGTAGTGAAAATTGGTGTCCAAAATTTGGCATCTGTGCGTAATCCAAGTGTTTGCTCCAACAAATACCTGGCTATAGGCCGCTATATTGACGTGGTGCATTATTTTTGTATTGGCCCCCAATTCAAGTATTCCATAGCGATGAGTATTGATTTTATTGGCGGTATAAATCATGCATGAACCATGAAAAATAATTTTGCCCACATTGTTGATTGCCGTACTGGAACCTGAATTAGACGGAGCACACCAATTAGTTTGATTAAACTTAATCATTCCTGTTTTGCAAACATCTTTGCATTCCATCTTACCAAGCAGAGAGTACATTTTTGGCCATCCGTAAACAAATATCGGAATTCTTATAGCCTGCTTAAAAGGAAAGCTCCTAAAGTTTAAATACAGAGTCATAAGAGGATTAAACCAATTGACGTAAGGAAGTCGTAATAAAGAGTCAATTCCGACATGTATTATACGCAAAAATTTTTTGAATGTCATTTTCCCTTTACCATTTTCATCAATTTTGTTATCACAAGATTCCGTTCATCCTTAGATAAGCCAAATAGGAATATTACAATCGAGTTCAAAGTAAATGCAGCAAAACAATAAATCCAATTGTTATGAAATGAATTTATAAGAATAAATTTAAGAGAAAGAGTAAGAACTATTGAAAATACGGAAACTAGAATTATCGGCAAAATTGTTTCTTTAAAGTATCTGTGAACAGAAATAAATATATATTTTCGAATAATTATAAAGACGGTTACGATATAAGCACAACGAACAACTACATTCGTTTCAAAAACTGAATTTGGAGAAAAACCAAATTTAAGCAGAATATACGATATCGGAAACACCATTAAAAAAACGGCACTACCAATGCAAATATACGCTTTTAGTTTTCCAACAGCCTGAGCGAGAGTCCAAACAGGTTGATTTAAAGAATTGACAAGAGCGTAAGCAAGAATCAGTAAAATAAATGAATTTGCATAGTCTGGTACATCTTTGAGCCATATTTTAAGTACATCGTCAATAACGAAAAAAAACGGGAAACAGAAAAACCAAAGCAATAAAAAAGAAAACTTTGAACTCTTGAAAAATAAAGAATACAAGTAATCGAAATCTTTGGTGGCATAAGATTTTATTAGTTGAGGCTGAACTGAAACAATGAAACCATTTGAAAAATTAGTTATTGCAAAACTAACCTGACTTGCAATACCCTTTGCTGCATTTACAATTGGACCAAAGAAAAGATTGAGCAAAACATCTATACCATTGTTGTTTATTGCAAATACTGCCGTGCCTAGAAAATTCCAAGAAATAAAAGAAAATGCATTTTTTATTTCTTGCTTAATCCATAAAAATTTGAATACGCATTCCTTGTATTTCCTTTTACAATAAAAGGTGTAAAACAATCTTATGCTTAAGGCTACACAGAATAAGAGAAATGCATACGAAATCAATCTATCTGTAGGCGAAAACGCAATTCCATAGGCAATAGCCAATTTTGCCAGTGCTTCAAAAATACTGACATAGGAGTAAATTTTCATATTCTCATGGGCAATCAAAACAGCATCATAAACAACGCTTAGCAATGTGATGCAAAGAGATGCTGTTGTGAATTGAAACACCCAAAACGCAGCATTCATTCTATGTTCTGGTATAACCAATTTATGCCAAAGAAAATAAAGACCTATCGTTTCAAGCAATGCAAAAACAATCAATGCAATGACAATATAAATGCTCTGATGTTGCCTGAACGTTTTCGATAATTCCTCATCTATATTTTTCCCGATTGCAATACTCAAAAAACGCTGTGTTGCATTCGAAAGTGACGAACGAAAAAAGGCGAACATACCAGCCATTCCGCCAATGACATTTTGAATACCAAAATCAACCACGCCAAGTTTGTCAAGAACAATCCTTGCCGAAAAAAAAGATATGAACATAATGAGCAAGTGCCTGAAATACAGGAATAACGTATTCTTGACGATTCGCTTGCTGTTTTGAAATTGAAAGGTCACTTTTTTTTGTTATCCTAAAATATAAGGTTATTTTTATAGAGTTTTTTTTCAAATTTTCATCTTATTTAGTAAGATTCTCTATTAGAGAGATATCATTTTTTTTAATGATGTACTTGTAAAATTTTAACATTTTATCAGCTTCTTCTTTAGAATCAAAGCCTGCTTTTTTTACTAGAAGAGAGTGATCAGTTCTTCGGGGTATCGCATATTTTACTTTTTCTAAAATTTGGTCAGCCCACCATTCTGCTGATTCAGAAAGATTCCAAAAGAATCCTAAATCATCGCATGGACTTGATTCTGTGGGGATTTCGGTAGAGAAGAACACTGGCAATCCGCAACATTGGGCTTCTACGCCAACGACAGGAAGCCCCTCATATAAACTTGGAAGCAGAAAACAGTCCATTGCATTGTAGAATTTTTGTATATCTTCGCGGCGACCTAAATACAATATTTTTTCTTCTATGCCATATTTCTTTATTCGATCCAACATTTGGACCCTTAAATTACCATCTCCAATAATGAGTAATTTTGCAGAGGGTTCTTTTTGAACAATCTCGTTGAAAATGTCAATTATAAACAGCGTGTTCTTTTGCTCGGTCAAACGTCCGATATGGCCTATCACAATATTATTTTTTATGTCGAATTCTTCTCGAGTAGAATCTCTTAAGGCTTTATCAAACTTGTTTTTTTCTGTGTCTATAACGGTTTTAAAAATTTTTATTTCATTACGATCATAAGCCTTCTTTCCAAATTGCCACTTTCCACATTCTTCACCATTGGCCACATAATGTGTGGAAAAGCATTTAGAAAAAGGCTTTAGCAAATTTTTAACTATATTTTTTTTATCATCTTTGTGCCCCATCGAAATACTTTCGTTTATTCGAAAAGGAATTCCAGCACATTTACCAGCCAACATTGCAAAAACATTCATGGTACTATTGTATCCATGAATAATTGGATATTTATTTTTTTTGCATATTTTTAAAATTTGAAAAAAATTGAATAAAATATTTTTATAGGAAGGAACTTTATAGATTGTACCACCAAGTGCTTCTATTTCATCGTAAGGAATTGAATTTGAATCCGCATCGCATATGAAGTCAAATTGAACTTGGCTTCTATCTATATGCCTATAGTATTCCATGACAAGATTTTTCTTGCCCCCAGAATGCATTTTTCCCATTATTACAGCAACACGAATCATACACCATTTCCCTTATAACGAATAAAAGCTTTTCATAAACGAGGCTGTTTTTCTTATACCATCTTCTAAACTTGTTGGATTTAAAGAGCCAAATGCAGTCTCATACCTATGAATATCCAAGTAATTCACAGGCACATCAACTTTACGAGCATCTTGAAAATCAACTTTTAAATCAACATTTAAGGTTTTCCGAACGTAATCAACAATTTGCAAAACACTAGTTCCATACCCACACCCAACATTGTATGTTCTAAAAATTTCATTTCCGTTGACTATTTTTTGAATAGCTCTAATAGCATCGTCAATAAAGATAAAATCACGGACAACAGAGCCATCTCCGTATATTTTTATCGGTTCTTGCATTAACGCTTTATATACGAACGTTGTTACCACACCCAATATTCCATTTGGTCTTTGATACGGTCCATATGGATTTGCTAAACGAATAACTCTATAATCCAGATTGTACAAATACCTGTACAAATACAACATTTTTTCTATGGTTATTTTTTGCAAGCCATAAGCAGTTATCGGATTTGTAGGAGTTTCTTCGTCAAGAGGACAATTATGTTCTTTACCATAAACGGTTCCTCCAGAAGAAATAAAAACTACCTTACCAACATTTTGACGAACGCAAGCATCAAAAAGATTAGAAGACAGAATTATATTCGTTTGAAGTTCTTGAGAAATATGTTGATTTGATGTCGTTGGCACAGTAGAACTGATTAGATGATAAACAACATCAGCTCCAGAGATCAACTGGTCAAAATTAGAATCAACCTCAAAAGAAGAGGTTTCAAAGCAAACATTATTAAATTTAAAATTTTTTAGATGGGAAAAAAAATCTAAATTCTTATCAACGGCAAGAATTTTATTATCTGATTTTTGAGCCAAAGCAATCAGCAAATTTGTTCCAATAAAACCTGCAGCACCTAAAATAACGATGTTCACCCAGCGCCTCACAGTACTTTGCTGTAAACAAAGTTTCTTACAAAACGGGGCATCATCAATGCCAGTTCATTCATTGTTGAACGGAAGAAGTAGTCCCGACGGCGGAACCAACCTTTCTTGAAATACTTCGTGTTGAAATAGCGCATCGCCTCGGCGTTTTCCTTGGTGCACAGAAACTTGTTGTCCTTGCTGTGGCGCTCGTACACTAGCGGTTTCTGGATGTTGTAACCTTTGGCGCGAAAGTACAAGAGGTCGATAAGCAAGGCGTAATCTTCTGCGATGCAGCAATCTTCGTAATCGCGACAGGCTTGGATCCTTCTTTTTTTGAACAAGACGGAAGAAAACGCCATCGGTATTTTTTTCTTGGCGAACTTGTAGATTTCTTCAGGTGTTTCAGGGAATGTGCGGTAATCCGTCACTTTGTCTATAGATTCCGAGAACTCGTTTATGTTGCTTCCGACGATGTCGGCCTTGTTTGCCAGCAGGGCTTCAAACTCTTCTTCTATCCGGGTCGGTACAGAATATCCGTTTGCATCTATGTAGGCGACAAATCCGTTTGAACAGGCCTCTATGCCTTTTCGAACAGTCGCGCCCAGTCCCGTACGAGACGGCAAAGGCTGTATTATGAAAAGCTCAGGATTTTCTTCTTTGTACCGATTGATTGTCTCGGCCAATTCATCTGTTAATGAGCCGTTCTGGACCACAATGATTTCAGACGGCTTTACGGTTTGACGGAGCGTGCTGTCTATGGCGGTAGACAACCATTGCGGT
>JAEEGH010027868.1_pt1 | contig 11157 bp, 9 predicted proteins | sample 9134181 | NCBI WGS metagenome assembly JAEEGH01 (sample SAMN16246544, study PRJNA631951) | gut metagenome | biome: gut microbiome; feature: rumen; material: DP-attached | host: Bos | place: Iran: Karaj | collected 2018-10
CCTCCTTGGGAATCTCGATGTTCACGCTCATGCGATCAGCATAGCGACCGGCCTCGTTCAGCAGTTCCTGCGAACAGCCAGGGATGCTCTTCAGGTGGATGTAGCCATTGAAGCGATGCACCGTTCTGAGGTCGCGGGCAATAGCCGCGAGCCGTTCCATCGTATAGTCAGGATTGCGCACCACCCCACTCGACAGGAAGAGCCCCTCGATGTAGTTGCGACGATAGAACTCCATCGTTATCTCCTCCAGTTCGCTGACGGAGAGTGTTGCCCGCTTGATGTCATTAGAACGACGATTGATGCAGTAGGCGCAGTCGTACATGCAATAGTTGGTCAGCATGACTTTGAGCAGCGAGATGCAGCGGCCGTCATCAGCAAACGAGTGGCAGATGCCAACGCCGCCCACCGTCGAGCCCACCATGCCCTGCTTACCTTTGCGCACAGTGCCGCTTGACGAGCACGACACATCGTACTTCGCCGACTCTGCGAGTATTCGCAGCTTCTCCATGGTCTGTTCTGTCAGCATAACGACTGCAAACTTACATTATTTTTTGCAACTAGGCAAATATATCGGGGAAATATTGTACTTTTGCACCAGAAACAGTTAGAATATGGCAAAAGAACAGTCACAGATAAGGGAACGGCAGCGGACAAACCTGAAGGAGCCGCGGCGCTATAAGGTGATTATCTACAACGACGACTTCACGACGATGGAGTTTGTGGTGATGATACTGGTACTGGTATTCCTGAAGAGTGAGGAGGAGGCGCAGGCATTGATGTTGCAGGTGCACCACTCGGACAAGGCCGTGGTGGGCATCTATAGCTACGACATCGCCGTATCGAAGGCCCGCAAGGCGACAAACATGGCACGCGAGCAAGGATACCCTTTACGTTTGACTGTTGAACCAGAGGAATAAAGATTATGGCAGAGATAAAACAGACAGAACGTGCAGCGAGAATACTGCACATAGCTTGGGAGTACTGTCAGAAAGACAGGAACGAGTTCGTCACGCCTGAACATCTGTTACTGGCTATGATGCGCGATGAGGTATTTGTGAATACACTCAGCGATTTCTGCAGGCCAGACAAGATGTGTGACAGTCTGTTTCGACAAATGATAGAAGTGGAAACAGTACCAGAGGGGCAAGACTATGAACCAGAGGCATCGGCACAATTGGGAGAGGTAATAGATTATGCCTGTCAGCAGGTAGTCCACAGTAGCGCCAAATCGTTGGATATTCCCCATTTGGTGATGGGCATCTTGCATTTGGAAGAGTCGTGGGCTTGCTATCTGCTAAAGGATGGATTGGCCGACCAAGAGAGCAATTTCTTGAGTCAGCTTATCAGTGGCTATGACTTTGACGACCAATTGGAAGCAGATTCCAATGAGCGAAAGCCAGATGCAGCTTGGAAAAAGTTGGTGACGTGCATGAACGATCTGTACAAGCAGCAGAACCCGTTGATTGGTCGTGAGCGGGAACTACAACGAACCATTCAGGTGTTGTGCCGCAGGGACAAGAACAATCCGCTGCATGTCGGTGAGCCTGGCGTGGGCAAGACAGCACTGGTCTGGGGACTGGTAAGGATGATTGAAGAGGGTAAGGTGCCTGAACGTTTGCAGGGCTGCAAGGTGTATCAGCTCGATATGGGAACGTTGCTGGCTGGTACACAATATCGCGGCGACTTCGAGAACCGCATCAAGATGATTATGGACGGCGTGCAGCAAGAAAGCGACAATAACATCGTCTATATCGACGAGATACACACTTTGGTGGGCGCTGGTGCTACTGGCGAAGGGGCGATGGATGCGTCGAACATGCTGAAGCCCTATCTGGAGGCAGGCAATATCCGTTTCATCGGTTCTACGACGTATGAGGAATACAACCGCCATTTTGCCCGTTCGAAGGGCATGATACGCAGGTTCCAGCAGATTGACATCGCTGAGCCGACGATTGATGAGGCGAAGCATATCCTACGGCAGTTGCAGCCGAGATATGAGGATTTCCATCAGGTAAAGTATGACGACGAGGCCATTGACTTTGCCGTAGAGGCCAGTGCCAAGCATGTGAACGACCGCTTCTTGCCTGACAAAGCCATCGACTTGATTGATGAGGCTGGTGCAGCCAGTGAAGTAAGATGTCAGATGGAAGAGGGAAGAGGTGTGACGAAGGCTGATATTGCAGATGTGTTGGCAAAGACGTGCAAGGTGGATGCACTGGCCATTGCCAAGGACGATGACTACGAGAAACTTTCAACGCTCAATTCTCAACTTTCAAGTCAAATATACGGACAGGACGAGGCTATCCGTCAGGTCGTTGAGGCTGTGCAGATGTCGCGGGCAGGATTGCTGGACGACAACAAGCCTCTGGCCTCGCTGCTCTTTGTAGGTCCTACGGGTGTGGGAAAGACAGAGGTGGCTCGTGTGCTGGCCAAGGAACTGGGCATCGAGCTGATACGCTTCGACATGAGCGAATATACGGAGAAACATGCTGTGGCCAAGCTTATCGGTTCGCCTGCAGGCTATGTAGGCTATGAGGACGGTGGCCTGCTGACCGATGCCATCCGCAAGTCGCCCAATGCCGTGCTGTTACTCGACGAGATAGAGAAGGCCCATCAGGACATCTATAATATTCTGTTGCAGGTGATGGACTATGCCCGACTGACGGACAACAAGGGACGCAAGGCCGACTTCCGCAATGTGGTGCTCATCATGACCTCGAATGCAGGAGCGCAGTTTGCGGGTCAGAGCATTGGCTTTAGCGGCAGCGTCAGTCGTGGTGAGGCGATGATGAAACAGGTGAAGCGGACCTTCAAGCCTGAGTTTCTGAACCGTTTGTCGGGCACTGTCGTATTCCATGATATGGACAGGGAGATGGCGACGCTCATCCTCAAGAAAAAGCTGCGCGAACTGGACGCCAAACTCGAAGTGAAGAACGTCAAGATGACGCTCACCGCTGAGGCTTTTGACCATCTGCTGAAGGAAGGATTTACGGCAGAATATGGTGCCCGCGAGATGGATCGCGTCATTGCCCAACAGCTGAAACCGCTACTGATGCGCGAGATACTTTTTGGTAGCCTGAAGGATGGCGGCAGCGTCATTATTGGACTCGTCAATGGTCAATGTTCAATGGTCAATGGTCAATAAATATGGCAGTTTGGCAATTGGATGACGAGTTGTGGTTCCCTGATCCCCGTTGGGGCGAGGACGATGGATTGGTAGCCATTGGTGGCGACCTCTCCGTTGAACGTCTGGTGTTGGCCTATAGCAACGGCTTCTTCCCTTGGTATGCTTTCCAGATGGAGCGTGAGCCCCACTGGTATTGTCCGCTCGACCGCTACGTCATCTTCCCTAACGAGATACACATCAGCCATTCGATGAAACAGTTGTTGCGGCAACACAAATATGAGGTCACCGTCAACCAGGACTTTGATGGTGTGATACACGGTTGCTCTACGGCACAGGGTCGTAACGAAGAGGGTGGGGCGTGGCTTGGCCCTGACATCATTGAGGCGTTCACCAAGCTGCATCGTCTTGGCTATGCCACCAGTGTCGAGGTTTGGGAACCGGCTGACAATGCCGAAGGCCGCAGACTCGTCGGAGGACTCTATGGTGTCACGCTGCGCAATGCCTTGACCTTTAGTCGAGCCTTTATGGGTGAGAGCATGTTCTCGTTGGTTCCCAATGCCTCCAAACTGGCCTTGATTCATTTGGCAAAGGCAATGGAGACTGTCGGAGGCTGTTTTATTGACTGTCAGTTTGAAACTCCGCTGTTCAAGTCAATGGGTGGAAAGCACATCACTTACGATGACTATATGAAACTGTTGAATGGCCACAAGGCCTAATATACATTCCCCAAATACACGTGTTTGATACCTTCTTCCTCGGCTATACGCTTGGCAGCCTTGAGTGTCGCGATGGGCGTTGGAGGCGTGTCCTGTATCTTGTAGCGAGGGAAGAAACGGCTGAAATGTAGTGGGGCGTTGGCAAGGTCATTGTCTGCGAGCCAACGGCACATCTGGCGAATCATATCCATATCATCATTAACGCCAGGGATGACGAGATTGGTGATTTCCACCCACACGCCGGCCTGCTTCATGGCGAGGATGGTGTCGAGGACGGGTTGCAGGTGTCCACCGCTTACTCTATTATAGATGTCGTCGCTGAACGACTTGAGGTCGACGTTGGCGGCATCGAGGTACGGCAGCAGATCGGCAAGCGGTTCCTGACAGACGTAGCCCGCTGTCACGAGGATGTTCCAGAGGCCTGCTTCGTGGGCCAAGCGCGCACAATCAATGATATACTCGAGGTAGGTCAGCGGCTCAGTATAGGTGTAGGCGATGCCAGGACAGTGGTGCTTCAGGCATAGCGCGACGACGTCCTCAGGCGAGAGTTCGTAATAATTGATATCAGCGGGCGCAGCCTGCGAAATATCGTGGTTCTGGCAGTTCAAGCAGCGGAAGTTACAGCCCGTACAAGCCAACGACAGACACGTAGTGCCAGGATGGAAATGGTACAGCGGCTTCTTTTCTATCGGGTCAATGGCCAACGAACAAGGTTTGCCGTACACCTCACTGACAAGCACACCGCCTTGGTTCCTTCTGCTACGGCAAATACCCGTCTTGCCCTCAGCGATGCGACAATGGTGCGGACAGAGCGTACACTCCACCCGTCCGTCATCCAACTGCTTATAATACCTGCATGCTTTCATCCGTGTAATCCGTTCAATCCGTGTTCGAAAAGAATTCGTTTAATTCGTGAGATTCGTGTTCGTTAAAAAACAATCGCTTCGTAAACGTAGAGTTCTGCGTCGCGCCAACCGTCCCAGCCCAGTCCGGCCTTGTCCTGCGAACAATGTCCCACGAATTCTTCTTTGGTCCAGTTCACCTCGTCGGCCACCTGCGGCAGGAATGTGCCACTGCGATAGCCCTTCTTGATATAGATGCCGTGACGATGCAGTTCAAACTCGTCGAGACTCTGGATGCGACGCATGGGCGTGAGCACAGAAATCTCGATGTCAAGGTCGTTCAGTTCGTCGCGTGTGACAGGCATAAACCGCGGGTCCTCAAAGGCTGCCGCCCGCGCCATCTCTGCCACAATCTCGTGCAGCGGATAATCCTCGCCAAAATGTCCGATGCAGCCACGCAAATGGCCGTGCTTATGCAGCGAGACAAAGGCACCACACTTAGAGGTGAGAGGTGAGAGGTCAGAGGTAAGAGTTGGCTGCGCAATCCGTTTGCCGTCCAATGAATCGCGAATGCTATTTAAAGCAATCTCTTTCAGCGCCTTTTTGTCAGCATCAGAAAGCGTGAAGCTCGTGCTGTCCTTGCGCAGGATGGCGAACGAATGATACCCCACCACGCGGCTATGGTCGTGATTGTCGATATCACCCGAGTTCTGATACATCAGATGCTTCACCTCGTATTGGCCGTCGAGCATCAGCATCAGCGTGATGATGGCAAACTCGCCACAGGCACTTGTATGCAGATTGCGCTTCCCACTTCGTGCATTGGCATTGATGGTTGCAATAAACTCCTCCACGTCGCCCGTCTCGACAGCCTTACCCGTCTTGGCATCCACCTCGTAGGCATCTTCATAAGACGGATAGTGCGAGAAATCGCTGCTAATCACAAAGAGGTTCTCGTCCGTAAAATACGGCTTCAGCACATGAGAGAGCCGCTTCAGTTTATCGTAATCATTCGTTGAAATAACTATTGGCACAATGGGCGGCACCTCTTTAAACATCCTTTGCAAGAACGGCAGCTGCACCTCCAAACAATGCTCCCTGTCGTGTGCCTCCGGCCTGTAAAAGAAATCCGTTTTATCCGTTTCATCCGTGTTCTTATTATTCGTGAGATTCGTGTAATTCGTGGTCAGTTTAACAGCCGTTTCGTGGTCCACCTTCACATTGCCTAATGGCGTGGCATAATAGTCCGCCTCCGTATTCACCGATGCCCCGTCGAGCCATTCGTGGTGACTCGGTCCTAACAGGAAAATCCGCTTGTACTGCTTCTTCGTGTCAATTGCCATATACGCTGACGCCGCCACATTGCCTGAGAAATAATACCCTGCATGAGGTACTATCAGTGCTGCCACATGATTGTATTTCGCGTCGTCCTTATGCAGCGCCAAGAAGCTGTCCACTTCCTCACTCAGTTCTCTGGCATCGCCCGTATAAAAGCGGTTCGCCTGTGTCGCAGGTCTTACCGAAGGAGCTAACGTCTGTTTCATTTCTTTGTTTATAGCTGTTTCTGCATGAATGGCAATGTCTTGGCTTGTTCGAGCATCATATTGGCCAACATACCATTGGAATCTGATTTGCCGTTGATGATGTCGTAAACAGACGTCAGACCCTCGAGTCCACCATTATGTTTCAGTACGTAAACCAGACACAGGTACTGCAGAGCGGCACTTGACGAGAGTATGTCGAGGTCGGTGAGGGCCAATTGCGAGAGTGCCAGTTGGTGGGCATCATCGCTATTATCATCGATAAAGCGTTGTACGTCGCCAAGTGTCTCCAGTCCGAATGATTCAAGCAGTTTCAGATAGGGCATCATAGAGACGGGATAGATCTCGGCCTGATTGACAGCAGCGATACGTCCGTTAAGACGATCAAAAGGACGCAAGTCGAGATAGCTGCGGAAAGAATCAGCAGATAATGGAACGTCGTCGAGTTGTCCGTTCTTCACCAATGATTGAATCTGTCGGCGATAGTCGGTGAGAACAATGCGCAGACGGCTGAACTCGTCGTCGATGAGTTCCAGCATACCTGCCAATCGACTGAACTGTCGCCGATACTCGCTAGGTATCATGACGTCACCTTTATAACCCGTGTCGTGCTCAATAGTCGACCACACATGTTGCAAGGCTGTACGCATCTGAAGTTCGAATCGCGGACTTCCTGTCTTTAGTCGGCAAATGTAATGTAGCGAGTTATAGCCAAAGGCATTCAGTTGGTGCTTGCGCTTGTCTACACTCTCCTGCCAGTCTATGTCGAAGATACGCTTGGCGATGGCTGCAACCTTGTCAACCTCGTCGGTATAGAAGGTAATGACGCGCAGTCCCACCAGGTCGGTAACGTCATCTATGGTCTTGTACTTTGAACCCTTCATTTCCAGCTTACCTGCCAGTGACTTCTCGCTTTTCACTCTGTACTCAATGGCTGTGACGTAGATGCCCTGTTCACGCAGTGTGGTACGCAAAAGGTCATAAGCCTCCTTCGCAAGCTTTTCCAACGACGGACGTAGCTTGTGATATTGCTCCATCAGTGCCTCGCCATGTGGGTCCAGATTAATTCCTTTCCCCATCCGTACGACTATTTAAATGAATTCAAAGATGTTAATAAATCCTGTTAGTGCAAATACAGCACGGACATTGTCGGAGATACCTCTGATATAGACGTGACCACCCTTTTCTTGACTATTCTGCAGAAGAGCCAGGAAGATGCGCAGTCCTGCTGATGAGATGTATTCCAGTTCTGTGCAGTCAAGAATAATGTCCTTTTCATTGCAATCGTAGAGTACGTTCATTGCCGTTTCGGTTTCAGAAGCAGCAGCCGTATCGAGGCGTCCTTTCAGAAAGGCAACCATTTTGCCGTCTTGTTCTTGGATAATTGTTTCCATGTCGTTATTTGTTTTAATTATTTGATGTTTGATGATCTTTATTTAAGTTCTTTCTAAGTGTCAGCACATTGAGCTTATCGACACGTTCATAATTGATGGAGTCCATAATCTTGCGTACTAAGTGAATACCCAGTCCACCGATGGGGCGTTCCTCGGCAGCCAGTGTGGTGTCCACTTCGGCCTGTACAGTCGGGTCGAAGGGTACTCCACTGTCAATGATGGTGAACTTCAGTCGCAGGTCGTTCGATTGCGCTTCAATGGTGATGTCGCCATGTGCCATGGGCGGATAAGCATATTTCATCACATTGACCACAGCCTCCTCGATGGCGAGATTTATTTGCGTAGTATGAATGGCATCAAAGCCCACGGTCTCGCATATTTCTTCTACAAAAGCACTCAATTGTGGTACCTGGCTGGTGTCGTTGGCCAATACGATGCTTTTGCGGAGCCATACGTCACGTTGCTCCTTGATGTATTGGATGGCCATCATTGTCAGGTCGTCGCTCTGTTCGGCATCACCCACAAACTGGTGAACCGCATCAGTCATTCGTTCGATGAGTTGTTTGGGTTCCTGCTGTTGTTGTGCCAGAGCCTGATAGGCAACATCGTTAACTCGCTCCATTTGGAACTGCTCATGCCTTGCATCCTCCGCTTCGGTTAGTCCGTCGGTGAAGAGGAAGATGGTGGTGCCAGTGAAAATATGTGCCTCCTGCAATGAATATTTCCAACTTGGCATGAAACCTACGGGGATGTTTGAGTCACAGGGTAGTTCGCCAACACCAGCACCTACCAGCAGTGGAGCATCGTGACCAGCATTGCAGTAGTGCAGACGACCAGTGGGCAGGTCGAGCACACCCACGAAGAGTGTGACAAACATGTGTGTCTTGTTCATGTCGGCCATCGTCTTGTTCATGATGGTGACAATACGGTCAGGCATTGACTCATGGACAGATACCGTGCGGAATATGGAGCGTGTGACAGCCATGAAGAGGGAGGCCGGCACACCCTTTCCGCTGACGTCACCGATACAGAAGAAGAGCTTCTCATCGCGGAAGTAGAAGTCGAAGAGGTCTCCTCCAACCGCCTTGGCTGGTGTCAGCGAAGCATAGAGTTGTACGTCATCGCGCTCAGCCTTGGTGGGGAATTTTACTGGCAACATACCCATCTGGATGTTGCTGGCAATACGGAGGTCACTCTCTATAGAAGCCTTTTGGGTCGTTGTCTCCTTCAGTTCATCAATGTATTTCACCAGCGACTGCTGCATATTGCCAAACGATTGGCTCAGTTGACCAATCTCGTCGATACGCTTGAAGTCCGGCAGCTGAGTATCGAACTGTCCTGAGGCTATGGTCTCTGCCTCATTGGCCAGACGACGCAGGGGTTTCAGCTCGCTGGTGATGATGCGGATGAAGAAATAGAGCATGAGCAAAAGACCTACTAAGAAGATAGCCCAGACACTATAGCGTAATCGGTCGAAACCGCTGAAGATGTCTTTTTCAGGACAGACGATAGCCATTGAGCATCCCGTCTTGCCAAGAGGTTTGTAAAACACATAGCAGCTCTCACCTTCCACATTCATCTGCTTCAGTCCCTCTTCTCCACGCTGCATGGCACGTCCCAAGGCCGTCAGAGCAGTGTCTGGCTGTTCGAGGGTCTGGGTAAATATAGTCTGTCGTGTAATATTGGTGGAGTCAGGATGTACAAAGTAGGTGCCGCCACGTCCTATCATAATACTGTAGGAGTTGGGATAGGGCTTGACAGCCGAAATGGTCTGTGAGAGCCAGTTCAGCGAGAGACTGGTATTGATGACACCTATTAGTTGCCCTTTCCGGTTCTTGATGGCCTGACAGTAACTGGTCACCATCTCGCTCGTATTCGTGGCTGCATCAAGGTCCATGTAGGGTTCTGTCCAAGAGGGTTTGTCCAGTAGTTTAACCATGAGGTACCAGTCCATGTAGAAATACTGGTAGTCGTCAGCGCCCTCCTGGACAGAGACGACCGTCTCACCGTTATTGTATGAATATGCCGAGAAATATTTCTCCCCCTTGAAGAAAAAAGGCTCCAGGGAGACTGAGCACCCGAGCAGGAAAGAGTTGCCTTGGACGGTGCTCCGGGAATATTCCATGAGCCTCTGGGGAGAGTCGAGGTTGCGGTACACCAGCCATTCCAGGTTGTCGGCGGCGATCTCCACATCCTCGATGATGTTGTTCAGGCGCAGGGTCGTGTTCTCCATGACCTGCGATGCGCCCTTGACAGCCTCAGCCCGGACCAGACGGCGCGCCACAACGGAGACATATATCTGGGCGGCCAGGAAAACCATGGCGGCGAACAGGACCACCCACAGGCTCAGGCGCGCGGAGAAGGACTGGCGGATGAAGTTAAGCAATCGTCTCATGGCAGCAATTCCTCCGCTTTGACCTTCCTTTTCAGCGCCCCAGAATCAAGGAGGATCCCATTAGCTTTCTCGACCATGTCAGGCCTTAGCCGGAACTCGCGGCTGCCGGACTCCGGATCCAGCTGGAGCGACAGAACCTCTTGCAGCATAAGCTTTTGGATGGTGCGATTAGTCGCTATCCTGTACTTTTTCACATAGCTCATGACTATGTCCAGTGCCTCATCGGGATTATCGGCGACCCATTCCCAACCCTTACGGCTGGCCCTCGCGAAGCGATCCGCCCGGTCCTTGTTCTTGAGGTAATAGGAGCGAGACATGTACACCCCCTCCTCCTGGATATTATAGCCATTGTCCTTGAAACGGTAGATCGATTCGGGAGTCGGATCGAATCCGGCCTGTCGGATCATGAGAAGCTCATTATAGGTCATGGCGACCGCGGCGTCCACCGCCCCGGCGACAAAGAGATTGACCGGGTAAACGGCCTCTATCCACTGGAAACCAAGTCCACGGCCGGAGGCAACGCTTCTCGCGAGCTGGTCGAATCCCGACCTCCAGGTAGCCACTTTAGCCTTTTTCAGGGACCGGGGATCCTGACCTTTGCGGGAGACTATGACCATGGCGCTGTTCATCGAGGTCTGGAGAATATTGACAAGGGGAAATCCTCCGGCGACCATCGCCATGGCCTCCGTTAGCGGCAGGGTGGAGGCATCCGCCTCGACAGAGGAGAAACGTTCTTTCAGGTCCTGGGTGGCGAATGGGTGGACAATCTCGACCTTCAGGCCTTCCTCCTGATAAAAACCCTTCTCAAGCGCGGCGTAATAGCCGGCGAACTGGGCCTGGGCCATCCACTGGGGAGCGAAGACAAATGGCCTGTTGCTCTCCTGCGCACCCGTGGCCGAAGGGAGGGCGAATACCAGGAGGAGTGTCAGTATCCAGTTACAGGAAAGACGCATCCGATTAAAAAACATGGTTTCAAATATACCTTTTTTTCTTGAGTTTTATCGTATATTAGCGGAAACTAAATGACGGACAATATGAATAAGACCTCTTTCCCCATTCTGAAGGCCGCTTCTTGCGCTCTTCTGGTTATGACTATCATGCTCGCCCCCTCTTGCAAGAGAGGGCCAAAGAAAGCCGCTGAG
>JAEEGH010027870.1_pt1 | contig 11157 bp, 7 predicted proteins | sample 9134181 | NCBI WGS metagenome assembly JAEEGH01 (sample SAMN16246544, study PRJNA631951) | gut metagenome | biome: gut microbiome; feature: rumen; material: DP-attached | host: Bos | place: Iran: Karaj | collected 2018-10
CGTCTTGGGAGGGCCGCGCTTCGTCGCGGCCGCGCGGACGGGGATGTCCTGAATGCTGATCAGATAAGGGTTTTCCCTGGCGGAAGGGGCCTGAGGCGCCAAACACGGAGGGGAAGGAGGCACGGAGACACGGAGAGTTTTTGGATGGAGCGTTTGTTGGAGGAGACTTTGCACCCGGAAAACGCCGACCAAACGCGTGAGCGGGCCGTTTTTGGCCGTGCGAAGCTCCTCCCTGGAAAATCTCCGTGTCTCCTTCCTCCGCGCGCTCCGTGTTTTGCGCCGCAGGCAAAAGAGAAAGGAGAGCGAGCGGGCTTGTTCCATGTGTGGGCGGAGCTTATCCGATCAGCATTCGGGATGTCCTTGAAGCGCCCTGTGGAGACGGCCCGGACGAAGCCGGGCCCTCCCAAGATGCGGCTACACTTTTTCTAGTCCCTGAAGGGATTGCCAGGAGACAACTTGGCGTTTTCGCTCGTGCGGAGAGCCCTTTCGCCGCCGGAAGCCGGAGCGTGCAATCGGGTCACCTTTTTTTCTTCTTGCCGGGGGCGGGGGCGCGGCGGAGCCAGGGGAGTTTCTTGGAGGTGGCGGAGTGGGCTTTGGGGTGCTTTTTGGAGGCGCGGGGATTGGGTTGGTGGGTGCCGCGGAAGGGGTTCTCGGCGTGCTTGAGTTCGTAGATCTGGTCGCGCAGGATCGCCGCGCGCTCGAATTCGAGGGAAGCGGAGGCTTCCGCCATTTCGCGTTCCATTTCGGCGATGGCGCGGGCGACGTCGTAGGAGGGAGAGTCTTCGCGCAGGATGAGGGTTTCGGTGGGGGTGGGGCCGGACGAGGCGGCGGCGGGCTGGAGGTCTTCGCGGATGGCTTTTTTGATGGCGTGCGGGGTGATGTGGTGGGCCTTGTTCCATTCGTCCTGGCGGCGGCGGCGGTCGGCGGTCAGGTCGATCATCCGGCGCATGGAGTCGGTGATGGTGTCGGCGTAGAGGATGACGCGGCCGTCCAGATGCCGGGCGGCGCGGCCGGCGGTCTGGATGAGGGCGGTGTCGGACCGCAGGAAACCTTCCTTGTCGGCGTCGAGGATGGCGACGAGGGCGACTTCGGGCAGGTCCAGGCCTTCGCGGAGGAGGTTGATGCCGATGAGGCAGTCGAATTCGGCCTTGCGCAGGGCGCGCAGGATTTCGACGCGCTCGAGGGCGGCGATGTCGGAATGGAGGTACTTGGCGCGGATGCCGATGTCCTGGAGGTAGCCGGAGAGGTCTTCGGCGGTCTTCTTGGTGAGGGTGGTGACGAGGACGCGTTCGTGGCGCTCGGCGCAACGGCGGACTTCTTCGATGAGGTCGTCGACCTGCCCCTTCAGGGGGCGGACTTCGACGGCGGGGTCGAGGATGCCGGTGGGGCGCAGGATCTGTTTGACGGGCGGGCCGGAGAGGCCGAGTTCGATGGGGCCGGGGGTGGCGGAGACGAAGAGGGTGGTGCCGGTGCGGGCGACGAATTCGTCGTAGGCCATGGGGCGGTTGTCGAGGGCGGAGGGGAGCCGGAAGCCGTGCTCGACGAGGGTGCGCTTGCGCATCTGGTCGCCGTTGTACATGGCGCGCAGCTGGGGGAGGGTGGCGTGGGATTCGTCGATGACGGTCAGGAAGCCCGGCGGGAAGAAGTCGAGGAGGGTCTGGGGGCGCGAGCCGGGGGGGCGGCCGGAAAGGGGGCGGGAGTAGTTTTCGATGCCGGAGCAGAAGCCGACTTCGCGCAGCATCTCCATGTCGTAGGTGGTGCGCATGCGGATGCGCTGGGCTTCGAGGAGGCGGCCGGCGGTCTCGAATTCGCGGACGCGGTCCTCCATCTCGGCGAGGATGCGGTCGATGGCGGGGGCGATCTTCTCGGCCGGCATGACGAAGTGCTTGGCGGGGGAGATCATCGCGTGGGGGAGGTCGGCGAGGATGCGTCCGGTGAGGGGGTCGAAGCGGTGGATCGACTCGACTTCGTCGCCGAAGAAGACGATGCGGATGCCTTCGGTGGAGTAGGAGGGGAAGACGTCGAGGGTGTCGCCGCGCGCGCGGAAGGTGCCCGGCTCGGTGGAGACGTCGTTGCGCGCGTACTGGATGGCGACGAGCCGCTCCATCACGGCGTCGCGTTCGGCGGCGTCGCCGGGGCGCAGGGCGACGACCATGCGGCGGTAGTCCTCGGGGGAGCCGAGGCCGTAGATGCAGGAGACGGAGGCGACGATGACGACGTCGGGCCGGTTGATCAGCGCGTCGGTGGCGGCGAGGCGGAGGCGGTCGATTTCGTCGTTGGTGGAGGCGTCCTTCTCGATGTAGGTGTCGGTCTGGGGGATGTAGGCCTCGGGCTGGTAGTAGTCGTAGTAGCTGACGAAGTACTCGACGGCGTTGTGCGGGAAGAACTCCTTGAGCTCGGAGTAGAGCTGGGCGGCGAGCGTCTTGTTGTGGCTGATGACCAGCGCGGGGCGGCCGAGGCGCGCGATGACGTTCGCCATGGTGAAGGTCTTGCCGCTGCCGGTGACGCCTTCGAGGGTGCAGTAGCGCTTGCCGGCGGCGAAGGCGGAGCATACGGCGTCGATGGCCTCCGGCTGGTCGCCGGTCGGCGCGAAGGGGGATACGAGCTGAAAGGGGGAGTCCATGCGGGGGAGGGAGTGTAGGCGAGAGGGGGCGCCTTGGCAAGAGGGACGCACGAGGGGCGCCGGGAAGTGGGGGGAGGAGAGTGAAAAATGGTGGGAATCCGCGGTTTTTCCGTAATCTCACGGGCGGGGAGGGAAAAGAAAAGGGAGCCGGCGGACCGGCTCCCTGGAGGGTGCTATTTCGGGGAAGGGTTACCAGACGACGGGCTCGTTCCAGTCGGCCTTGGGGGCGGAGCGCCGTGCGGGCTTTTCGGCGGGGGCGGCGACGGGCGCGGAGCCGTCGAGCGAGACGGGCTCGTCCCAGGCGGGAACCGTGGTCTTGGGCTTGAGGGGCTTGCGGGCCTCGGAGGAGAACTTGTCCTTCTTGCCCTTCTGTTCCGTGGCGGGCTTCACGTCGGGTTCGACGGGGCGGACGCGCTGGCTGATGGCGGCTGCGGCGGCTTTGCCTTCCTCGACAGTCGCGAATTCCGGTTCGGCGGGAATGGCGGTCTCGGCTTCGGCGGCCAGCTGGTCGATGGCGGCCTGCTCCGCGGCGACTTCGGCCACGGGTTCGGCGTCCGGTTCGGGCACGGGTTCGGCCTCGGGGAAGGCTTCCGCGAAGTCGTCGGCGACCTCGGGCACGGGTTCGGCTTCCGGTTCCGGCTCGGCGAACGCGTCGGCGAAGTCGTCGGCCGCCTGGTCCATTTCGGCGGCGGCGGCGTCCACCGCGTCTTCGGCCGCTTCGGCCACGCCTTCCGCGGGGGCGTCGGCGGTGAGGTCGTCCATGAATGCGTCGAAGGCGTCGGGGCCGAAGGATTCGTCGGGGGCGGCTTCGACGGCTTCGGGGATTTCGGCGACGGCATCTGCGGCCTCGCCGGCGGCGTCTTCGGCCACCTCGGCCACCTCGGTCACTTCGGCGAAATCGGCGAAGTCCGCGAAATCGTCTTCGGCCTCGGGGAGGGCGGGTGCGGGTTCGGGGGCGGCGGCGGTTTCGGCCGGTGCCTCGGCCTCGGCGGGAATGTCGCCGAAGAAGTCGGCGAAGTCGTCGCCAAACGCGTCGGCGGCATCGGCGGCGGCGGTCTCGACGGATTCGGAGACCTCGGCGGCGGCATCCGCGGCGGTTTCGGACGCTTCGGCAACGTCTGCGGCGACGGCTTCGGCTTCGGCGGCGGCCTGTTCGGCCATTTCGGGGATGTCTTCGGATTCGGAGAAGAAGTCCGCGAAGGGGTCTTCTTCGGCGGCGGGCGTTTCCGCCACTTCCACCGTGGCGGTCTCGGTGTAGGCTTCGGCGGGGGAATCGTCGCCAAGACCGGCGAGCAGGGCATCCAGATCGTCGTCCTGGGCCACGGCAACGGCGGCCACCGAAATGGCACACAGCAAGGTCATCAACCAACGCAACATAGCAAACTCCTTTGTTTGGAAATTTCCGGAACCATACACGAGCGGGAGGCGCTTGGCAATCCAGTTTGAAGTGTGTGCGGAAGGACCCGGGGGGGACGGCGGATGGCTTGCAGGGGGGGCGGGGGTTTGGTAGAACGTGCGCCGAACCAACCATGGAGGTATCGATGACGGGAAATTCCAAGATTTTCGTGCTGGCCGCGGCCGTCGCGCTGTGGGCGGCGGGGGCGTTCGGGAAGGTGCAGTGGCAGCAGGTGGAATCGTCCTGGCTGGAGCGGGTGGGGTACGACCGGGAGACCGGGACGCTCGTGGTGCGGATGCAGAACAGTTCGGACGTGTACGAGTACCGGAATGTGCCGGAGGAAGTTTTCAAGGGGTTGCTGGAGGCGGAGTCGAAGGGGGCGTATTTCGCGACGACGATCCAGGACCGCTACGAGACGCTGAGGCGCTGAGGGGCGGGCGGGCCCGGCGGGGGGAGGCAGGGCCAAGGACGGTAATGCAACGCCCCGCCGGGAAGGCGGGGCGAAGGGAAGGGGGGTGAAAAGGGGAGAGGGGGAAATCAGGAGAGGGGCGGGAAGTCGAAGTGGGTTTCGAGGAGCTCGACGACGCGGTCGGCCTTCGCCGCTTCGTCGGGGCCTTCGACTTCGACGCGGACGACGTTGCCCTGGGTCATCTCGAGGGAGAGGAGTTGCAGGACGGAGCTGACGTCGCAGACGCCGTTGCTGTTGGAAAGGCGGATGGTGCCGGGATAGCCAAGGAATTCCTTGACGATGACGGCGGATGGACGGCAGTGGATGCCCTGGGCGTTGGCGATGGTTGCGGTTCTTGTTTGCATGGCTTCGATATATTTCTACAAAGAGAGCACAATCGGCACGGGATGTCCAGAAACATTTTTTGCCCGGTGAAGTTCGGAAAAAGGGCGGCCCGGCGTGGAAACAAAAACTCCGCCGGGGAACCGGCGGAGCGGGGGCGGGGAATGTAGCGTCCAGTCAGCCTTCGACGAGTTCCTCGGCGATTTCGCGGGCGGCCTCGATGGCCATGTCGCGGCGCTCGGCGGAGTCGAAGTGGCGCTCGGCGTCCTGGCCGTCGGCCCAGGCGATGCGGATGTCTTCGACGCCGATGTAGGAGAAGATGGCGCGGATGGCCGGGGTGAGGCCGTCGGCGGGATCGTCCTCCTTGTAGACGGAGTCGGAGGAGACGAGGAGGACGACGGTGCGGATGTGGTGGGTGGGCACGGGGCCGTCGGGGCCCATGCGGTAGAGCTTGCCGGGGACGATGATTTGGTCGAGCCAGGCCTTGAGGATTGCGGGCATGGAGTTGATCCAGACGGGCAGGGTGAGGACGACGACGTCGGCCTCGGTCATGGCCTCGGCGTTGTTGTTGGAGTAGTTGGCGGCGTTTTCCTCGGCCTTGGAGGGGATGTAGGCGGGGTCGATGACGGGGCGCCAGAAGTAGTTGAGGGCGTCGGCACTGACGAACGGGGGCTTGTTCTGGTAGAGGTCGACGTTGTTGACGACGACGTCGGGATCCTTCTCCATGAGGGCGGAGAAGAACTCGAGGGCGAGTTTCTTGGAAACGGAGGTTTCCGAGGGTTTCGGGTTGGCGATCAGGTGCAATACGTTCATTTGGAAAAGTCTCCTTTCAGGGGGGCAACAAAACGTTTGGCTCTTGTGCCACAGGCTGGCCCGAAAGGCAATGCCAAAATAGCGCGTGTCGTGCATGGCGCATGTGCAGCGCCATCGTCCGGGTGGCGCGGGTCCGGCGGTCAGGGGAGGGTCACGAGGGCGCGGTAGAAGAGGGGGGCGGTGATGGCGGAGGGGTCGGCAGGTGGGGTGGTCCAGGCGGGGCGGAGGAGATTGGTCGTGGCTTCCAGGCCGATGGTGCGGCCGGCGGGGGGCGGCGGGTCGAGGAGGATGTCGGGGTAGAGGCGGAGAAACCGGAGGCGGGATGCGGCATCGACGGGGTCGGTCCCGGCGACGTATTCCTGGAGGAGGGGCATGCCGTCGCCGTCGGTGTCGGAATCGGCGGGCGGGGCGTCGGGGGTGCCGTAGTGTCCGACGCGGTAGGCGTTGGGGATGGGATCGCCGAGGTGGTGTCCCGCGGGAAGGGCGACGCGGATCGGGCGCAGGATCAGGGTGTTGGTGCCGGTGTTGCCCCATCCGTCGGGCGTGGACCAGGCGCGGTCGGCCAGGACGCTGCGGGAAAGGTAGCGGTTGTCGCCGGCGGTGGTCGCGGAGACGATGACGCCGCACAGGAAGAGGTGTTCGGGCGGGGCGTCCGCCGCGCCGAGGGCCGCGAGCGGGAGGGCGGCTTCCCAGACGGTCGCGGGGCGGTTGCCGGTGGCGGTGGCGGGCGGGAGCGGGTCGGCGTACTGGGAGAGGCGGGCGCCGGCGGCGGCCGGGACGGGGGTGAAGTGGTCGGTGTTGGTGGAGAGGTAGTAGATGCCCTGGCCGAAGTCGTGGCCGGCGTAGGTGAAGTTGGTGTAGGATGTCTTGTCGCCGTACTGGTCGCCGAGGACGATGGCCAGGTCCATGGGTTCGGTGAAGCGGACGTTGTGCAGTTTGTCGAGGGCGTTGGGGGGGGACGATTTGTGCCAGAGCTGCCAGGCGTCGTCGGAAAGGGTGTCCAGCCCGACGAAGAGGATGGCGGCGTTGTTGGTGCCGGCCAGGTCGAGGGCGGGGCCGCCGAGGTAGAGGTTACTAGAGTCGATGTTCGCGTAGACCGGGCCGAACGAGCCGAAGCCGCGGGGCAGGTCCGCCGCGGGCAGGACGGGGAAGGCGGTGTCGAAATCGAAGGCGTCCACGATCCCGGGGCCGGTGTTGTTCATGGCGCCACCGGGCGGGTCGTCGGTGACCGCCGGGCTGTGGTGGGGCGCGTAGGCGGCGGGGCGCGCGGCGGGAGCGGCGGGAAGCGGGTCGAAGAGGGCTTGCCAGTTGCAGCCGTGGTTGTTGGCCCAGGCGGTGGGGGCGTCGGGGTCGTTCTTGAAGCAGAAGGCGAGGCGGTTGGTGGCCGTGGCGGGGATGTCGAGGGTGGCGGCGAAGGTGCCGTCGGGATTGCGCGACATGGGGGCGGTGGAGGCGGACGTGAAGCCGTCGACGCCCCAGTGGAGGGCGACCGCGGACGCGCCGGCGAGGGGGCCGCCGGCCGGGTTGTACGTGACGGTGGCGCGGCCGCCGGGCGCTGGGAAGGGCGGTGACACCCGCACGCGGCGGTCGGCGGCGACCGTGAAGGTGTCGAACACCTGCGGGTTGGTGGCGGGGTCGTGGTCGGAGCGGCAGGCCTGGAAGGTGGCCGTGCGGTTGGAGATGGCCGCGGTGACGTAATGGAAGCAGGTGGTGGTGAAGGCGAGCGAGGGGTCGTCGGCATAGTCCTTGGGATAGCCGCCGGCGCCGCCGGAGACGAGGTACTGGACGCCGTCGATGGGCTTGAAGCGCTGGTAGTTGTGGACATGGCCCGTGAAGACCGCGTCCGCTTCGTAGGCGGTGAAGAGCGGGCACCAGTTGGCCTGGATTTCCCCGTTCCCGCCGTGCCCGGACGTGGAGTACGGCGGCCGGTGGAAGACGGCGAAGACGAAGACGTTGGTCGGGTCGTACGCCGCGGCCTGCAGCGCGCGGGCCAGGAACCCGTTCTGCGACGGGATGTCCGCGTCGGAGTTCAGGAAAACGAACGTGGCGTTGCCGACGCGCGCGACGTGGTCCACCGACCCCGGCGCCGTCTCGGGCAGCGCGAAGAAGCGGTGGAAGAAGGAGCGGGCCTGGTCGCCGGAGTATTCGTCCTTGACGGTTTGGGGATCGCGGCCGTCGTGGTTCCCCATGGCCGGCAGGAACGGGATGGACGAGAATTCGTTCGAGCAGATCTGGATGAAGTTCGTCCAGGCGAGGTAGGGGGGGAAGGAGGGAAAGCCGCCGTAGGCTTCGTCGGCGAGGTCGCCGGTCGACACGACCACGCTCGGGGCGAAGGCGACGATGCCGCGCGAGACGTCGCGGGCGTAGGGGATGTGGTTGGGATTGTCCTCGAGGCCGCCTTCGAGGTCGCCGTGCAGCGCGAACCGGAAGGCTGCGTCCGGCGCGCGCGCGGGCGGCGCCGCGAAGGAGTTGGCGAACGCATAGCCGTCGGAGGCGGTCGCGGCGTAGTGCACCGTCGCGCCCGGCGGAAGCGGCGGGAAGGCGAGGATGTGCGCGTGGGTGCCGCCGGGATCGGTGACGGCGTTGGTCATCGCGTCCGGGGCGAATCCCCAGCGCAGCGTGGCGCGTGCGGGCGAGGCCGTGTCGAACGCGGCAATCACGCCCCCGCCGGCGGACAAGGACAGCCGCGGCGGTATGGCGATGGCGGGCGGCTCAGCGGCAGCGCGCCCCGGCAGGGCCAGGCCAAACGCAAGCACCACGGCAAGCGCCCACGGATGAAAATCGGAAGCAACGAAAATACCAACGGACTGTTTCATGCACGCGAGCGTAGCGCTCCAGAACTCCCCCCGCAAGGGCGAAAAGGAAGCGGGCGCCTTACCCTTCGCCGGCCGGCCTTCCGCGTCCCGCCGCCACGCCCGACAGCCAGTGGGCGATCCGGTTGCGTAGGTGGCGGGCTGGTCCCGCGAGGTTTTTTGCCGCCATCAGCCGTCCCATGGCCATCCGCGTTGCCTCCAGCCGTGCATCGTCCACGGTTGCCGTCCGGCCTCGTGAGATTACGGAAAAAGCAGGTGTTTTCCGCTTTTTCATGCCGTGCAGACGGCGATGGACCGGGGCCTTCCGCACCGCCACGAGGCGCACGATGCCGAGGGCTTTTTCGACGGCGTGCGTGAGGGCGACCAGCGTCCGGTTCTCGCGGAGGAGCTTGGCGAGGCGGCGGGACGCGGCGGCGCAGGGGGCGGCGAGATCGGCGGGGAGGGGACGGTCGGAGGGAACGCCGGACATCACCCATTCGAGCGGGAGCCGGTCGTCGAGGGCTAGGACTTGGCGGAGACGTTGGGCGAGCTTTTTGTAGCGCATGACGGTGGAGTAGGGGACGGGGACACGGCGGTCGGCCAACCAGCCTTTCATGCCGCCGGGATTGGTGCGGAAGACCGTTTTGCCGTTCGGGAGGGTGGTGCGGGTGATGGTGTGGTCGAGGGTGGGGTCGAGGTCGGCCAACCGCGAGCCGAGGCACAACCGGTCGCGGAGAGTGCGGGGGAAGGTGTTCCATGGCTCGGCCAGGTCGGCGGGGGTGGGGGTGCCGCGGAGGGAAGGGGATGCAGGGCGCTTTTCGCGGATGCGGATCTGGCGTCCGAGTTCGGCGATGGCCCAGGCGCCGATTTCGGTGACGGCGAAGGCGGCGAGGAGGGGCGGCGTGATGGCAAGCAGCAGCAGGGGGAGGTTGCGGGATTCCATGGCGTTGAGGGGGATGTAATCCCGCTCGAGGGCGGAGGTGGCGGCGTCGGTGCGGTCGAGGATGCGGTGGATGGCGTTTTTCATGGTGGGGGGAGAATGGAGGAAAACGGGAATAATGTCAATGAATTTCTGAAATCTCGTTGGATGCGGAGGAGATGGCTTGCAAGGGAGGGGCGGGGGCGGGTAGGATGGGGGGCGAGGGACGAGTTGGACCAGGAGAAGAGCGTTCCGCGGAGGCGGCGGCGCGGAAGGGCCGCCAGGTTGGCGGTCAGGGGCGGGCTTTGGCTCGGGAGGTGGGTGGTGCGGATTGTGCTGCTGCTGGGGTTGGCGGTGGCGGGGGTGTTCGCGTACCTCCACCACGTGGGGGTGCCGGCGGCGGTGTCGGAGGTGTTCCTGGACCGGCTCGCGCGGGAGGGGTATTTCCTGCAGGTGCGGAGGTTCAGGCTGGAAATCGACCGGGGGCTGGTGGCGGAAGGGGTCAGGATGTACGCGCGGGAGGATTCGCCGGAGCCGTTCCTGGAGGCGGACGAGCTGACGGTGACGGGGGACCCGGCGGCGGCGCTGCGGGGGAGGAAGTTCACGCCGGTGATGTCGGTGGTGGGCGGCAGGTTGCGGGCGCGTCCGGGCGGGGGGCGTTCGGGGGTGCGGGGCGGGGACGGGGAGGTGCAGGTGCGGGACATCAACCTGCGGTTCACGGCGAACAGGAACGATTTGCTGCTGAGGGAGTTCGCGGCGGAGTTCCTGGGAATACGGTTCAGGGGGCGCGGGGCGGTGTATTTCGACCCGGCGGGGCGGAAGGCGGAGGGGGAGAAGGCGGAGGTGAATCCGCTGTCGCGGGCGCTGGAGGCGCTGGACGCGCTGCCGGACGGGGTGCGGTCGGCGGTGGAGGAGTTGAATGGGGTGCGGTTCGGGGCGCCGCCGACGGCGGAGTTTTCGTTCGTGGTGTACCTGGCGCATCCGGAGGGGAACCGGGCGAGCCTGCGGTTGCGGGACGGGACCGGCGGCACGGCGGACGGGACGGAGTTCGAGGGGTGCGAGCTGGCGGTGGACTGGGCGGACGGGGTGCTGCGGGTGCCGACGGTGCAGTTCAGGAAGGGCGGGGGGCTGGTCAGCGCGTCGGGGTGGTACGACACGGCCGACGGGACGGTGCGGGCGGAGGCGGTGAACACGATCCCGCCGGCGGAGATGCTGGAGCTGTGCCCGGAGAACGTGAGGGAGCTGGCGGAGGAGAACGTGGGGGACGGGCGGTTCCCGTTGCGGCTGGAGTGGGAGACGGGGCCGATCGAGGCGGAGCGGGCGCTGGAGGAGTTCAAGGCGAAGGTGTCGCTGTCGGGGGCGACGGTGCGGGGGATCGAGGTGGGGAAGGCGGAGCTGGAGGTGGAGCGAAAGGACGGGGTGTGGCGGCTTCCGGCGGGGAAAATCCAGCTGGGCGAGGGGGAATGGGCGACGCGGGTGGCGTTGTCGAACGGGTATTTCCGTGAGGCGGACAAGCGGTTCGAGGTGCGCTGGGACGGCGGGGTGAACCCGGCGCACGTGGCGCCGGCGCTGCCGGAGGACTACCAGGAGATCATCGGGTGGTTCGGCATCGGGGAGCCGGTGGCGGTCGAAGGGGGCGTGACGGGCGGGACGGTCGGGGACCCGGCGGTGTACTGCTACGGGGACGGGTGGGCGACGAATTTCACGGTGCGGGGGCAGCCGGTGCAGTCGTTCCGGACGCGCGTGGACATCACGAACGAGGTGATGCACCTGACGGGGATGGTGCTGCAGCGTCCGGAGGGATGGGCGCGCGGGGACGTGCAC
>JAEEGH010027871.1_pt1 | contig 11156 bp, 7 predicted proteins | sample 9134181 | NCBI WGS metagenome assembly JAEEGH01 (sample SAMN16246544, study PRJNA631951) | gut metagenome | biome: gut microbiome; feature: rumen; material: DP-attached | host: Bos | place: Iran: Karaj | collected 2018-10
TTGGCCCCTCTGACAGGATCCGCCGCCAGCGGATCGTCGGGCCAGGCGTGCTTGGGATAGCGGCGCTTGAGTTCCTTCCGGACCTCGAAGTAGGTTCCTTCCCAGAAACTGCGCAGGTCCGCGGTCAATTGGACCGGCTTGAATCCCGGGGAAAGCAGTTCCATCAGGACGGGACGGCGGCCATCATCCACCCGTGGCGTATCCGTCAGACCGAAGCATTCCTGCAGACGGACGCGGACGACGGGTGCGTCGGCACCCTGCCTGTATTCCACGCGGATACGGCTGCCGGTAGGGACGGTGATATGGGACGGGGCCAGCCTTTCCACCGTCTGCCGCTGCGTCCAGTCCAGGAGGGACCAGAAGGCCTCACACAGGTCAATGCGCTTAAGCTCCGCGGTCGTCGATGCCTTCCCAAGGAACGGTGGAAGCCATTCCGGGGCCCGGTCCAGGACGGCTTCCGTCGACAGGTCCGGAAGCGCAAGCTCCGGATGCCAGGCAGCGACGGCGGCGACCCTTCTCTGCAGGTTCTGCACCTCGTCGGAGAAATCCAGCATCGAGGTCCCTTCCTTCCGCACGGCATCACAGATCACGCGGACAATCTCTTCCCGGGGTACGTCCGAAAGCGGTTGCGTCGACACGGAAAGCTGGCCTACGCGGGATTCCCGCCGGGCGAGGACACTCCCCTGCCGGCTGTCCCAGGCGACGACGTCCCGCCGGCGGATGTAGGGTTTCAAATCCGATGCGCCCAACGGCGCAGCCAGGAAAATGCGCCCGATTCCGCCCGGAACGGCATGCAGGCTGCCGATGGCGAGCCATTCGCTGGCGGCCAGGGGATCGGAAGGGTCCACGGCCGCGAGGTCGCCGCCGGCCAGGCAGAACCGCCCCACGCCTTCCTTCCAAGCCTTGGCTATCCTCCCTGGATAAGCGGCCGCAAGCAGGGCGCCGGCCTCGAAGGGATCCGGATCACCATTGTCCTCCCGGACATGGACCATTTTCCGGTACTGTTCCGCGATGCGCACGATCCGGTTCCATCGGCCTTCCCGGTGCGAAGAACGGGCGTCGCGCAGTGCCCGGAGCCGGATGTAAACCCCGGCTTCCAGCGTATCCAGCGGATCTTTCTCCTCCAGCAGGGCCGCCAGGTCCGCGGCCAGGGCCTTCCGTTCCGGGGTATCCGCCTTTAGGAGCATCTGCGCCACGCGGGGATGGCAAGGAAGGGACGCCAGATCGCGTCCATGCGGCGTGATGCAGCCTGCGTCATCCACGGCGTTCAAGGCCTGCAGGAGTTCGCAGGCATGCAACATCGAGAGGACGGGCGGCGGAGAAAGCCATGGAAGCCGTTCGGCATGGGATTCCCCCCAGGCGGCTACGGCCAGGACGGTGGGCGCCAGGTCGGCTTCCAGGATCTCGGGAACCCGGATCGGCAGCATCCGCTGCTCGGTGGCCGCGCTCCAGAGCCGGTAACACACCCCGGGCGCGACCCGGCCGGCACGGCCGGCGCGCTGATCCGCCATGTCGCGGCTGATGCGGACGGTTTCCAGGCGGCTCAGCCCACGCTGCAGGTCGAAGACCGGCTTGCGGCACAGGCCGCTGTCCACGACAACCCGGACACCTTCGATCGTCAGGGAGGTTTCGGCGATGGGCGTCGCCAGGACGACCTTCCGCTCCCCCGGCGCACTGGGCGCGATGGCCCGGCGCTGGTCCGTGCCAGACAGCATGCCATACAAAGGGAAGATTTGCGTGGTCCCCAGCGAACGGCCAAGATGCTCCGCGCAGCGCCGGATATCGGCTTCACCGGGAAGGAATGCGAGGATGTCGCCCTCGTGTTCCCGGTGGGCGATACGTACCGCCTGCGCGACGAGTTCCGCCGCATTCTCCGGCCTTGCCTCGTCCTTGCCCCGCACGATTTCCACCGGAAACATCTTCCCGCGGCTTTCCACCAGCGGGAGGTTCAGGGTGGCACAAAGTCCGGTCGCGTCGATGGTCGCCGACATCAGGACCAGCTTCAGGTCCGGCCGCAGGACCGATCTTGCTTCACGCGTGAGCGCGAGCGCCACGTCGGTCGTCAGGCTCCGCTCGTGGAATTCATCGAAAATGACCACCGCAACGCCCTCCAGGCCAGGATCGTCCACGAGCCGGCGGACGAGGACGCCTTCCGTGACAACCTCGACCCGCGTTCCTGCGGACACACACTGCTCGAACCGCATCCGGTAACCGACCGTCATTCCGACGGGTTCTCCCAGCATCCAGGCCATCCGCTCGGCAATCTGCCGGGTGGCGACCCGCCGCGGCTCCAGCATCACGACCTTTCCTTCCGGAAGCGAATCCAGGATCGTCAGCGGCAATAACGTGGACTTGCCGGCGCCGGGAGGAGCGGTCACCACCGCTCCACCCAGCTCCGACAAGGCACGATTGACAGTTCCCGCGACCTCGGCCACGGGAAGGGATATGTTACTTCTCAGGTACGTTCTTCAGGACCTCCTTGAGATACTCCCAGGTACGGCCGACGGAAGCGATGTTCACGCGCTCGTCCGGGGAATGCGGGTACTTGACGGTGGGTCCGATCGAAACCATCTCCCAGTTCGGGTACTTGGCGCCGAGGAGGGCGCATTCGAGCCCGCCGTGGGTGGCCATGATCTTCATCGGGCGGCCGTATACCTTCTGGAACTGCTCCATCATCACCTTGTTCATCGGGGTGTCCAGTTTCGGCCTCCAGCCACTGTAACCGCCCTTGAATTCAATCTCGTCGGCGCCGGCGAGTTCGAAGATGCAGCGGATGCGCTGGGCCAGGGCAGCCTTCGCGGTATCCACCGCACTGCGCATCAGGGAGTGGACGGTGATCCGGCCCTTCTCGGTGCGGACGATGGCCAGGTTGACGGAGGTCTCGGTGAGGCCTTCCATCGTCTGGCTCATGCGGGTGACGCTGGACGGGCAGGCCAGGATGGCCTTCACCGCGTTCAGCATCACGCGGCCCTGGATGAACTTCGGGGCGGCGGGCACATCGTCCACATAGAGCACGGCACCCGGATCGCTGTCCCTGAATTCAGCCTGGATCTCGTCGAAGATGTTGCCGATGAGCTTTTTCACGGACTCCAGGTTTTCGGCGGGAACGACGGTCTCGACCGTCGCCTCGAACGGGATGGCGTTGCGGAGGGAACCGCCCGTGAAGCTGACGACCTGCACACCGAACACCTCCATCAGCGGAAGGAGGATGCGGGCCATCACCTTGTTCGCGTTGGCGCGGTACAGGGAGATGTCCATGCCGGAGTGACCGCCCTTCAGGCCCTTGACCGTAAGCTTCAGGCCCTTCCAACCGGGTTTCACCGGATACTTGCGATACTTGAACTCGGCGGAGACATCCAGGCCACCGGCGCAGCCGACGCACAGTTCGCCTTCGTCCTCGGAATCCAGGTTGATGAGGATGTCGCCTTTCAGCACGCCCGGCTTCAGGGCCGTCGCGCCGGTCATGCCGGTTTCCTCGTCATAGGTCACCAGGACCTCGACGGGGCCGTGCTCCACGGACTTGTCCTCGCAGACGGCGAGACCCATCGCCACACCCATGCCGTTGTCGGCGCCGAGGGTGGTGCGGTCCGCGGTAACCCAGTCGCCGTCGACATAGGCCTTGATCGGGTCGGTCAGGAAGTTGTGGTCGGAATCGGAGGTCTTCTGCGGGACCATGTCCATGTGGCCCTGGAGGATCACGCCACGGCGGTTCTCGTAGCCCGGGGTGGCCGGCACCCGGAAGATGACATTGCCGGTCTCGTCCTTGCGGACTTCGACCCCGTGTTCCTTGCCCCAGTTGAGCAGATATTCGATGACTTTTCCTTCATGCTTGGAGGGGCGCGGGACCTGCGTCAGGCCGTAGAAGTTGCCCCATACCACTTTGGGTTCCAGATCTTTGATACTCATATCGATAAATGTGTTTTATGTAGTTGTTATCTCAAGGGATAGAGCGCTTCGAGGCCCAACTGGTACACCGGGATGCGGCTCTCGAAGAGCGTCCGGCCGCCCGAAGTCAGCCGTACGTTGCAGACAGCGGGAATCCGGTAATGGACCACGTTCTTCGAATCGCGGACACCGGCCTGCGGATCGGACACGTCCTCCGGCTCGAATTCCAGCGAATAGATGGTGCCCGGTCCTTCGGTGACAAGGCCTTCCTTGCCGTTCAGGCGGAAAGCCGTGTACTTGCGTGCGGAGCCGGAGGGGACAACGTCGAACGAGCCGCTCTGCTCCCGGGCGACGGTGTAGCCGGTGAAGAGGGTCAGGTATTCCTTCTCCACCCGGTCCAGTTCGGCGATGGCAGCGCCGAGCGCTTCCCCGCTGAAGGTGGCGTCGGTATTGCCGGTGGAGATGTTGAAACGCTCCCGGCGGGCCTTCAGGACCATGTCCGCAGCTTCCTGGGCCTTTATTTCAGGCGTTTTCACGACCTGATAGGCTTCCTCAACAGGCACGCGGACGAAGGCGGTGTCCGTTTCGACCTCCTTCCAGATGGTGCGGGTTTCCGTCCGGGTCTGGGAGGTCACGCCCTTGGCGCCGAAATCGGCCTCCGGCTGCGGGTTGAAGCGCCAGACGAGGTCACCGGCTTCCAGCTTGTCCTGGAAAGAGACCAGGCCCTGGGAAGTCAGGGCGAGGAAACGGTCCTCGGCCCCCTTCGTATCCACGGAGTAGCGGGCCTGGGGATCGGCCTCCACCCGGGTGACAAGGCGGACTTCCTTCACATAGGAGCGGGAAGCGTCCGTCTCCCGGACGTCGATTCCGAGGAACCGCTTGGCATAGGCGGCATACGGGCCGGCGAAGAAAGATTCCTGCACGGCGTCCACTTCCACCGTTACGGTGGTCTTGGGAAGGCTGTAAGTCACGGTCTGCGCCTCGAGGAGGGCGGGGACGGCCAGGAGCAGGCCGGCGGCAAAGGCTTTCAGGTTCATTGTTTTCTCCAACGTTTATGCGTCCAGAGGTAATTCCAGGGCTGGGCCTGGATATCCTCCTCCAGATGCTTGTAATACAGTTTCATAAGTTCTTCCGGGGTGGTTTCCGACGCGTTTTCCACGAGGGGGACGAAGGTCAGCCGGTAGTGGCCGCGTTCCGTCCGGTACCAGCGGATGTAGGCTACGGACATGCCCATCTTGCAGGCGATGGAGGCGCCGCCGCCCATCGCGAGGGTATCCTGGTGCAGGAACTCGCCGACGGAAAAGCGGCCCGCCTGCCAGTAGGGATACTGGTCCGTATTGAAAATATAGAGTTTCTTCTCTTTCCGGTGGGAAATGGCGTAGCGGAGGATGGCGCTCCCTTCCACGTAGCCTTCGAAATCGAGGTCCGAGACCGGGGCGCAGCGGCCATCGGCCATCACCTGGTCCCAGAACCGGCTGGAAAGGGCACGGTACAGGACCACGACCTCCTTGTCCGTCCAGGTGCGCTTGCCAGGGGCGAGGTTGTCGTATTGGCCCACGCCGCCCATCAGTTCCCAGTTCCCGGCATGGGAATTCAGGAGCATCACGGACGAGGAACGGTCGTAGAAGGCGTTGAACTCGTCGATGTTGTCGATCTGGCAGATGTTCTGCCGGATGAGCTTTTGCCGGCCCTTCTCCCCGCGGCAGCCGGAGAACCAGACGGCCTCGGCAAAGAGTTCTCCGAAATGGACATAGAACTGCTTGTAGATGTCCTTGATCGCATCATAATCCTTGTCCGGGAAACTGCGGGCGACGTTCGTGAGTACCACGTCGTTCCGATAGCGGAACACGTCCCGCACGAGCCAGGTGATAAACCTTCCCCAGGCATAGTGGTATGCGAGCGGCAGCCGTGCATGGAGCCGCAGGAACGACTCCATGGCACGAACGCCGAACGACCTTTTCTTGTCCATATCCTTACAAAGATACGATTTTTTGGGAAATCTTTGTTATATTTGTGAAACCAGAAACGATAATACTTACTAAACCTGATAGACATGTTCAAAGGACAACCCAAAGGTCTCTTCGCCCTCGCCCTCGCCAATACCGGCGAGCGCTTCGGCTACTACACGATGATTGCCGTCTTCGCCCTCTTCCTGCGGGCGAACTTCGGTCTGGAAGCCGGCACGGCCGGATTCATCTACAGCACCTTCCTGGCGCTAGTGTATTTCTTCCCGCTGATCGGCGGTATCCTGGCCGACAAGTTCGGATTCGGCAAGATGGTCACCTCCGGTATCATCATCATGTTCCTCGGCTACCTGCTGCTCTCCGTGCCGCTGGGCGGCGGAACCGTAGCCCTCGTGACCATGCTGGCCGCCCTGTTGCTGATCGGCTTCGGAACCGGTCTGTTCAAGGGCAACCTCCAGGTCATGGTGGGAGACCTGTACAACGAACCGCAGTACGCCGCCAAGCGTGACTCCGGTTTCTCCCTGTTCTACATGGCCATCAACATCGGCGCCCTGTTCGCCCCCACCGCCGCCATCAAGATCCGCGAGTGGGCGATCAGCCTGGGATTCGACGGCAATGCCGCCTACCACTTCTCCTTCGCTGTCGCTTGCGTCTCCCTGATCGTCTCCATCGCCATCTACTACGCATTCCGCAGTTGGTTCAAGCATGTGGAAGGCGGCACCAAGAAGGGCGAGAAAGCCCAGGTGGTGGACAACCTGACCCCCGAACAGACCAAGAAGCGCATGGTCGCCCTCTTCCTGGTGTTCGCCGTCGTGATCTTCTTCTGGATGTCCTTCCACCAGAACGGCCTCACCCTTACCTACTTCGCCAATGAATTCACGGAGCGCAGCGCCTCCGGCATCGCGTCCATGCCGTTCAATGTGTGGAACCTGGTCGCCGTGATCGCCATCGTCTACGCGCTCTTCTCCATCTTCGACAAGGAGACCTCCCAGAAGGGCAAATGGATCGGCACCGGCGTCGTGGCCCTGGCCTGCGCCTACCTCGTCTGGCAGTACAGCCGCCTCAGCGGTTCCATCGAGATCAGCGCCCCGATCTTCCAGCACTTCAACCCGTTCTACGTGGTCGCCCTCACGCCCGTGTCGATGGCCATCTTCGGTTCCCTGGCGAAGAAAGGCAAGGAGCCTTCCGCACCCCGCAAGATCGCCTATGGCATGCTGGTAGCCGCGGTCGCCTTCGGATTCATGGCCTTCGCCTCCATCGGCCTCAATACGCCGGCCTTCCAGGAGACCGTCCGGGGCACTGCCCAGGAGACCCTCGTTTCCCCGTACTGGCTCATCACCGTCTACCTCATCCTCACCTTTGGTGAGCTCCTCCTCAGCCCGATGGGTATCTCCTTCGTGTCCAAGGTGGCGCCGCCCAAGTACAAGGGTATGATGATGGGTATGTGGTTCGTGGCCACCGCCCTCGGCAACTTCCTGGTGCAGGTGGGCGGTCACCTCTGGGGCAACATTCCGCTCTGGGTGGTCTGGGCCGTGTTCCTCGGTGTCTGCGTCATCTCCGCCATCTTCATGTTCTCCATGATGAAGAAACTGGAAGACGCCACGAAGTAATTGCCCCGCATGTACATCATATCCGGCTGCAACGGCTCCGGGAAGACGACGGCGTCCTACACGCTGCTCCCGGAGCTGTTGGATTGCAGCGAGTTCGTGAACTCGGACGAGTTCGCGAAGAGCCTGGCGCCGTTCCATCCGGAGACGGCGTACATCACGGCCAGCCGGTATATGCTCAAGAAACTGCGCTACCTGTTCACCCGGCGCGAGGATTTCTGCATCGAGACCACCCTCGCCACCCGGTCGCTCCTCAAGACAGTGCGGATGGCCCAGGACCAGGGCTATTTCGTCACGGTGGTGTACCTGTGGCTGCGTTCCCCCGAAATCGCCATCAAGCGCGTGGCCGCCCGGGTGGAAGCCGGGGGGCACGACGTGGCCCCCGACGTCATCCGGCGGCGGTACTACACCGGTCTGGAGTATTTCTTCGACCTATATTCCCCTGTCTGTGACAAGTGGATGCTCGTGGACAACAGCGACATGGAATTCCGCATCATCGCGGAAGGCTCCGCGAAAGGGACGACGGTCCGGGACCTTCCCCTCTATCAACAGATCACGCAACAGATCAACGAAACGCATGATTCACCCTAAACAATCGTATCTGGACCTGTTCCAGGTGGGGGAATCACAGCTCGACACGCTCATCGCCGAGGCCTTGCGGCACGGCGGAGACTACTGTGACCTCTACTTCGAGAACACGACCTACGGCAACCTAACTCTCCGGGACGGCATCGTCAATGCCGCCGGCCGGCATATCGACTACGGCGTGGGCATCCGCGTCCTGTGCGGAGAGAAGACCGGCTACGCCTATGCGGAAAGCACGGCCATGCCGGACATGCTCGCCTGCGCCCGGGCCGCGTCGGCCATCGCCGACGGGACCTCGTCTTTCTACGAGCATTCCGTCCGGGCCGAGGCGAACGGCTCGCGGCTGGTCGGGCGCCGCTTCCGCGGCGAGCCCAACCCCGCCGCGGACCGCTACCCCGTCGGGACCCACTGGCGCAGCACGGAAGCATCAGCCCTCATCCCCTTCCTCAAGAAGCTGGAACAGGCTGTCCAGGCCCGGGACAGCCGTATTGTCAAGATCATCGCGATGCTCGCCTGGCAGGTCACCGACGTGCTGATGTACAACTCGCTGAAAGAGCTCAAGTACGAGACCCGGCCGATGGGGACCGTCTCCGTCACGGCCATCTTCCAGCAGGACGGGAAAACCGAGAACAAAACCGTTTCCCGGAGTTTCCGCGCCGGCGCGGAGATGTTGTCGGACGGACTCCTCGAAGAGATGGCGGCCGAGGCCGTGCACGGGATCGACGAGCGCTTCGCCGCCCGGCGGCCGAAGGGCGGCCGGATGCCAGTCGTCATGGGCGCCGGCGCGTCCGGCATCCTCCTCCATGAGGCCATGGGCCATGCCTTCGAGGCCGATTTCAACCGCAAGGGCACTTCCATCTTCTCGGACAAGATGGGGCAGCGCATCTGCGCCGAGGGAATCCAAATCATCGACGACGGCACGCTCAAGGGGAACCGCGGCTCCCTCAATTTCGACGACGAGGGCGTCCCCGCCCAGAAGACCTATATGGTGGAGGACGGCATCCTGACCTCCTACCTGCACGACCGCATCAGCGCCCGCCACTACGGCGTATCCCCGACCGGAAACGGCCGCCGCGAGTCCTTCCGCTACGCTCCCATCCCCCGCATGCGGTCCACCTACATGGAAAGCGGGAACGCCGCGCCGGCGGACATCATCGCCTCCGTTCCGAAAGGGATCTACGTGGATCAGTTCTCCAACGGACAGGTCAAGATCGGGGAAGGCGATTTCACCTTCTTCGTCAAGAGCGGCTTCCTCATTGAAAACGGGCGCCTGACGGCCCCTGTGAAGGATATCAACATCATCGGCAACGGCCCGGAAGCCCTGCGGGACATCGTCGCCATGGGCAATGACCTCGTCATCGACCCCGGTGCCTGGACCTGCGGAAAGGAGCAGAGCGTCCCCGTCTCCTGCGGCATTCCGACGGTGCTTGTCAAGAACCTGACCGTAGGAGGAGAATAAGATGCTGACAGAGCAGGAAATCGCCCTCGCGAGGGCATCGATGGAATTCGCGCTGGCGCACGGTGCGCAGAAAGCGCGCGTGACACTCAACAAGAGCCTGATGGAGCTGTTCGGGATGCTGAACGGCGAACTGGACAAGGTCACCCACGCCCTGGACCGGAGCCTGCAGGTGGCCCTGTTCGTGGACGGCCGGTTCGGGAGCTTCTCCTCCAACCGGCTGGAAGAGGAGGGTCTGAAAGCCTTCCTGCTGGATGCGATAGAGACAGTCCGCACCCTGCAGCCGGACCCCGCCCGGGACCTGCCGGACTCCAGCCGCACGGCAAAAGACGCGCAAACCGGCCGGGAACTGGGCCTGTACGACCCCGCCTATGAAGAGTTGACCGCTGACAAGAGACGGGAACTCGCCCTCGGCACCGTGGTTTGGAACCGGAAAGCCGAACTCGAAAAGGGTTTCACCCTTATCTCTGAGGAAGGCGAGTATTCCGACAGTCTTTTCGACAGTGTCGTCATGGACTCGAACGGACTGTTCGCCCGGCACACGGAAACCTCCTTCGAAATCGGCTACGAAGTCACGGTGGAGGATCCTGACGGCAACCGTTTCTCCAGCTACTGGTGGGATGCGACGCCGCGGCTCGCAGACATCCTTCCCTCCCTTAAAACCTGCAGTGAAACCGCCGTCCGGCGCGCCGCCGCCCAGATCGGGCCGATCGACCACCCCGGCGGGAAATGCAACATCGTGGTGGACAGCGAGTGCGCCTCCAAGTTCCTGACACCGGTCCTGAACGCCCTCGGCGGCTATGCCGTCCAGCAGAAGAACTCCTTCCTCGTAGACAAGGCCGGAGAGCAGGTTTTCCCGGAGCGGCTGACCATCCTGGACTGCCCCCGCAGTGTCGGCGAAACGGGTTCCCGCCTGTACGACAGCGAAGGCGTCGCCACGCAGGAGTTCCCCATCGTTGACAAGGGCGTCATCACCCGCTATTTCGTCAACACGTACATCGCCGGCAAGACTGGGATGGCTCCGACCATCGAAGACGCCACCCGCCCGAAGGTAGTTCCCTTCGGCGGCTGCAAGACGCGGGAAGACCTCCTGCGGAAGATTGGCAGCGGCATCCTCATCACCGGCTTCAACGGCGGCAACTCCAACACGTCCACGGGCGATTTCTCCTACGGGATCGAAGGATTCGCCTTCGAGGACGGCCACATCACCCATCCGGTCCGGGAAATGCTCGTCACGGGCAACTTCATCGACCTGTGGAACCACCTCGTCGCGACCGCCGATGACGCCCGTTTGTGCATGTCGAAATTAATCCCGACCTTAGCGTTCGAAAGCATCGACTGCAACGCATGAAGACCGCCATCGTCATACTGAACTGGAATACAAAGGGATACCTGCAGTCCTTCCTGCCCGGACTCATCGCTTCCACCGAAGGGATGGACGCGGAAGTGATCGTTGCCGACAGCGCCTCGACGGACGGATCCCTGGAAATGCTCTTCCGTGAGTTCCCCACGGTCCGGCAGATCCGGCTGGACAGGAACTACGGTTTCACCGGAGGCTACAACCGCGCCCTCGCGCAGGTGGACGCCGAGTATTATGTCCTGATCAACTCCGACATCGAGGTGCCGAAAGGCTGGCTGAAGCCCCTTGTCTCCTGGATG
>JAEEGH010027872.1_pt1 | contig 11156 bp, 10 predicted proteins | sample 9134181 | NCBI WGS metagenome assembly JAEEGH01 (sample SAMN16246544, study PRJNA631951) | gut metagenome | biome: gut microbiome; feature: rumen; material: DP-attached | host: Bos | place: Iran: Karaj | collected 2018-10
ATAGTTTTTTTACGGAAACACTAACTTTTTTCATTTTTCTTGTTATAAAACTAAATTTTGTGCAAAGGTAATGCTTTTAGTCGTAATTGCAATTGTCAAAAAGGAAAAGTATTCTTTAGTTGGATAGAAAATCGATGACTGTTGAATAGCAATAGATCTTTATTTATGTTGGTAAACTGCAAGAAGAAGGGGGCAAGCGGTGTGTGATTTTTGAAAATGGGTGCAAATTGGGTGCAACTTTGAAATGCGAGAAAAAGAAAAGTCCCGTAAATCATTGATTTACAGGACTCTTTGTTTGGCGCTTCAGGATGGGCTTGAACCAACGACCCCCTGATTAACAGTCAGGTGCTCTAACCAACTGAGCTACTGAAGCAGGTTTTGCGGTTAAGCGGGTGCAAAGATACGGAGTTTTTCTGAATTGCGCAAACTTTTTGCGAAAAAAATTCATGATAAGCGTATTTTTTTGTAATTTTGCAGCCAATAAACACATTTTTATATGACAAAGAGACGCTTTTACACGTTATTGGTTGTGCTGACAGCCGCTGTGATGACGCTATCGGCACAGAACGTCAAGAACCATAATCTGGAGGTGGCCAAGAACCTGGACATCTTCAATGCCTTGTACAAGAACCTGGACCTCATGTACGTCGATACGTTGGATGCTAACAAGGTGGTGACGACTGGTATCAACGCCATGCTGCAGTCGTTGGACCCCTACACGGAGTACTACCCCGAGGAGAAGCAGAAGGAGCTGAAGACCATGCTGACAGGCAAGTATGCCGGTATCGGAGCGCTGATACGCTACCACCAGCGGCTGAAGCACATCGTCATCGAAGAGCCTTACGAGGGCATGCCTGCCCAGGAGGCAGGGCTGAAGAAGGGCGACATCATCCTGCAGATTGACGATACCGTAATGACAGACAAGCCCGTGGGCTTCGTCAGCAGTCATCTGCGTGGCGAGGCAGGCACCACGTTCCTGCTGAAGGTGCAGCGGCCTACGACGGGCAAGACGCTGACTTTCAAGATTACGCGCCGGAGCATTAAGATGCCGGAGATTACGTATTACAACCTGTGTCCAAACCATATTGGATATATCTGTCTGAACACGTTCACCGGCGAACCTGCAAAGGCCATGCGACGCGCATACTTAGACCTGAAGAAGCAGGGAGCTACGAGTCTGATACTCGACTTACGCGGCAACGGCGGCGGCTCACTGAGCGAGTGTGTCGATATCCTGAACATGTGGATTCCCAAGGACGTCAAGATTGTAGAGACGAAGGGCAAGCTGAAACGGGCTGCCTCGGAATACAAGACGCGCCTGGAGCCTATCGACACCATCATGCCCATCGTGGTACTGGTGAACAACGAGACGGCATCGGCATCGGAAATCACCAGCGGAGCCCTGCAGGACCTGAAGCGAGGCATCGTCATCGGTACGCACACCTACGGAAAGGGACTGGTACAGGTGCCGAACGTGGAACTGCCCTACAATGCCAATCTGAAGCTGACGACCTCGCGCTACTATCTGCCCAGCGGACGAGGCATCAAGATGAAGGAGGGCATCAAGCCCGACGTGGAGATAAAGCCGGACACCATGTCGAACGTGGCACTATACTTAGACCGACTGGACTCTACGGAAGTAATGTTCGACTATGTCGTCGATTACATCCACCGTCATCCCACCATAGCCCCGGCAGCGAACTTCCACCTGACGGATGGCGACTACGCCGACTTCAAGCAGCGCGTCGTCAAGGCGGGATTCACCTACGACCAGGTCAGCAAGAAGCAGTTCAACGAACTGGAAAAAATGGCGAAGTTCGAGGGCTACTACGACGATGCGAAGGCTGAGTTCGAGGCGCTGAAGGCCAAGCTGGACCACCACGACGTAGAGCGCGACCTGGATCGCCACCGCGCGGAGATACAACAGTTGATGGAGCAAGACATCGTATCGGCCTACTACTACCAGGGAGGCATGATGCAGGTAGGTCTGCGCAACGACAAGGCACTGGCTGAGGCAGAGCGCATCTTGCTGACGGAAGGAGCGTATCAGCGTGTGCTCAACCATGAAGAAAAGACTGAAAATGTGGAGTAAGATACGGCGTTTCTGTGTTGCTAATCGTTAAAAGGCAACGCTTGACGTTAATCAATGCAAAAATCAGCCCGTTTCCAACTAGCAACATTTGGAAGTATCGAAACTTTTCGTACCTTTGCAGTGCACACAACTAGTAATTTTAATCTATATTTATCATTTTCCTCAATAGGGAAGCTGTTCGAGAGAATCGCTTCCCTTTTTCTGTATCAGTACCTCTTGTCAAGCGCAAATATGGCTTTCGCCCATCTCTAAAGCTACCTTCTACGATATTCCGACTATAGTCAGCAACGTTTCCGACTTAAGTCGGAAGTACGATAAAGATGGTTTTCGAACTTAACGAAAACAGCGATTGATGATGTTGAAAGCCGCAATCCTCAACTTGTCAACCACTATTGCCAAAACAAATACGGCCATCATCAGGCAAGCGGTATGAAGTACAAACATCGGCAACGTGTCGTTCACATAAAACTCCTTGATGGGAAGAAGATAATAGGAATCGAAAAACAGTGGGTCGCAATGGAACAAATAAACGGCAAAGGCAGAGCTTGCCACCCAATTGACTGCCTTGCTGTGGAACGACAGTTTGGTGAAAAACAGGAAGAAATAGACAGAGCTCACAATGACTATCGGCGACAAATAATCGTAAAGAGAGTCATCACGATGGGTATATCGGATAACAACCATCGACAGGACGGCCGTCAATAGCGTCGAACACGCATAGATAGTCATGTCGTACCATTTGTTCAAAGTGCAGAACCGACTACGGTAGATGCTCATATACCTTGCCAGAAGATACAAGCCGATGAAAGACAAAGGGGTATATCCATAACCGAAGAAGGAATAATCGGCACAAAAGCCGCAGAGCGTCTGAACGGCAAAGAAGGCCAGAAGGACATTCCGGAGCGTCTGCTGATGGGCTGTGGCAACAAAAGCATTGAGGACGGGAGCAAGAACATATAGCACCATATAGGCACTGACAAACCATAGTCCCCTGCGAAACAGCAGAAGTCTGACCCAGCCATTCACTCCCCAAGGCTCTGTCTTCCCAAGGAGCAACAGGCAAAGGTAGATGAATGCGCCGATGAACACCACCTGAAAGACGAGTCCGCAGAAACGCGACACTTTCGGACGAATGCCAAACCACCCCGTGATGAGGATAAACACGTTCACACAGACGATGGCAACGGACTCGCTGAGGAAACGCAGGAAGGAGGACGCAGGACTGCTGGCCACCTCCTCCACAGTGGGAATGCCCAACGCCTTAAAGCCTGCATGAACCATCAGCACCAGCAGCATGGCGATGATTCTTAACAGCTCAAGGCTTGATTCTCGTTTTTGGATGGTGGGATTCATCGTAATATTTGCATGGGAAATCTTTCTCTTCATTTGGCCACAAAATTACACAAAAACTGTGAATTTCCTTCATTTCGAGCGTGAAGATGTGTTATTTTGTCCATTTTCCAATGAAAAATGAGTAATTTTGCAGCCGATTTGAAATACAGTACAGAAGCAATGATAAGATTAGAAAGATTAAAGATATGGTTCCTGATAGCCGCTCTGACCATTTGCGAAACGGCCAGTTTTGCCTCATGCGCAGAAGTTCCCAACGACGGCAAAGTGGCAGAGATTCTGAAGCGAGGCAAAATCCTCATTGGTACAACTGGCGACTACAGACCGTTATCATTCTGCGAACCGAAAGAGCAGCGAGAGCAGAGCCAAGCTTGCTTGGACTCTGCCGAGTTGCGTTTGAGGTCGGCTGTAAGCCAACCCGATGGAACATATTGGGGCTTTGGTATTGATATCGCAAAGGAAATAGCAAGAAGGTTAGGAGTAGAGATAGAATTCATAAAGACCTCATGGCCTACATTAACTGCTGACGTACTTGCAGAGCCTCAAATATTCGACCTTGCCATTGGCGGGATAACCATCACCGAGACCAGGCGGGAAACGATGCTCATGAGCGACGGCTATCTGGTTAACGGCAAGACCATCCTTTGCAGGGCTTCGGAGGCAGACCGCTACAAGTCACTGGCCGACATAGACAAGCCCGAAGTGACCGTAATGGTGAATCCTGGTGGACTGAATGAAAAGTTTGCCAACGAGAACCTGACTCACGCAAATATTGTCGTTTACCAAAAGAACGAGGAAATACCGACACTTGTTGCCGAAGGTAAAGCCGACGTGATGATAACGGAAATTACAGAGGCTCCTTACTATGTACAGACCGACACCCGACTTGCAGCCCCATTATTGAACGCCCCCTTTACGCATGGTGAAATCGGTGTCCTCATGCAGAAGGGGCAGGAGGATCTCATGCAGATAGTGAACAATGTCATCCGCCAGATGAAGTCCGACGGCTCTCTTCGAAAACTGCATGAGAAGTACGGCCTGGTATATGCCTACGAATAAAAAGAGATAATAATTGATGGAGAGCCGACATTGTGCCTCCTGAATGGCAAGGCTTTAATACTCGTCCTCGTTGAAAACTTTGTTCGCAACTAATTATCAAACGCTTACGCCAATATTAACTATTTTTAGCCAAATAAACTGCACGGTCTGAGACGGTCAAAGGCGATTCGCTGGCGGGTTGGACAAACAAATCGCATTTCTCCTAATAATATAAAAAGGTAAGGAGGTTTTATACTATTTCTCAATTATTTGAAGTACCTTTGCCAGCAGATTTTGCATTAGTGCGATATCAAAGATTAAATAAAAACAGTTCCCCTTGTGTAAGTTTTCTGATTATCGTGCGACTAATGAGATAAAGAGTCAAACGAAAACAATGATCTAAAAATGAACAAAAGCGAATTAGAACAAAGGTTTCTTAGCTTGGTGGACAGCTACAAGCAGGTGATATATAAAGTCTGCTTCATGTATGCCACCGACGACGAAACCATCAGCGACCTCTATCAAGAGGTGGTGCTGAACCTCTGGACGGCTTTTCCGCGATTCCGAAGCGAGAGCAAACCATCGACATGGGTGTATCGCATCAGCATGAACACCTGCATCTCACGCCTACGCCACAATACCAAGCAACCAGAGACCATAAGCCTTACAATGTCGATGGCCGACCTCTTCCCCGAGGAATCGGAAAGGGAACAACTGCAAGAACTCTATCAGCTCATAAGCCAGCTCGGCGAATTGGAACGCGCGCTGATTTTGCTGTGGCTTGACGATAAGAGCTATGAAGAGATAGCGGAAATCCTCAGTATCTCCGTCTCGAACGTGGGAGTGCGCATCAACCGCGTCAAGGCGAAACTAAGGGAAATGTCCAATCATTAACAACTCATTAAAATCAGAAAACAATTATGGAACTACAAGATTTGAAACAAAAGTGGAATATGCTCGACGAGCGACTCTCGAAAAGTGAGGTGTATAACAAGCGTGCCTTGGAAGAAATCATCAAGGGCAAGAATAAGACTACCTACGAGAAGCTTTACAAAAGTGGAATATTCAATTTCTTCTACACATTATTTATCGCAGCCGCCATCGTACCGTTGCTACATATCAAAGGAATCGTCCACGACACATCGTTCTACATCTTAGAGGCAGTCTGTCTTCTTGGCGTAGTAATGGTAATCTGCCGACTGGCTGTGCTTTCTCGCTTCAATGTCATGAAGACACCTGCCGAGCAATTCTGCAATCTGGTCAACTACAAGCGTTGTTATTTCTATGAGTCTGTGATTGGCGTACCTCTGGCCGTCTTTGGCATCTGTGCCACGGTTTTCTATGAACATACTGCTTCGCCACTCGGACTATTCTTTATCAGTCTCGGCGTACTCGCAGGAGCATCATGTGCCTACTTCGGATGGAAGAAACATAAGAATACAATGGTGGAGATAGAGCATAACCTCGCAGAGCTAAAGAACTTCGAATAAACAAAGAAACAATATGAAGAAACTGATTTTATTTTCATTGATTTGTCTCGCATCTATTGCCGCCAGAGCGCAAGAAAGTGGGATAAAAGGTACATGGACGGGAAAACTGAATGTATTTGGGAATGAACTTACGCTTGTGTTCCATTTTGACGGAGAGGACTGTACGCTGGACTCTCCTGACCAGGGCATAAAGGGGGTTCCGGCCAAATTGGAACGCACAGAAACTGGCATCAAGGTTGCTGTTCCCTCTATCAATGCCATCTATGAGGGCGTTAACATGGGCGATTCTGTCATGGGAACGTTCAAGCAACATGGGCAGTCGTTCCCGCTGACCCTGAAGCCCGGCTCCATGAAGCGCAATCGACCGCAGACCCCAGCACCGCCCTATCCATACCAGACGCAGGAGGTGAGTTTCAACAATGGCGATGCCGTATTGAAGGGCACTCTTGTCATGCCCGAAAACGCTTCCAGCCAGACCCCTGTGCTGCTGATGGTTACGGGTAGCGGTCTGCAAAACAGGGACGAGGAATTCTTTGAGCACAAGCCCTTTGCCGTCATCGCCGACGCATTGGCACGTCAGGGAATAGCCACGCTGCGCTATGACGATCGCGGCTTTGGCGAATCGACGGGCGACCTTGTGAACGTAACTACAGAAGATTTCAAGAACGACGCGCTGGCAGGAGTGAAGTTCCTGCGCAAGCAGTTCAAGCGTGTAGGCATCCTTGGGCATAGCGAGGGTGGCACCATCTGTCTGATGCTGGCAGCAGAAGGCAAGGTGGACTTCGTGATAAGTCTGGCAGGGATGGTCGTATCGGCTGAAAAGACGCTGATGGAGCAAAACCGTTGGACGCTCCAGCAGTCAGAATATTCGCAAGACGTGATAGACCGCTATTGCACGGCTCTCGAAAGCCTGTTCGACGAACTGAAAGCCGGGAGGAATCCTGAGCTGGCCAGCCATGGCCTGCCCGCTGAATTGGAGAAGAACCTCCAGCTGGCGCAAGCACAGAGCAGCACGCCCTATATGCGACATTTCCTTGCGTTGGACCTGTCTGACCGTCTGGGCAAAATAACCTGCCCCGTGCTGGCATTGAACGGAACGAAAGACCGCCAGGTGAACGGCGAAGAGAACCTGAATGCTCTTAGGAACGGGCTTGCAGGTCAAAAGGAAATCCACGCCATAGAGGGTGTTAACCACCTGTTCCAGCACTGCAACACAGGCAATCCGTCAGAGTATAAGGACATTGAAGAAACCTTTGCGCCAGAAGTCCTTGAAATCATCGTCACTTGGATGAAGAAGCGGTAAGACTTCAAACGATGAATAAAACGTAACGAACAATGAAAAAGGAAACCATCATCACCATTCTGCTCGCCATCGTCGCAATGACGGGGCAGGGGCAAGTGAAGTGTCACGTCATTGGCACGGTGGCCGAAAGGACAACGCCCATTGAACTGAGGATATACCGCGACGGCGAAGACCCGAAGAACAGTACGTTACGACCCGTGTTGAAGAACGGACGCTTTGAGTGCGACGTGGAGGACGCACAGATAGAGCGATGGCACATCGTGGACTTCGGCGAGGTGATGGAGAAGGGCATGACCCTCCGCACAGGAGAGTTCTTCGTGGAGGACAGCGCGACCGTGACCATCCGGCTCGACGGAGACAAATTCGACATCCAATCCACAGGCAAGGAGTATCAGGCGTGGCACGCTATGGAGCAAGCCGCCGAAGCAAACTGTTCCTCATCGACCGAAACGGCACCATCATTGCCGTGCCCAACAGCGTTGACGAACTGAAAGCGAAACTCGAATCACTACTCGATTATTTCAAGGTTCCGCATAATAAGGGAAAATAATGGTTATCTATGTTAGCCGAATATATGATTTAGATGAAAAGCAAAATGAATATGAAGCACGCTCGACCTATGGTCGCTTGCAAGGCAAGAACCATCATCACCATCCTGCTCGCCCTCGTCGCTGTAGCGGGAACATCAGATGCGTTTAATTTCCGCATCAACTACAAAGATGTCGCCGTCGCGGTCAACAAGGACATTGCGGGGAATCAAGTCCCAGACGATAAAGGTACCGTTGGAATAGCGACCAACAGCATTCTCATGGTTGAAGCCAAGGGCTGCCATATACGTGTCGATGGATATCTGTGGCGCAGGTTCGGCATTCTTTACGAGATCTTGCTTCAGAATAGGCATAACGGTCCGACCGTCGAAACCCGTAAAGGCATGGAGTCGATAGTAAGTGTCAGGGAATATCTCATTGTGCATCCTAACCTTATCTAAAAGCCGAAGGATACTACCGCTGTTTAAAAGATTATTGACCTTGTAGATTATGTCATTAGAAACGTATGTGTCATTCTCGTTCCCACTCGGTCCCGGTGTTCCCAAATCGAACACGGCATCTATTGGTATCCACAGACCGTGCTCCTTGGCAAACGATTCGGTGATGCGCTGTTCGATTTCGAAAGGGCTTACATGTGGCTGGCCATCTCCATGTTGCGCTTCATATAGTTTGCTGCGTCGACGGAGTTCATCGGCGATTGCTGCGATTCGGCTATTTTCCGCATCTTGCGCTCCGTCGCTTCCTTGTGAAACTGATTCAAGAACGTCATAGTCCATACCGTTTAATTGATTTCGGCGACAAAGGTACGAAATAAAAACGAAAACAAGTACAAAAATAAAGAAATTTTATATGAACAAGAAAACCATAGAGAAGACAAAATTCTGTGGGGATTGTCATATTTCGTCGAAATAAGTTTGTGGGAAATGTATTTTGGGGGCACAATCAGTTGAAAGAGATTAAAGGAATATAGTTAAATCGAATTAAGGAAGTACGAAAAATCATACTTTTGGTTTGTCGAATCATTATTTCTTCGTATCTTTGCATTAAAAGTACGATAATTGATAAGATGATACTCGTAGTTGATGACGATAAAAATATCCGGCTCTCGCTGAAGCTCATACTGGAGCGCAACGGGTATGAGGTGGCCCTGGCCGAGGGGCCGAAGGAGGCAATGCAGATAGTCCGCAACACTCCGGCGGTGGAGCTGGTGCTGATGGATATGAATTACACTCGTGCCACTGACGGCGAGGAAGGACTGACGCTGCTGAAGCAGGTAAAGGTGTTCCGCCCCGATGTGCCTTGTATCCTGATGACGGCATGGGGCAGCATCGACCTGGCCGTGCAGGGCATGCGGGCCGGTGCTTTCGACTTTGTCACCAAGCCGTGGGACAATGGCGTGCTGTTAGACAGGATTGAGACGGCACGAAGCCTCACCCCCAGCCCCTCTCCAAAGAGAGAGGGGAGTATAAACCTTCAAGAGCAGAATCAGGCAGCAAGAGTAACCACTCCCCTCTCTCCTTGGAGAGGGGTCGGGGGTGAGGCTCTCTCTGGCATTCTCGCTACCGTGGCCCGCGTGGCCCCTACCAATGCGCCCGTCTTGATTACAGGCGAGAGCGGAACGGGCAAGGAACTCATCGCAGAGGCCATCCATCGACAGAGCCAACGGGCCAATGGGCCGTTTGTGAAAGTGAACCTCGGAGGCATCTCCACGTCGTTGTTCGAGAGCGAGATGTTCGGCCACAAGAAAGGCTCGTTTACTGATGCCAAGGCCGACCGTATCGGCCGTTTTGAAATGGCCAAGGGCGGCACCATCTTCCTCGACGAGATTGGCGAATTGTCGTTGGCCAGCCAAGTGAAGCTGCTGCGGGTGCTGCAGGATCAGACCTACGAGGTGCTGGGCGACAGTCAGACACACCGAACGGATGTCCGTGTGGTCTGCGCCACCAATGCCGACCTCCGCGCGATGGTTGAAGAAAAGACCTTCCGTGAGGATCTGTTCTACCGCATCAACATCATCAATCTCCATCTGCCGCCCCTGCGTGACCGTCGTGAGGACATACCGCTGCTGGTTGACCACTTTCTTCGGATGGCTTGCGAGGCAAACGGCCTCCCGCTTGTCACCGTCTCGACAGAGGCCATCGGCTACCTGCAGACGCTCCCGTTCCCAGGTAATATCCGAGAATTGAAGAATCTGGTGGAAAGAACGCTGCTGATGAAGCCTCACCCCCAGCCCCTCTCCGGGGGGAGAGGGGAGTGGTCGCTTACTGCCACTGACTTCCAGAATAGTTATTCATCAGTTCAAAATCTATCTACTCCCCTCCCTCAACAGGGAGGGGCTGGGGGTGGGTCTCTCTCTTCCATGGAGCGCAACGCCATTGCAGCCTGCATTGCCAAGCACAACGGCAACCTCTCTCTTGTAGCTAAAGAACTGGGCATCAGCCGTGGTGCTCTGTACCGCAAAATAGAAAAGCACGGACTATGAAGCTGAAGCATTATTTCCTCCTCCTTGCAGTAGGCATTGTCCTGTTGACTGGCGTAGCCCTCTTCGCTACGTTCCGCAGTCACCCCACATTGTTCTACGTCACTGAAGGGTTCGTGGTTCTGCTGCTATGTTACCTCTGGTATTTCTACCGCATGACCATCCGACCATACGACACACTGATTGGCGGCATGGAACTGGTGCGGGAACTCGACCTGACTACGCGCCTCGCTCCTTCGGGACAACACGAGACCGACATCATCGTCCGCACGTTCAACGACCTGCTCGCCCGTCTGCGAAGCGAGCACCTCAGGCTCCAAGAGCAATATACCTTCCTCCACCTCCTTATCGAGGCCTCGCCGATGGGTGTCATCCAATGCAACATAGATGGCATCATCACTTCTATGAATCCCGCAGCCCGTGAGATGTTGTCGCCCAGCATCGAAGAAGCCATCCACGCACTGCCTCTTGGCGAGACGACCACCGTGCGCATTCCTGGCGGTCCGCAACTCTTCCGCATCAGCCACCTCAGCTTTCCTGACCGTGGTTTCCAACATCCGTTCTTCCTCATAGAATCGCTGACCTCAGAAATACGCCTTGCTGAGAAAGCCGCCTACGAACGTGTCATCCGCATGATAGCCCATGAGGTGAACAACAGCGTGGCGGGCATCATCAGTTTAATTGAAAATGGAAAATTGAGAATTGAAAATGAGACCAGTGCAAGCGAACGGCTCACCGCTCTCTCGTCCTTTGTCTCCCGCTTTGCCGAAGTAGTAAAGATTCCGCAACCGCAACTGCAACTCTGCGACCTCAGTGAGGAGGTGGAAGCTTGTCGCCCCTTCCTCGAGAACCTCTG
>JAEEGH010027874.1_pt1 | contig 11156 bp, 11 predicted proteins | sample 9134181 | NCBI WGS metagenome assembly JAEEGH01 (sample SAMN16246544, study PRJNA631951) | gut metagenome | biome: gut microbiome; feature: rumen; material: DP-attached | host: Bos | place: Iran: Karaj | collected 2018-10
TGGTGGAGAATGCGACAATGTGACGGCTGAATCGAAGATTGTGAAAGACTTTAGTCTTATTGACGAGATTGGAGCAAACGCAGTCAGGCTTTCACATTATCAGCACCCACAGTTTGCTTACGACATGGCAGACCGGAAGGGATATCTTGTGTGGGCAGAGATACCCATGCTCAAAATGACTGATAATGAAGACCTTAAAGAAAATGCAAAAGAGCAGCTCAAAGAACTGATTATGCAGAATATTCATCATCCTTCAATTTTCTGCTGGGGAATTCAGAATGAAATAGGCATGTTCAGGGATGCGGCATATATGTATGTCACGCTTAGAGAGCTTCGTGACATTGCAAAAGAACTGGATCCATCAAGGCTTGTAACAGCGGCTAATCTGTATACGGTCAAGTTCAGGAGTGAGCTTAATTCATCAACTGACATGATCGGATACAATATTTATTTTGGCTGGTATTACGGCAACATGCATGATTATGACGAGTACCTAGACAGATTCCATAAGGAAAGACCTGAGGTTCCTATCGGTGTAAGTGAGTACGGTGTAGATTGCAATACAAAACTACATTCAGAAAAGCCGGTCGTTCAGGATTATACTGAGGAGTATCAGGCTCTTTACCATGAGACAGTTTACCCTATATTTGAGAGCAAAGATTACTTATGGGGAAGCTTTGTGTGGAACATGTTTGACTTTTCAAGTGACATGAGGAAAGATGGCGGTCTTTTGAATCTTAACGGTAAGGGACTTGTGACCTATGACAGAAACACTAGGAAAGACGCTTTTTACTACTATAAGGCAAAGTGGAGCAGTGAAAAGTTTGTTCATATCTGTTCAAAGAGATTTGTGAATAGAAACGGTAATGAGGCAGATATCAAGATTTACACAAACTGCGATGAAGTTACACTTGCAGTAAATGGAAAAGTCTTTGGGAAAAGAAATAACAGTGGAAATGGAATAGTTCTTTTCAGAAGTGTCCCTCTGCAATATGGTGATAATACTATTGAGGTTAGCTGTGGTGATTACAGTGATAGCTGTGTATTCAGAAGAAGTGATACCGAGGATGAATCCTATCGTCTTCCAAATAGTGGCGCCGGTCAGGCGGTAAAGAACTGGTTCTTGTCCGAAAATGACTTTGTAAAAGAAGGATTCTTTTCTATTGAGGATTCAGCCAACGACCTTATAGAGAACTTAGAAGCAAGAGAAGTTCTGAAAAAATACCTTCCCGAGCTGGTTGAACTGATGCTTACAAAAGATGTAATCCCGCTTGGACTGTCGATGCAGAGCATCCTTAGCAGGAATACACCTGAAGGTCTGGATATACTTGCCCTTAACAAAGAGCTAAACCAGATAAAAAATGATCTGGTTTAATGCGAATTTATGCGGATTCATTTTTGGTTTTCAAGGACGGAAGAGAAGAGGCAGAGAAGATTCCTGAAAATAATGCCGGGATTTATGGTTGTGATGGAAGTATTCAAGGATCTTTTTCTTGTATCTGTTCATAGATTCGGAATTGGTTCTCTGCCGCTTCATATATGCAGTATAGGGATATTCATATTTCTTTTGCGGGAGCTGCTTCCATGGAGGCGGGCAAAAAAGGCATTGGGTGCAACTATTTCTTTGTGAATTGGCCTATACCGGACAGCCCGCTTTCGTGGATGGCATCATTTCTGGGCAATCCGGGATATCTTATAGGTTATGCGGCATTAACGCTTTCTGTTATTCTGTTGATGTATCTTGTAATTGTACTGGTCAAAAAATCTCTTGCAAACAGATGAATATGTGATACAATCTTATTGTGCAAAATGTAATATGTTTTTTGAGGTATCACCATGAATAATTTATCAGAGAGACAAAAGAGACTGAGCATAGTTCTAAAGCTTGTTGTAATAGTATCTGCCCTGGTAGGCACATTCTTGAGTGCCTATGCCGGAAGGCTTCCTTTCATGGGAAGTGCATGGTGGATAATGGCACTTTTACTGTTTTTAGTCGTGGTTGGAAACTGCTATCTTGCAGTTGCAGATCTGATGTTTAACAGATGTAAGAATAAGTGAAATGTTTTGTGAGTAAGGAGGCTATTGATGAGCGATTTTTTAGAACTGGTAAAGAGTAGGAGAAGTGTCAGGACTTTTGACGGGAGAATGCCAGAGGACTCAGTGATAGATGAACTTAAGACTTTTTCTGAAGGTATCAACAATCCTTATGGTATTCCTGTCAGGTTTGTGTTCCTTGATGCAGCTGAACATGGGCTTTCAAGTCCGGTGCTTTCGGGAGAAAAGCAGTATGTAAGTGCTGGTGTTTCAAAGGGAAAAGATGCAGATGTGGCTTATGGATATTCGTTTGAGGCACTTCTGATGAAGGCTCATGAGATGGGGCTTGGTACTGTCTGGATTGGCGGTACTATGCCAAGGGAAAAATTCGAGAAGGCTTCCTGTCTTGTTGACGATGAGGTAATGCCATGCGTCAGTCCTCTTGGGTATATATCCAAAAAGATGTCAGTAAAAGAGACGCTCATGAGAAAGGGAGTTAAAGCTGACAGCCGTTTGGATTTTGAGGAACTGTTCTTTTCGGAAAGTTTTGAGACTTCGTTAACTAAAGGAAAAGCCATGGAAGCAGGGCTCTTTGATGCATTGGAAAGTGTAAGGCTTGCTCCTTCAGCTGTAAATAAGCAGCCCTGGCGAGTGGTTATGGATCAGAATGCAGCTCATTTCTTTGTAAAACATGATAAGGGATTTACAACGCCTGACTATGATCTGCAGAGAATTGATGTGGGGATTGCACTCTATCACTTTGAACGCGAGTTGATTGAAGAGGGAAGGAATCCCAGACTGGAAACAAATACACCCTCAATAGCATTACCGCAACAAATGGATTATGTAGCCTCTTACAGATGGTGAGCGTAATCGGAATATTATAAATTTAGGCCAGTACCCTCCTATATGGAGAGCACTGGCTTTATCAATGCAAACTTTATCTATATATAATCATATGTTTATCGGTATTTTATAAGATTCTGATATAATTATTTAGCGACTCTATATCAATTTGAAATATTATATCAACTTACTCAGACCAACAGAAAGGTATTGTTTTGACAGGGAAAGGCGCTCTCCGTAAAAGAATAATAACTTCATTATGTATGCTGGCTATTCTGTGCTGCGTGGTCATAAGCAGCATTGTTTCTAATGCAGAATCAGATGAATATCTCATTGTTGGAGTACCTACAGATCGTTGCCCTATGTTTTACTTTGACGAGGACGCAGGGATAATTACCGGAATAGGTGCAGATCTTATGACGGCGGCAGCAAAAGAGGCTGGATATATAGCTGTTTTCAGAGTCCTGGAAGAGAAAAATCTTAAGGATGCCCTTGATAACCCGGGATATGATGTGATTATGCCATTCGGAAGTGCCATAACAAGCTCATCAGGAAATCCATCTGTTGTTTCTGATAATCTTATCCAAACACCATTTACACTTGTTACGGTTAATCAGAGTAATCTTCCTGATATGCATGAACTACGTGTTGGAATGCTTAGTTCATTGGGCGGTGCTACCGAAACAGTTCGTCAGCTATATCCAGGAATAGAAATCACCTTATATGACTCAATGCCTGAATGTGTAGAGGCTCTTCGTGCCGGTAAGGTGGATGCACTTTTGCATAATTCATATGTGTGGAGCTATGTTCTGCAGAAACCTACTTATGATGATCTTAAGGTTCAGCCTGCAGCAATGTTTTCAATGGATTTTCGAGCTGGCGCGCTGGATACAGATAAGGGACGGGAGATAATAGAACGTCTTAATACAGGCATAGATACACTTTCAGACACACAGAAACAGGCTGTTGTTCTGGATCATACTTCACGTAAGTTATACAAATATGATTTAGAAGACTATATTCATGAGTATGGTCTGTTTATTCTCGTAGGAATTCTTATATTTGTTCTTTTTAATATAATTGTCATAATGAAACAGAAAGCCCTGCATGCCAAGCATGAAGAAACGGTCAAGCAACTTGTTGATAGAGATCCTTTGACTGGTGTGCTCAGTATGAATGGATTCAGGAAACGTGTAGTGGAACTGTTGACGCAGCATCCGGATATTCCATATATGATCTCGTACAACAACATCAGGGACTTCAAATATATAAATGTTAACCTGGGAAAAGAAGCTGGAGATGAGCTTTTGAAGTTCTGGGCATCAAAGTCTTTGGAAGTAATGAGCGATGAGGAGGCAATAGGTCGAATCGAAGGGGATCACTTTGTTGTGCTCCGTAGTATCGGTGGCAGTGAAAAGATGAATGCCGACGAGGCACAGGTTTTTGATCTGGTACGTAATTACTTCATTGACAGAGGAAAAGAAGTTAGGGTTCAGACGTGCAGTGGTGTTTATGTGGTAATGCCGGAAGATTACAAGAATCCTGATGTTGATCATATGCTCGATTGTGCTCGTGTAGCAGAGAAAAAGGTTCGTGACACGGTCAAGGATGGATATCAGTTCTATAATCCCAGTCAATGGGAAAAGGGAAAATGGATATATGACGTTGTTGGACATTTGAGGTTTGCCATAAGGGAAAGTGAACTTCAGGTGTGGTATCAGCCTCAGGTGGATTTTGAAACTGGGGAAGTTACTGGGGCAGAAGCGCTCTGTCGATGGAATCATACTAAGCTTGGCTGGATCCCACCTTCAGAGTTTATCCCTGCATTGGAGGATGCCGGTTCAATATATGAGCTTGACTGCTATGTTTGGGAAAGAGTCTGCCAGGATCTGCACCGATGGAATGAGCAGGGAATACACAGATCAGTATCTGTAAATGTGTCCAGGTGCGACATACATGATAACAAGGACATTGTAGCGTATTTCTGTGAACTTCTGAGAAAATATGAGCTTACAGCAGATCAGCTGAAGATTGAGATTACTGAGACAGCATATGTACAGGATTCGGAAATATTAATAAGCATTACCAAGGGACTCAGAAAGTTTGGCTTCCAGGTTGAAATGGATGACTTTGGAAGCGGATACTCTTCGCTGAACATGCTGAAAGAGGTTCCTGTGGATCGTATCAAGATGGATCTTCGATTCCTCACTGGTGATGGATGTGGAGAAAAGGGCCGTATCATCATTGAGTGTATGATCTATATGGCTAATCGACTTGGCATAAAGCTGATTGCAGAAGGTGTCGAAACTATAGAACAGGCTCAGATGCTCAAAGAGCTTGGATGCACGGAGATGCAGGGATACTATTTCTATAAGCCACTCTCGGTTGTTGAATTTGAGAAAATATAAAAGAAGAGCCTGCTAAGTAACACACTTGGCAGGCTCATATTGGGATTTAAGACTATTTTCATGAGAACTATTGTATAATATGTTTACGAGCAATAGTTTTTAAGAGGATCGACTATGAATAATGAATCTTTCTCATTTGTAATTTATATGATACATGCATGCGCCAATAAGTGGGGGAAGCTTCCATCAGAGTTGTTGATATGTATCATCAGGGTATCTGGGATAAGGAAAGAGCGCTAAAGGAAATCAAGGTATATGAAACTTATGACCAGATTGCTTTTATTAGCCAGAAAGCTATAGATCAGCTTCTTTCATATGTTTCTTGCTATGAGGTATGAACATGGATGATAAGGCTTTGGGGCAGGTTTATCAAGAAAATCTGGAAGAGAGAATTATTACATATCTGGCAGAGCAAAATGGATTATCATTAGAAAATGCTATGTCAGTATATTATTCCAGTAAGCTTTCGAATAAGATTCATGAAGGCCGAGAGGACATACAATACCTAGACTATAAAGTCTTGGGAGATATATTAAAAGAAACTGAGCCCCAGTTATTTGTATGATCAGTGGAAGTTAATCTTATATGATTTCCGGGTGAAGATGATTTTGGAGAGCGAATTGTTTCGTTCTCCTTTTTTCTGGAATTATTAAATGGATATGTCCGTGAGTCGCTGACAATTCATTTACACCCAGCCATACACCCAACTTACACCCGATACACCCATATCGCATAAGAACTGATAAGAAAGCTTAAGAAGTACATAAAACGCCTATGCAGGAAATAAGAACATCTAAGACGTTTTAAGAAAGTTAAAGAAAACCTAGAATCCGCTCCCGACCTTGAAATCGAGCAAGTAATATAGTGCGTCTTAGAAAGTACAGGGAATCCATAGGAGTCCATATTCGTCCAATCAGGCAACTTTTTGACAGTTCCTTCATTGGACTCCTACGGAGCTATACGACGTTCTATGGATAATAATCGAGAAATCAAAGGACGCGCTATGACGAATTTTGGGGTTGTTCAAGGCCCTGAGGAATAGTCGGTTTATTTTTGGTAACAGTTTTAGCGGCGTATTTTTGATTTAATTACAATCTTTTCAAACAGAATCTGCATCTTAAGCCACATTTCTTTTCACAGAGAGATGTGGCTTTTTATCTTACAGTTGTATGTTCTGGCCCACCCGCTTCTTTTTGTGATTGTTCACGTATTAGCCTATTACACATTTTGACAGTGGTTAATCAGGCATTTCGCTGCCGTAAAAAATATGTCGCAGTAGTTTGATTTTATACTTGAAGGCAGCCCTGTCATTTTTTACATCTTGAACAGTGACAGTTTTACCTTTATCATCGACCTTATCCATCATGTATCCATGATTTGTATCAAACTCTTTAAAATTAGTGTAGACATCTCCCACCGAAATTAACAGCTCATTGTAACGAACAGCTTGTTTATATAAGGGATCTTGCAGTCCAACAATAAAATAAGTGTCGCATAGTCCTTCAAGGTCTTCTTTAGCTGCTCTGCATGGAGATATGACGGGATCATAAGGATCAGCGTCAGGCGAGAGAGTGTCTACAAGTTGATTTACGAGACCACTGAATATTCCCAGGTCATTTCCAGGTTCATCTGCAAAATCAAGAAAAGGAACCTCCAAAATTTCTGCTGCTATTTGTATACCTTCACGGTTTAGTAGAATTTCTGCTCCGGCTGTTATATGTCCACCCGCGCTGCCGCCGCTAATAACAATTCTTTCTGGATCAACTTTAAGCTCATCTGCATTTTTAATCAGCCATTTAACGGTGTCTACCGTCTCTTCCTGCGGATAAGGAAATGGTTCCTCCTGTAGCAGTTTGTAATTTATATTTACAACCTTACAAGGTGTTCTGTCAGCTATATCCTGCATATATGTATCAACATCAACAGCATCTGTTGAAATCCATGCGCCGCCGTGTATATACACAAATACAGGGAGTTTATCTTCTTTTTTGTAACCATCGGGTTCATACCAAATAGCAGATACAGATTCCTTGCCTTTACGCGAAATCTCTATGCGCTCACCAAGAGTTTCCTTAACTGCAGCCTCTTCATGTATTGTTTTGGCATTGTTTATAATCTGGCGTACCACGTATTTACTGGCCTTTGTACCGCCAGAAGTATTGAACTGGTCATAAGCGACAAATCCGCCCACTACTGCTAGGGCTAATGCAATAGCAAGTATTAATCGATTCTTTTTTACAAGCCCTAGCAGCTTGACTTTACCTGCATTATTGAGGATTTTAGCCATTTTAATATTTCTCCTATTTGTTTTTCTACATGCTTTCCGTTTCTTACCAAGCAATTGACTATCTGAATTCTTAATGATACTTTAATATCATTTAAGGGCTACAAAGTCAATAAAATCGGCAAAATGATACTATTTGGCTAAATAGTATCATCAGACAGAAAGGAAGAAAGGAAATGTCGGAATACGTGATCTCAGCCTACGGTGAAGCGCTGTTTGGGCTGATGAAAGAGAAGAACATTGAGAAAATCACAGTGGATGAGCTGTGCGAAGCAGGGGGTATTGGCAGAGCAACTTATTTTCGCAATTTCAAATCAAAGGACGAAATCATTACTGCTTACATTATCATGAAATGGCGGGCATTTGAACGGGAACACAGGCTAAAGGAGCATAAGATCAATGATAGCTACCGTGTTAGTCGATATTTTGATTTTTGTTATTCGATGCGGAAAAAGAATGATCTTATTATCAGGCAGGGGCATCACGGAGCAATCTTGTCAGCTTATGAAACCATTATGACCGACCGTGACACCGGGCAGTCCATGGACACATACGAAAGCTACTACCTTGCCTATGGGCTTTTTGGAATTTTCATGAAATGGGCAAAAGGCGGATATGCTGAGAACGTACAGAAGATGACAGAAATCGTGGTGGAAAGATTATTTCCAATTGAACTAAGTCGCTGCGCGACGGCCTGCCAAGGCTGTGGCGCAGCGTTTCTTTTACTCAAAAAGCAGTAGATAGTGAAACTATGATGATGTATGTTTAAGTTACCACACAAAAACCGAACATTACCAAGGCCACTACTACTGCCATGAAAAGCGTATCATTTATCATTACTTCATACAAGCACTTTCATTGGGAACGTCCGCCTCCATGGTTAGGGTAACTTTCAGATTACTACTAACTATGGAGGTTTTTATGTACGAAGAAATTCTAACAAAAATTGAAAAGGAATGCGAAATAAGAAACCTTTCGCCAAGAACGTGTTTTATCTATAAGTTTCATACTACCAAGTTCCTGGATTGGGTTGGAGATAAGCCTATTTCAGAGCTCTCTCTTTATGATGTCCGGAATTACATTCTGGAACGCAAGGATGACGGTGCAACACCCGGTTACTGCAATTCTATGTCTTCTGCGCTCTCATTCTTTTATAAACATCTACTGCATATCCCGTGGGATCTTGATATCGTTCCCAGAATGAAGATTGATTGGACATTACCACAAACTCTTTCTTTGGAAGAAATTGAAAAACTAATAGACACTGCTGAAAACATCAGGAACAAAGCCATAATAGCTCTTGTCTATTCTTCAGGACTACGTGCAGGTGAAGTTGTCAGGCTTGCACCTGGCGATATTTACATGAGCACTATGCAGGTTCACGTACGCAACAGCAAAAATCGAGGAGATCATTGGACTATTCTTTCAGAAAGAACCTTAGATCTCTTGAAACAGTATTGGCGCTCCTATCCTGTACCGAGGGATTATCTTTTTGTTACGCTGAAGAATCCTCATAATCCGCTTCATGTCGGCGGTGTAGAGATCATGATGAAAAGAATAGGTAAAGAAGCTGGTATCAAGCTGCATCCCCACATGCTACGCCATTCCTTCGCCACCCATCTGATTGAGAATCATACTGACAGAGAGTATGTTCAGGCTATGCTCGGGCATAGATCTCCGAATTCTACTCAGGTTTATATCCATGTTTCAAATAAAGCCATCATGGGTGTTAAAAGTCCTTTAGATACTCCCAAGAAAAAGAAGCGCAAGAGAAAGAAAAAGGAAGACTGACATGGATAAAATAACTATTCAGGATGTTTTTGAACAGTTTCTTCCTACGATTGCTGACAGATCATTTTCTGATGAGCAGTTCAGGGCAATTCAGTGCATAAGGTCCTGTCGTACAGCAGCAATGGGTGCCCATGTGAGTGAATGCGAATCCTGTCATTCTAAATTTATTCACTATAATTCATGCAAGAACAGGCATTGTCCTATGTGCCAGGCAATGGAAGTCGATGAGTGGATAGACTTAAGACGTGAAGATGTGCTTGATGCGCCATATTTCCATACTGTATTTACTGTACCTGGACTTTTGTATCCATTAATCTATGCTAATCAGAAGCTTCTTTATGATGCCCTTTACCATGCAACTAATAAAACGCTGTCAGAACTTTCCAAGGATACCAAACACTTTGGAGCAAAGATAGGATATATCTGCATCCTTCATACATGGGGTTCCAAGCTTAATTACCATCCACATATTCATACGATAGTTTTGGGAGGAGGGCTTGATGATAAGAACCATTGGAAAGACAAAGGAAATAAATTCTTTCTACCGGTAAAAGTCATGTCTGCTGTTTTTAAAAAGTACTATCTGGAAGAGCTGAAATCCCTTCATGAATCCGATAAACTATCCTACACAGGAAATGCAGAGGCACTGAGGAATCAGTACGAATTCAAGAGTCTTCTTGATAAGCTTTACGCTATGGATTGGGTTGTCTATTCCAAGCAGACATTTAAAGGAGCCCAGGAAGTTTTTAAGTACCTTGGAAAATATACTCACAGGATTGCCATTAGTAACAGGCGTATTCTGAGCATGGATTCTGATAATGTAACCTTCAGCGCAAAGGACTATCGCACAGATGGTAAATACAGGCCAATGACAATCTCAGGAGAAAAGTTCATATCGCGATTTCTACTCCACATACTTCCTAAGGGATTTGTAAGGATACGCTACTATGGTCTCCTTGCCTGTAGGTGCAAATCTCAGAAAATGACTCTCTGCAGAAATCTTCTCGGATGTGAACAGTATTTATCTAAGCTCAGAGGAAAAACAACTGCTGAAAAGATCAAGATTCTTTACAACCATGACATTTGCAAATGTTCCAAATGTGGTGAGCCTCTCATCACTTTTCGTATAGATGGCAGATATATGCTTTGTTGAATAAGTGGATCTCATATCGATGGACAAGCCTTTTAACGAAGGCTTATTTTGCGTGGAATTAAGACTGTATTTGAGAATAACTGGTGTCTTAAAACAAGAAATAATGATAAGATTTGTTTAAATGGTGGCAGATTGAAATTCCACAGCCACCCGGACGCGACTTAGTTCACTCAGATGAAAATCGGTCTGAAGCCCAAACAAAAGGACAGATTTTGAATATATGAAGTCTGTTTTTTTGTTTGGTCTTACACCGATTGTTCACGTTCCGATATAACTTACTATCAGATAATCCAGACAAATCCGAATTGTGAAATTACACTCCTGGTTTTTGATTCAGTACGCGTTCAAGCGCCACCCATCCCAGGTATTTCGGATGATCTCCGGTCAGCGCCGTCAGCTTTTCTATTGCCAGATAGTCGTCAATTCGGACCACGTCCCACGCATGGATCACACGACCGTCCCCGAAACTAACGCCGCAATGTCCCCAGTTGACTGGGCCGTTTTCGCTTTGACACAGGCAGTGTTTTCATCAAAAACATATTCCAGAGATCCACGGTTATCAACACGCGAATGGAGCCTATATATTTTTACTTTTCCAAATATTTCTTTTATCATCATATCCGCCTCAATATAAATCTGT
>JAEEGH010027875.1_pt1 | contig 11155 bp, 10 predicted proteins | sample 9134181 | NCBI WGS metagenome assembly JAEEGH01 (sample SAMN16246544, study PRJNA631951) | gut metagenome | biome: gut microbiome; feature: rumen; material: DP-attached | host: Bos | place: Iran: Karaj | collected 2018-10
ACTCCATCTGGGCATAGAGTGCAATGATGATGACGAAGGCCAGCGAGACACTCAGCCCGACAACATTGACAAGCGTATAGAGCTTGTTTCTCGATAGGAATTTCAGATAGCTATTCATGTTATTCATTCTTTATGCTGTTCACAGGATTCTCCGTAGCCGCACGCCAGCCTTGGAAGGCAGCAGTGAGGACATTGACTGCAAGGACAATGAGCAGCGAGAGCAGCAGCGGGAGGGGGCGCATCGTGACGCTAAGGCCAGAGATGCTGCCCACCTTTGGAGCCAGCCAGTAAGCCAAGGGGATGGCGATGACGGCAGCCACAAGCGACTGGATGACCACCGTGCGGAGCAGGCGCAGGGTGATGCTGCTGACATCGGCTCCGAAGACCCGGCGCACAGCAATCTCGCGGCGACGCTGGCCTACGAAGTAACTGTTCATAGCCATCAGGCCGAGGACGGCTATCAGCAGGGCAACAACCGTAAAGACCGTTAGCACACTCAAGAATCGTTCGTAGTCCTCGTACCACTTACGGTGGAGTTGATGAAGTGAACGGATTTCGTCCGTCTCGTGACCCGTCAGTTCTTTCAGCAGAGCCTTCATCGTCCCCTCTACTTTCTCGCGATTGCCATGATAGCGGACAAGTGCCATACGGGGCGGGCCATAGTCGCCCATATCCTGAACGAATTCATCCCTCTTGAATATGATATAAGGTGTAGGATGCTCCTCCTCATACATCACGCTCTGGTAAACCATATCGGGATAGAGTTCACTGACTCGACTCGGCTGCTGTTGCCCTTGGATGACATATTCGGTGTCCGTGTCGTTCCTGCCGAACTGCCGCAACAGTTGGCGGTTGACGCCCCTACCATAGTTGCCGCCCACGGGGTCGGTATAGCTCTTCTCGGGATGGATGTCCAAGATGTTGAAGAAACAGGTGTCGCCCATCAGGAACCGCATGCTAACCACCGTCCCGTCGGGGGCAGTAACGGTGTTGTTCTCCAGCATACTGAGGGGCGTGCCGTAGCCGAAGCCGACTGCATCCACTTCAGGAAGTTTCAGCAAGCGGTCGCGGAACGTCTGGCGCTGAGTGTAGTTGAGAGGGGTGATGCCCCACATCTCAAGCGCATTATCAATATTGTAGCCCAAAGGCTGGCTCATACGGTCACGGATACCACTGCCCAAAAGCAGCGTGACGGTAAGCATGACGATGGCGAAAACGGTCTGCGACACCATCAGCACATGGCTCCAATGCTGACGCACACGGCGGCGGAAGGTGCCTCTCACAATATCCATAGGCTCATAGCCGCTGAGGATGGAGGCAGGCACAAAGCCAGCCAAGGCTCCAATCAGGACGATGCCCACGGCGAAGCCCACGATGGTTACCAGACCTGTATCCTTCAGCAAGTCCATCGGGCAGTTGGCCATCTCAACGGCCTTGTCCTGCAAGGCGAGAGCTATGAGGTAGGCTACGGCAAACGTGGCAGCGGTGAAGGCGATGCTCTCGCCGATAAGCCGCACAGCCACCTGCCAACGCTGTGAGCCAAGCAGTCGCCGCGTGGCCATCTCTTTGGAACGCTCCGTGGTGAGCGACACGCTGAGGTTGACGTAGTTGAAGATGGCGAACACCAGTACAAACAAGGCAATCATCACGTAGAGTCGGGCCATGTCGCGGCTGCCGTGATTCAGGTCGTCTACATTCAGCGAACAGTTGCGAGCGTCATAGTAGAGCGTAGAAAGCGGCGTGAGCGTCAGCTCCTTCACGGCTTCTATCTTGTAGATCCAAAAGCAGGTCTTCAGGTAGTCGCGCATGGCGGTGGTCTTGCTCCGCAGGTCACAGCCCTCGCGCTGCATCAGGTACAGCACGCAACTGCCCGCATTGTCCATGGTCTCGACGTAGGCCGAGGAGTGAATGTTGCGCAGGTTCTCCACATTGATGATGCACTCGTAGTCTGAGGGAATCACGGAGCGGTCGAAGTCGTCCATGATGCCACTGACGGTGTAGGTAGCATGGCTTTTCTCGTCTTTCACGTCGCCAATGACTACCTCCTTACCGACGGCATCGCCATCGGGCCAGCAGCGCTGGGCGAAGGATTTGCTGACCACCATCTGGTTTGGGGCGCTGAGCACCTTCTTCCTGTCACCCGTCAGCAGGCGGTAGTCGAAGAACTCGAAGAAGTTGGGGGCGACGACAAGTAACCTGGCATCGACTTCCTCCCCACGAACAATAGGTGATATGTTATAGCCTGAGACGGAGCACCAGTCCTCAATCTCAGGGAAGCGGTCTTTCAGCTTCTGTCCCACGCGGAAGTGTGACATCATGTATTCCTCGTTGCCCACGACAAAGGTGCGGTCGCCCCGCGTTTGGTAGCTTTCTACGGATGTCTGCCTGTAGATAAGGTCACCTAACAGCAGGAGGAACACCATCGAGAGGCACAGCCCCACGAGATTGATAACGGTAAACAGCCGATGACGGCTCAGGAACTTCAAGTAACTGTTCATATTCGCTCTTTTTCTTTTGCTGCTGCAAAGTTACGCCATAAAAACGAATCCGCCAAGGCTTTTGGCCCTGGCGGATGCAGATTGTCTAATTATTAGACAGTTCGATGTATGATTCTTTGACACTCCTACTTCTTAGCCAGATAATAATCCGGGGTGTTGGACAGGGATTCTACGGATACCTGCCACTCCAGCTCCATAGGGGTGTTGTCGTGGTGGCGGTAGTAGCTGGCAATGCTTGTCACCGTCTCGTCAGGCAGCAGCTGGTAGGTCATCTTGCCGAATGGCTGGTCGAAAGCTGCTTTGTCAGCGTTCCAACGGCTATACTCCACCTGATAGGAATCACCCGTAAGCGTATAGTCGTACTGTCCGGCACATTGCCAGTCGCTATGACGCCAGACGTACTTCTTGCAGCTGCTCAGCGTGCCGTCGGCATTATAGGCATACTGATAACGGCATACTGGGTTCAGACTGACAGTTCCCTTGCGCAACGTTTCCTCGCTATAGACGTTCAAGACAGTGATGTTGCCGTTGCCGTCCTGTTCAGCATTGTAGACGAAGGAGCCGTCTTTCTGGTTGATAACTTCCTCGTAGACGTTGTTCACAGTCTTGGAGGTAATCACTTGTGCCTTGGCGCTCATGGCGGCTACGCACATCAGGGTTGCAAATACTAACTTTTTCATTGTCGTACAGTTTTAAATTGTTGTTTTTACTCCTTAGACGCAAGTCCTCGTCGTTTTACTACGCTCCGCGCCGTTTTTTTTCTGTCAATGCGAAATTTGGCTATTGAATTAGTTGGAGAGACTTAATATTTCGTGGTCTTTAAACGCCTCGTAGCCGCTGGTGACGACGCGCTCGCCAGGCTCCAAGCCTTCGAGTACTTCGTAGTACTGCGGGTTCTGGCGACCGATTCGGATGTTGCGGCGATAGGCTTTCTGGCCGCTTTTGTCAAGAACAAAAATCCATTGGCCGCCAGTGGTCTGGAAGAAAGTGCCACGAGGAATGAGGACGGCCTGCTCGGGCTGACCCAGTTCGAGGTCGATGTAGTAGGTCTGACCCGTTCGGATGTTCTCTGGACGCTCGCCCCGGAAGATGAAGTCGCAGCGGAACTTGCCCTCACGAACTTCGGGATAGACCTTGCGTACCTGCAACAAGTACTGCTTGATTCCCGACGTGCCGTCGCCTACCCGTAGTCTTTCTCCTCGCGTAAAAGTGGCCGTCAGTCCCTGGCGCACACGGTCGATGTAGTGCTCGTCAATCTGTGCCTGCACCTTATAGTCCGAGAGGTCGTTCAATTGTCCAATCTTCTGACCTGGGCTGATGCTCTGTCCTAACTCCACGTCGAGCAGTCCCAATTCGCCATCAATGGCCGAACGCACTTCGAGCTTGTCCTTGCGTTGGCGGACGAGGACGACGTTGCGGCGCATGTTTTCGAGGTTATCCTCCATCTGGTCCATCTGAACAGTACGATAGAGCGAGTCCTGCTTCAGGCGCTTACTTACCAAAGAGCGCTTCTTGGCGGATAGTTGATATTCCTCCTGCGACTGCAGATAGTCCTCGCGGCTGATGAGCTTCTCCGTGTAGAGCCGCTTGTTCTGTTCGAAGGTGCGCTGCTTGCGCTGGGTGTCCATATCGAGCTGCGCCTGCTCCGTCTGATTGTTCAAACGATCCTGCTGCATGGCTACCTGGGTGTTGCGCAGCAGGTTCTGCTTCTCAGCGAGCTCTGCCTCCGCATTCAGTATCTGGAGGTCGAGGTTCGAGTTGCTTAGGCGCACGATGACGTCGCCCTTGTGAACCATTGTACCCTCCTCGACCACCTTCTCCATGACGATACCGCCTTCCTCGGGCGAGATCTGCACCATCTGGATGGGCAGCACCTGACCGTTGGTGCGCACATAGTCCTTGAACTCGGCATGCTGCACGTCGCTAATGGTCACCTCGTCGCGGCTGACACGCAGCGTTGAGGCATGATTGCCAAACACAAGCCAACCCACGAGGGCCAACACGAAGCAGCCTCCCGCCATATACGGCCAATACTTCATCAGCCGCTGTGTCTTTGTCTTTTCGATTACTCTGTCCATATCGTTTCTCCTTGATAATATCTTACTAATTCGTGTTTCACCATCGCCATCAGTTGGCATTGCAACAGCGTGGCACGCGACTGCAGCAGTTGCGTAGAGGTGGTGTGCAGGTCGATGGCCGTACTTAATCCCTCTTCGTACTGGCGGCGTGTCAGCTGGTAGGCCAAGCTGTCGGCCTCCACTTTTTTCTCCATCTGCGCCGTCTGCTTCAAGAAGCCCTGCCAGTCCTGCCAAGCCTCGCGGCTCAGTTTCTCCAGCTCTATCTGCTTCTGTTCGTAGGCCTCACAGGCTATGCGGTAGTTGTTCCTCGCACGACGGATTTTCGTGACGGTCTGCAGGCGGTTGAAAACAGGGATGCTCAGCGTGGCGCCTACGTACTCACCCATATTGTTCTTGAACTGGCTACTAAACGAAGCGGTCGTCTGCGAATGGAGCGTCTTATAGTATGTGGTGCTCAGGCCCGCACTCAAAGAGAGAGATGGTAACAACGCGGCGCGGGCCTGGCGCCACTCATATTTCGAGGCTTGCATCTGATAGTAGGCTACAGCCTCACCCCCGACCCCTTTCCGACTGGAGAGGGGAGTTGTTATTCTGTCCTCCTCTCGGGTTGGAATGGGGTTGGGAGTGAGGCTGTCATTTATCGGGAAAGCCATTTCCTTCTTCAGCTCTAATAGTGCTGAGGCGTAGAGGTTCTGCTGACGGGTCAGTTCGTAATCGGCTTCTGCTTTCTGCGATTCCACCTGCGCCACATCGGCAGCACTTTTGCGACCTACCTCTTCCATCACTTGTGCCTGTTTGAGCAGCAAGGTCGCCTCTTCCACCTTCTCCTCAGCCATCCTGACCATTCCTTCGTAATACGCCGCATTGGCAAATGCCTGCAGAGTGGCCAATGCCGTCTGGTCCTGCTGCTCACGCAGGGCGTTGTGACCCATCAGCACGCTGGCTTTCGCGGCCTTCAAGGCGTTCAGGCGGTTGAAGCCGTCGAAGACGGGCAGCGAGGCACTCAAGGAGTAACCGTTATAAAAGGTACTCACATCGGTATAGCCGTTGGTCTCAGGGTCGATGGCGCGGCCGAAGTTGTACTGCACGCCCGTGCTGCCGCTGACCGAAGGCAGGAAACTGCCGACGGCCGTCACCTTCGCAGCCTTATAGTTGTCGAGTTCCAGTTCGGCCCGTTTCACCACGTGGTTGTGCTCCACAGCATACTGCATGCATTGCCGAGCCGTCCACTCCTGCGCCCCTGCGGTGCCACATGCCAAGTAGCAAATGATAAATGTTATAGCTGTCTGCCGTTTCATAATCGTTTTGTTTTACGTTGCAAAGATATTACTATTCATCTATACTCCATCATTTAGCGCGGCGCCAGAGTGCAGATTGTCTAATATTTATACACCCCTTCGTATGATTTTTAGACAGAAATAGGTTCCTGCATGTAAAAAGAGAGGACTTTCGGTAGTCTTTTGATTTCTTTTTACTACTTTTGCAAAGTAAAGCAAACAACCAAGAATGACAGAAGAGGAGCATAACAACAGGAAGAAATACGCCGGCGAGAAGAAAGCCTCGATGAAACGGCGTGACGACCACCACGACTACACCGAGCGTCGCATGTATATGATAACGCTGGAAGTGGAAGGCCGTCGGCCAGTCTTCGGCCAATTGGTGGGCGATGCCTTTGCCCCAGCCGGAAGTGCCGACGAGCCGCACATTGAGCTGACGGCATTAGGGAAGGCCGTTCAAAGCGAATGGTTAGGTATTCACGGGCACTACCCACAGATAGACGTGATGGCGCTACAGATGATGCCCGACCATCTGCACGGCATTCTCTTCGTAAAAGCCCAGCTGCCCGTGCATTTAGGGCAGGTGATTTCGGGGTTCAAGGCAGGCTGCCGAAAGGCGGAGAAAGCCCTGACCGCAGCGGGGCAGGCAACAGCGGCTGAGCCGCTGTCTACAGAAAAAGCAGGAGAAGCGGCAGGCCAGGCGGCGGTGCCAGCAGCAGCGCAAACCGCGGCAGCGGCAGCGCAAACCGCGGCGGGAGCGCAGCTTTCTCCGCAGGCGGCGGCTTTGCCGTCGCAAATCACGCCCTACCGCCCGCTCTTCGCAAAGGGCTATAACGACCTAATACTCCGCTCCTACGACGAGCTACCCACCTGGCAGAACTACCTGCGCGACAACCCCCGCCGCCTCCTAATGAAGCGTACCCGCCCAGAATGGCTCCGCCCGTTCTTCGGCCTGCGCATAGGCTCCCATACCTACAGTGGCATAGGCAACCGCGCCCTCCTTGCAGCCCCAAAGCTCAAGTCCGTCCGTGTGTCAAGACGACTGAACGACCAAGAGGTGGAAGCCGAAGTAAACCGTTGCTTAGCCGAGGCAAGGATGGGCACCGTGCTGGTGTCGCCAGCCATCTCGCCTGGAGAGAAGCGCGTGATGCGAGCAGCCTTTGATGCCAAGCTGGCTACCATCGTGATTATGGAGAATGGCTTTACGACGATGTCGAAACCCCACGGGGAGCAATTCTACGCCTGCGCCGAAGGCCGCCTGCTGATGCTCTCGCCCTGGGAGCACCACAACGAAAAGAAAACAATCAACGCTGAACAATGCCGCCAGATGAACCTGATGGCTATAGAGATATGTGAACAAAACAAACACCTATGAACAATTACGGAACCATACTCATTGTCGACGACAACCCCGCCATCCTGACGGCATTGCGCTTCTGCTTGGACACGACGTTCGAGCGTATCGTGACGTTGGAACGGCCTGACGACATCATGAAGACCTTGGCACAGGAGGCCATTGACCTTGTGCTGCTCGATATGAACTTCACCCTCGGCGTAAACAGCGGACAGGAGGGACTGCTCTGGCTGCGCACCATCCGCAAGCACCACCCGCAGCTGCCCGTGGTGCTGCTGACGGCCTACGCCGACGTCGCACTGGCAGTCAGAGGTCTGAAGAGCGGAGCCGCCGACTTTATCACCAAGCCGTGGGACAACGACGAGCTGGTGCGCAAGCTGAAGGACGTGCTCGACATGCAGGGCGAGATTGTCACCCTCGACGAAGTGGAGGCCGACCACATACGCCGCACCATCGACCGCTGTCACGGGAATCTATCGAAGGCCGCCGAACTGCTTGGCATCACCCGGCAGACGCTCTACAACAAGATGAAACGACTGTAAGGATTTGAGAATGATGATTGCTATATTTATAATAGGTGTTGTCGTCGCAGTTTTGGTGGCATGGTTTGTGCGCCATCAGCGGAAGCTGCGCCTGCGGGCCCACCTGATGCAGGAGGCCATCCGCAACCGCGACTTCACTTTCCGGATGCCTACACATGGCATGTTCTTTGGCGAACGTGCCATGCAGGAAACGCTGAATCAGCTGGGTGAAACCATCCGCCAGCAGGTGAACCAGAACGAGGTGGAGTCATGGGAACGGCTCACACGGGTGCTGACTCATGAGATCATGAACGCCACAGCCCCTATATCCAGCATCAGCCAATCCCTGCTGAACCGTTCCGACATGAAGGGGACTCCGATTGAAGACGGTATCAAGGCCATCTACGAGACGTCGCGCCATCTGAGCGAGTTCGTTGCCAACTACCGCAAGATGTCGGAGTTGGAGAAGCCTGTGATAACCAACGTTGCCTTACATGCCATCATTGACGATATCAGCAAGGCATATCCCCAACTGGCTTGGGAGATTCACTCGACCAATGATCTGACTGTCCGTGCTGATGTAGGAATGTTGCGCCAGGTGCTGATGAATCTTGTGAAAAACGCCATAGAAGCGAAGGCCCAGAAGATGGTGATAGACGTGCAAAAAGATGACCTGCACGACAAGCAGGTCATCTTGTATGTAAGCAACGATGGACTTCCCATCCCCGCCGAAAACCGCCAGTCGCTCTTCGTTCCTTTCTTCACAACCAAACGAAGTGGCAGCGGCATCGGACTTTCGCTGAGTCGCAGAATGATGATTCAGCAAGGCGGTATGCTCGATTTAATGGATAAACCCTACCAAGGATGCCCTACTACCTTTGTATTGACCCTGTTCACTACGGATGGCTGTGGTGGCAATAGTGGCAGTATGTTTTTTTAATCTATCCAACCGTCCTTGTTGGGCTCGTGTCCGCCGGGGATGAGAACCTCCTTGTGATCCTTGATTTGGATGATGTGCTTCCAGCAGCGGGGGAGACAGTAGGCACCGGTGGTCTCGTCGAGGACGAGGATGTAGAAGTGACCGTCAACAGACCGCTCGGCGTATAATGACTGGTGCTTGACGGTTTCGTTGATACTGAAGGTATGGGGCTCATTCCTGCCAATGACAAGGCTCTTGTCGTCCATCTGAATGAAGAACTTCTGGTTGGGGTTCAGGCCTAAATAGTCGTTCTTCACGCAGAAGCGCAAACCCTCTTCGACATCCTTGGCAGCCGATTCGGGCACCACGTAGAGATGGCCCGTCGTCTTGCCGCTCCAGGTGTGTTCCTCATCGGGCGCAGCTTCTCCGACCAGCGAGGGATTTCCGCCGAGGTCTTCATGGGTTATTTCGTAGGAGGTCTCATACACCTTCACGCTGTCCACATTCTCCATCATCCGCTTGATGAAGTCGTTGAGCGGGCGCATGTTGAAAGGCATCTCGCGGCCTTTCTCCTCGCGGGTGATGTATTGCATCTGCCATTCGGAGTATTGCTTGGTGCCCTTCACCTTCAGGGTGGCTGCACGGGCGGCTTTGAAACCTATGAAATAGTCTTGGTTGCTGTCAGCGCCTTGCAGTTCAATCCTTTCTCCATCCATGCCGTCGAGGGCCAGCGCATAGACTATGGTATCTTTGTCAAGCACACGACTCTCCTTGTGATAACACTGGCGGGCGAAGGTGCATCCCCAGCGGAAGGCGCGGAGGCATGAATCCTGAATCTCAATATTCTCCTGCTGTTCCTGCAACCGCTCTTTGGGCAGGTCCTGATACTCCTTCGACTTGAGTGCCTCGGGCGTTGCAACGATACAATAATACTCCGTGTTCGTCTTCAGGATGGAGCCACCCTCGTATTTCACCCGCTTATGGGTTTGGTCGAATGGTTTGCTGTCGAGGAAGGAAACCAGGTTCTCGATGGGGCCTGATGAACTGCTGATCTTCTCTGAGGCGCAAGAGCCTAACAGGGCGCTCGCTACTAAAAGGAATAATGCTTTTTTCATTGTTTTGTTGGTTTATAATTGGGCAATGATATTTTCTAACTGCCGACCGCTACGCTCTATCTCGTCGACCACATCTTCGTAGGAAGAGAAGTCGGAAGGCGACGGGGTCCGGTAATAGTACTCAGGCAGACGCGATTGATAACTGATCTCTGCCGAAGGCGTTGCGGGTTCCTTGATGACAAACACCGCCACAACCGCCGCTGCCGCTATGCCAGCCACCCAAGGGAGCACCCTGCGGTAGAGTGGAATGATGCGGGCTTGCTGCTGCTTTTCATCTACAGCATCCATCTGCGCCATCAGCTTGTCCATGAACGCCTCGTTATCGTCAATCTCCGGACGATAGTCGTGCAATATGTCTCGTAGTTCCTGGTCCTTCATATCTTTATTGTTTTTTACTTCTTAATTTATCTCCTATCATCTCAAACTCCCCTCCCGCACGAGAGGGGTTGGGGGTGGGTTGCCAGCTTCTCCCTCAAATGCTCCCTCCCCCTCGAAAGATACCCCTTCACCGTTCCCTCTGCCACATTCATGATGGTGCAAATCTCCTTGATGGGGCGGTCCTCCATATAGAAGAGGAGCACAGCCGTGCGTTCGCTGACGTTCAGACCGTCGATGGCGCAATATAGCTCCTGATAGGCAAAGCCGTCGTCGGAACGGACGCCGGCGATTACCCCCTGTGCCTGGTCGATGTCTAAGGTGACGCCTCGTGTCGTCTGCTTCCGCTGGTGGTCTATCAGCGTGTTGCAAGCAATCCGGTAAAGCCAAGCCGAGAAGCCCGCTTCGTCGTCGAACGAGCGTGATGCCACGTAAGCCTTCATCAGGGCCTCCTGTGCCACGTCGTCAGCTTCATCGCTGTGGCCGCTGCAGGCCGCTAACAGGAAGCGGCGCAAGCCTGGGAGCTCTTTGCGGACGAGTTGGGTGAATATCTCTCTGGTCATCGGTTGTTATTTGTTTCTACTATATAAACGTATCAGCACACCAAAAGGTTGTACGATGGTTGGTATTTTTTCAATAAGCAGACACAAGGGTAAAACTCTCATCACTTTTTCTTCGGAAACTTCTGGAAACTGTAGGTGAGGTGGAGCTCAATACCTACCGATTTATTAGAAATTCACGTTCCAGTAAGGATTTGCAACATGGTTAATCGGACAAAACAATAAAAGCCCCGAAGATTTCTCTTCAGGGCTTCTTAAAAGACGGCGGCCTCCTACTCTCCCGCATTGCATTGCAGTACCATCGGCGCAGGCGGGCTTAACTTCTCTGTTCGGAATGGGAAGAGGTGGGACCCCGCTGCAATAACCACCTGATAAAGGGGATTGACATATAACACAAGAACTGCGTAACTCGACTCTTAGGGAAGAACCAACGTTACATCTGAAAGTACCGCTTCCCT
>JAEEGH010027879.1_pt1 | contig 11155 bp, 13 predicted proteins | sample 9134181 | NCBI WGS metagenome assembly JAEEGH01 (sample SAMN16246544, study PRJNA631951) | gut metagenome | biome: gut microbiome; feature: rumen; material: DP-attached | host: Bos | place: Iran: Karaj | collected 2018-10
TTTTGCAGCCGAATACAATAAAAAAGGACCTTGCGGTCCATTTTTTATTCTTCAATCATTAATCTTGTTCTGTTGGCCATGCTCATAGCCATCTGAGAAGCCAAGATATCTGCATAATTAACACTTTCGCCTCTTTTTAACGGATTGATTGTCTTAACCGCTTCATCAAGAAGCCCCGAAAAATCCACTTTGGAATCCGTTACATCATCCGAAATGGCGGCGACCTTATTCAGGCTGCCCACAGACAGTTCATTGTCATTCTTAACCTGAGGTCTTCTCATCATCGGACCGATTCCCTGTATGCTGTTCATACTCATTGAACTTATGCCGGAAATAGCCATAATTCACACCTTTATTTAACCTTATCTTCAAGATATTTACGTAGCTTCTTAAAACTGTCGTCCGAGATACCGTGTTCCATCAGGCAGGCCTGATCCTCGGCAACACCTGCTTCAACACCCGCTTCAATCAGAAGACTGGTAAAAAATGTATGTCTGTCATAGAGATTCTTTGCTATACTCATTCCCTTATCGGTAAGCACGATCTTCCAATCGTCCTTTATGATATAGCCTTCTTCTTCAAGTTTTTTTACGGCCACGCTTGCACTGGGCTTACTGAATCCGAGTTTACTTGCAACATCGGTCAGTCTGCATGCACCGTTTTTCTTAATCTGCATAAGAATCGCTTCGAGATAATCTTCTCTTGACTTACCTATCGAGTCCATAAAATAACCTCCGGTGGAATCTCACATCTCCACCCAACTGCATTTTATTTATTTTATCATATTTCAAACCAAACTTCATCAAATATATGATATAATTTAATCAGTTGTAACCGCAAACGTTTCAGTTGACACGGTCTGTAAAAGGAAAGGAATTTCATATGGAAAAAGAGAATGCTAACAATATCAAACAGCAGGAGTTTATTCTGGCATCCCATCGACTTCTTTTAGCCAGCACCATTATATGCAGTCTAATTGCCATAGCTTATGTTCTTGAGTTCTTCAAAGGAGCCAGAACTATAGGCTATGTTGCATTGGTTGTCATATTGGCATTGGTCCCCAATGCGGTCGGCTGGGTCATATACAGCAGAGACAAAGCTTCCGGACTTATCAAACATATTGTTTCCATAGGTTATGCCGTAATGTACTGTACGGTACTCTTCACAACCCAAAATATCCTTGTGTTCACATATGTTATCCCTTTACTGATAGTAATAACACTTTTTGACGATGTGGCTTATATTACCGAGATCGGTGTCGGCGTTATTATATGTAACATTATTTCCGTAGTTATCAACTTTAAGAACGGTCTTTTGACGGACACTGCCGTAGCTGAGATTCAGTTGCTTGTAACTATAATGATAGTTGCCTATCTTATCATAGTAAGTAAGACCAACCACACTTTGCAGGCTATGCGTACCGAGAATCTGGAAGAAGCCAACGGCAAAACTGTTGCCCTTCTTGATAACGTACTTAAAGTATCCGACAGAGTAAGTGAAACAGCAGCAAGTCTTGCCGGTGAAATGTCTGTACTCAGAACTTCCATAGACCGTACTATTGAATCTATGGAAGAAGTTACACAGGGAACCAATGAATCTGCTGAAGCTTCACAGTCACAGCTTGTGCAGACAGGTCAGATCTCAGAGCATATAGAAAATGTAAAGGGTTCATCCGATATCATCAATCAGAATGTTGAACTCGCCGCAGAAGCCGTTGCCGTCGGAAAACAGAACATCAGAAGAATGACGGAACTTACAAATGAAGTCGAATCCGAAGGTAAGGATGTTGCGGAGGCTCTTGAAAAATTCAAGAAGACTGCGGATGAGATGAATTCCATCACCGTAATAATAACCGATGTTGCTTCTCAGACAAGTCTCCTTTCTCTTAATGCTTCCATAGAAGCCGCAAGAGCAGGTGAAGCAGGCAGAGGCTTCGCGGTTGTTGCCAGCGAGATATCAAGCCTTGCAGCCCAGACCACTCAGGCTACCGAGAACATAACCAACCTTATTGCTGATGTTGTAAGTCAGGTAGACAACATGGTTGGAACAATAGGAAAACTCCTTTCAACAGATGATGAAGAAAGCAAGTGTGCCGGCGAAACAGCTGAAAGCTTTGAAAAGATATCAGAGACAGTTGAGATTATCAAGCAGCATACTCTTGATATGAACAGTCTTGTTGGTAGTCTGGCAAAGGCAAATGAGGAGATTGTAAACAGCATCCAGACCAATTCATCCGTTTCCGAAGAGGTTACCGCTCATGCAACGGAGACATATGAAATAAGCAAGAGCAATCAGGATATAGTTAACAAGATTGGCGATCTGGTTAACAGCCTGAACGAAGATGCTGAAAAACTTAAAGCAGAAAACTGATTTCATAGATTAGGATATAAGCCTGCGGAAAAATCATCCGCAGGCTTTTTTTGTCCCGATTATCCCGCAATTTCAATGGAATATATCATCTCCCTATGTTATAATCAGCATTGGTTTATGTAAGAGGCGGAAAAAAACACTGTTAGAATACAGATCGGACGGAGGACATCTAAAAATGAGCCGTAACAACGCTCTTTTAAAGGGTATGCGCGATGGTATCCCCATAGGATTGGGATATTTTGCGGTATCTTTTTCTCTGGGTATAATGGCCAAAAAGGGCGGTCTGACCGCGCTTGAAGGCTTCATAGCAAGTTTCTTCACAAGAGCAAGTGCCGGTGAATACGGTGTATACTCACTGGTTGCATTGGGTGCTTCATATATTGAAGTATTCATAATGTGTCTTATAACCAATGCCAGATATCTGCTTATGAGTACCGCTCTTTCACAGAAATTCAATCCATCAACATCTTTATTCAAAAGAATACTTGTGGGTTGTTGTGTAACGGATGAAATATTCGGAATTTCAATAGGTTTCCCCGGATATCTGGATCCTACATATACCTACGGAGCCGCTCTGGTATCCTCCCCTATGTGGGCAGCCGGTACAGCATGCGGTATCATTGCAGGTACTGTTCTTCCCGTAAGAGCCGTATCCGCATTAAGCGTTGCGCTCTATGGTATGTTCCTTGCCATAATCGTACCGCCTTCCAAGAGAAACAAGGCCGTTATGATTGCAGTTCTCTGCAGTTTTGCCCTGAGCTTTATATGCTCTTACGCACCCCTTGTTAGTTCTCTTTCCGCAGGAACGAGAACCATTATCCTGACAATCGTCATCTCCGCTGTTGCGGCCCTGATTAAGCCTCACGTTCCGGAAGATGAAGAAAAGGAGGCAAGCCATGACTGAACACAGCACCCTCCTTTATATAATCCTTATGATCCTTACCACCAATCTTATAAGAGTTCTTCCTCTTACTCTGATACGTGGCAAGATCAAGAACAAATTCCTGCAAAGTTTCTTGTATTACGTCCCCTATGTAACTCTTGCGGTAATGACTTTTCCCGCTATTATGGACGCAACACAGATACCCATAGCCGGCCTTGCCGCTCTGATTGCAGGTATCATCGCCGCATATTTCGGTCTGGGATTATTCCCCGTATCCATCATATGCTGCCTTATCGTATTCGTACTTGAGACCTTTATGGTATAGAAAATGACAGCTTTAAACGAACATAAAGCCAATTTAACAGAGACCGCTATTCTTACCGGAAATATGGAGGAGTACACAAAATTAACAGGTAGCCCCTTTACCATTGAAGGAACCGTTCTGGATGGCAATAAATTAGGCCGTACTATCGGCATTCCAACAATTAACCAGGTTCCTGCAAAAGATAGTATATTACCACCTTTCGGTGTATATTTCAGTGAAGTAGTCCTTAACGGCCATGCCTACAAAGGAATAACCAACATAGGTCACAAGCCTACGGTGAATTCCAAGGACACAGTTACGGTTGAGACCTACATATACAACTTCAACCAGACTATTTACGGATCCTATGCAACCGTTAAGCTCTACCACTTCAGGCGCCCTGAGATGAAGTTCGCTGATATCTCCCAGCTCAAGGCTCAGATGAAACAAGACATCGAGGCCGGCGCTGCATATCGAATCCAATGATTATCCCGGTTGCCGCTTTTTAATGATATTTTGGCTTATATATAAAAATAATCCAATGTAGCTCAAAAGATTCTAAATTCATAAGCATTCTGAAAGGACAAACACGTTTCTGCGGAACTCGCTTCGCTAGCACAGTCATCGAAAAGTGTTACACAGAATACTTATTCATTACGAACTTTTGCTTCATACATTGGATTATTTTTATTTAAGCCACATTATTCAATTAAACCAGCTAAATCAGCACACCAGGTTTGCCTGATCGATGCTGCCGGCCTGATAGTCCATAGCATTCTGCAGGCTTGTCTGGGAGATAGCCAAAAGGGCTTCCTCCGTGAAAAATCCCTGATGGGATGTAACGATAACATTGGGGAAAGACAAAAGTCTTGAGGTTATAGAGGTCTCAAGGATGTCATCCTCACGGTTCTCGAATACGTTGTTAGTCTCTTCCTCGTATACGTCCAGGCCTACGCCGAAGAACTTCTTGGCTCTGATACCGGCAATCAAATCAGCGGTATTGATAAGTGCTCCTCTTGAAGTGTTAACAAGGATTACGTTGTCTTTCATTCTGGATATAGTGTACTCGCTTATCATATGGTATGTTTCATCCGTCAGAGGACAATGCAGCGATATAAGGTCGCTAGTTTTAAGAAGTGTCTCCAGATCCACATATTCTACAAAGTCCAGACTCTTGTTTGGATACATGTCGTATGCGATTACTTTCATTCCGAAGCCCTGGCACATTCTGCACATAGCGGCTCCGATCTTACCGGTACCTACAATGCCCGCTGTTTTGCCGTGGAAGTTCACACCTGTGAGGCCCGCAAGGGAGAAGTTATTCTCTCTTACTCTTATATAGCTTTTATGAACATGTCTGTTAACGGCAAGGGCCAGCATCATGGCATGCTCGGCAACCGCTTCGGGGGAATATCCGGGCACTCTGAGGACTGTCACTCCCTTGGCCTTGGCTTCATCTATATCCACATTATTGAATCCGGCACAGCGCATAAGGACGAGTTTCACTCCTTTATCCGCCAGCTTATCTATTACTTCCGCACCCACGTCGGAGCTTACAAAGGCACATACTCCGTCATAGCCTTCGGCAAGAGATGCCGTCTGAGGCGACAGATCCGGCTCAAGATAATCTATCTCAATATCAGAAAAGTTAGCTCTTGCCTTCTCAAAGGAATCTTTGTCGTATTTCTTTGTGTCATAAAAAAGTATTTTCATTAAGATCCTCCTATCTTTACACAACACCCCTCATCGGGAAAATTCTTACAAGAACATCATTACAACAGGTATGGTCACTATGGACAGCAGGGTTGTGAGTATTATTCCCGCCGATATGATATCGTCCTTAACCCCATACTGTTTTGCCATCATAAGAGGCATATTGGCTGCAGGCATTGCTGCCATTACCACAACCGTACTCAGTATCAGTTCGCTTTTTATAAAAGGCCTCAAGATAAAAATGAGGATAATCGGCACTATAATCTGCCTCAAGATAACAAATACATAGAGACGCCACTTGCTGAACACTTCCTTCGGAACCATCTGAGCAACCGATACTCCCAAGACGATCATGGACATGAAAGTGGTGGTATTGCCTATGTATGACAGACCCGTTGTTATATCCTCGGGCACGGGAAAATCAGCTATATACAGCAAAATTGCCAGAATCGATATAACTGTTCCCGAATTGATAACATTTTTCCAGGTGAAAGTGCTCTCCGCCTGATGGTCGGGATGCTGTTCATCACCTATTTTACGCATAACTGCCATACCGTAGGTATAAGCTATCAAATTGAATGTAAGTCCGCATATGGACACAAATATAAGGGATTTTGTTCCCAATACAGCCGCAGCAAAGGGTATTCCTATGAAACCAACATTACCGAATATGGACATCATTCTGTAGGCATATCTGTCTTCCTTCTTAATCCCCAGGGCCAGGGGTATCAGGTAGGCCAGGGGTATCAACATGGCATACAAAAGCACGAAGCACAAAAATGCAATGCCCAGTTCCCCCGCAGGAACCTTCTCCTCCTCCTTAAGGGCGGCACACAAAAGTGTGATGGGATTGGTGATATTTACAATGATCCACGAAAGCTGCCTTGATGACATATTGGATAAATGTCCTTTTTTATAGAGGTATACACCTATCAAAATAAAGACAAATATCATTATCATCTGTTTCTGTACTACCCAAATACTCATTTAAATTTCCTTCTTTCTCTTCTCGTTTCATTATAACAAAAAAGGAGTCTTTCGACCTTAATTCTTTTTTGATAAAATGGAAGAATCGAAAACGAGGACAGAATTATGGATAATCAGACTTTACAATATAAAAAAATGACAGAGACTCCCATTCCGAAGCTTATAATCACTCTGTCAATTCCAACGATCATCAATATGCTTGTTACCAACATCTACAATCTGGTAGATACAGCCTTCGTGGGCAGACTCGGCAACTCAGCCAGCGGAGCGGTTGGTATAGTATTCGGTTATATGGCCGTAATTCAGGCCTTTGGCTTTATGTTCGGTCAGGGTGGCGGAAGTATTGTATCAAGGCTTTTGGGTGCCAAGGATACGGACAATGCGTCCGTCAATGCATCTACAGCTTTCTTCTTTGCCTTTGGATTCGGATTGTTCTTGGCAATCACATCATTTATATTCATCGATCCTCTGGTTATGCTATTGGGATCAACCGAGACAATAGCCCCTTATGCCAAAGAATATATAATCTACATACTTATTGCGGCCCCTTTTATGTCCGCCAGCTTTACCCTGAACAATCTTCTCAGATATGAGGGAAAAGCCGCTTTGGGAATGGCCGGACTCCTTACGGGTTCCATCCTTAATATGATTGCAGACCCCATCTTAATGTTCGGTCTGAATATGGGTGTTGCCGGTGCGGGACTCTCTACCTGTATAAGCCAGATCTTAAGCTTCTTCATACTGCTTTCCGCCTTCTTAAGCGACAAGACAGTCAGCAAGCTCTCAATACATAATGTGCACCCCGCTAATGGCGTGATATTGAATATATGCGCAACCGGACTTCCAAGTCTTTTAAGACAGGGGCTGGGAAGCATCGCCACAATCATCCTTAATACATCGGCCGGTATATATGGTGATGAAGCGGTTGCCGCCATGAGTATCGTATCCAGAATATCCTTCTTTATTTTCTCCGTGGCATTGGGCGTGGGCCAGGGCTTTCAGCCTGTAAGTGCTTTCAACTACGGAGCCGGCAAATACGCTCGGGTAAAGCACGGATTCAGATTCACTCTTATTTGCGGTGAGATTCTTATGTCTATAGCGCTTTTTGCGGTATTTATCTTTGCGCCCTCCTTTATAGGCGTCTTCAGAGACGATCCGAGAGTTATAGAGATAGCCACCAGAGCCTTAAGACTTCAGTGTATATCCCTTCTTTTCCTGCCTTTATCCATGGTTACGGAGATGCTGCATCAGAGTACGGGACACAGCTGGGGAGCGTCCCTCCTGTCATCTTTGCGAAGCGGAATATTCTTTATCCCCGCCATACTGATTCTTGCCAAGTTGCGAGGACTTGCAGGCATACAGGAAGCACAGCCACTGGCTTATATACTCACTTTTTTCCCCGCACTCTATATGTGCATCACATTCATGAAGACTATGCCCTCGATTGATACGGAAGATACGGCAGTCCCTGCATCCGACTAGATTGTTTTCTTCACATTCATGTGGTTTAGGATAAACAAAAAAGCGGTAGATAACACATGTTATCTACCGCTTTTTTGCAGTTCTGTCGGGACATCTTCCCATTCCTTTATACCGTATCTTTGTCTGAATTTGGCCTCTTCAAGGCTTATGCGGGGAAGGTCTTCTTTAAGATAAGCAAGAAGTTCTTCCGCTCCTTCTCTTGTAATATTGTTTACTTCGAATATCCTCTCACATCCGGAATTGATCATCCATTGTCTTATCATGGGCACATTGGCATATGGCGAATCGGTCTTGGTTATCACTCCGATAAGAGGTCTTAATATGCTTCCCTGAATACTTGAACCGAAGAGATTGAAAGGTTCATCCGCTGCCTGAACAATAGCAACAACATCGGCTTCAAAAGAAAAACAGGCAAGTCCTGTGCTGAACACCTTGGACTCGGCGTATTCACCGGGCGAATCGATCATATCATCATCCGCATTGGTGTACTGCGTCTTAACGTAATGAAGTTCTTCTCCTCTGAGAACCTGGGCCAGTGATGTCTTGCCGGCTTCACTTCTTCCCATTAAAAATAATCTCTTCATAATTCCTTTTGCTGTCAGTTTTTATGCACATCGCAGGTCCTGAATCCCAGGTCGTCTCTGAAGAATTCCACAACCTTCTCCACTGCGGTCTCCACATCCGTAAGTCTTCCCGTGACTATAAGGGAACCGCAAAAACGATCCATGAATCCAATCTCCACATTGGCAGCCTTCATGGCAACATCCGCTGCTGCCACCACGCATTCCCAGGGTGTAAAGCGAACCATTCCTATTGCTTCACCCATATGGTTCTCGCCTTCATGTACCCCTATATGCAAACCCAAATTCTTATATACACTTTCATCTGTGGGATTGATGACATGAGCAAGACAAACTTCCTTGCCGGGCACTCTGACCCTGGTCATCCTCAGCGTCTTCCCTTTCAGACTCTCGTAATCGTCATTAAATATTCTTTCTAAGAGTTCTTTTTTGTCCATACGAGGCATGACATCACTTCCTAACTCTTTGTGATCCTGCATACAACGTATCCCAGTTCATCACGGAAATAGTTGACTACTTCTTCAAGGGCAGAACTTACATCCGACAGTTCTCCCGTTATGATGAGCGTTCCCGTGAATCTGTCGGCAAAGCCAAGATAGACATCACCGCTCTTAACCGCTATATCCGAGGCTATGACCGCAGACTCCGGCGGAGTCATGTTCATAATACCTATGGCAGAAGACGAATAATCAATCTGGGGATTAAGTCCCAGCTTCTGATATATGATGGGAGCAGGTCCGCCCATAATGTGGGCAAAAGTTATCTCCTTACCTGCAACCGTCTCCTGGACTATTCTTATCTGTTCGTGTTCGTTTGGCATACTGACAACCCTTCTTAATAAAATCAACCGCCTATCTGACAGTTAAGATGTGTTTCCCTCTCTATGGCCTTCTTAAAGGCTTCCATTCTGTCAGTCTCGGGGATTTTTGCATCCCCCATGGAATAAGGTCTGTTAAGACCTTCATACTTGCCCATTGCGTAATTGTGATAGGGAAGTATGTGAATGTTTTCAACTCCCGGAAGACTGTCCGCATATCTGGCTATATCCAGAAGTTCTTTCTCTGTATCATTGAATCCCGGAACAACGGGAACTCTGATTATAAGCTTGCACATTCCGCTCTTGGCGATCTTCATAGCATTTTCCACCATAAGGGTGTTCTCTTTTCCCGTCCACTCCTTATGCTTCATGGGATCCATGTGTTTGATATCCATAAGATATGTATCCAGATAGGGAAGTATATCTTTTTCTATAACGGAATATTCCGCAAAACCCATGCTCTCCAGTGCAGTGTTAAGGCCCATGTCCTTGGCTGCTCGAAGCAGTGCCGATGCAAAGGCAGGTTGCAAAAGGCTCTCGCCGCCTGATAAGGTAAGACCGCCGTCGGATCTTGAGTAATAAGGCAGGTCTCTTTTTACCACCTTCATTACATCCTCTACGCTTACATCACGGCCCATGGTCTTGACCTTGCCGTTAACGGTCATATTCTCTATGTCGTAATTCTGTGACTCCGGATTGCAGCACCATCTGCATCTCAAGGCACAGCCTTTAAGGAATACTATGGTTCTGACGCCGATTCCGTCATGGATTGAATATCTCTGTATATCGAATATTCTTCCTTTTTCGTTCATGTATTCTTTCATAACAACCTCAATGATTATCTGTTCTGAGCCTGTTCCGTTCTTCTGATGATCTCATCCTGAAGTGACTTGCTTAAGCCCGTGAACAGAGCTGAATATCCGGCCACACGAACCACCAGGCCGGCATATTTTTCCGGATGCTTCTGAGCATCAAGAAGAGTCTCTCTGTCAACGACATTGAACTGCATATGCATACCCTTCTGATCGAAGTATCCTCTTACAAGAGTAACGAATGATTCCAGACCCTTGTCTCCTGCCATTGCAGTAGGATGCATCTTCATATTGAAGAGAGTTCCGTTACTTGCTATGGCATGATCAAGCTTTGCAACCGAATTACATGAGGCTGTGGGACCGTTAACATCTCTTCCCGAGGTGGGCGATACACCGTCCGCAATAGGCATATGAGCCAGACGACCGTCAGGTGTTGCTCCTGTCTGTGCTCCCAAAGGAACATTGGCAGATACCGGATAAAGGCCTGCCTGATACTGTCCGCCTCTGGGATTCTTAAAGGTCTCAACAGGCTTTGTATAATAATAAGCCGCTTCTCTTGCTATCTCATCTACTTCATCAATATCATTACCGTACTTGGGGATATCATCGATCATATCTTTGATCTCCGCATAACGGGCTTTTTCATCAGCCGGAATTTCCATTGTAAGTACATTCGTTATTACCGATTCCAAAATTGCTGAAGATACTTCCTTGCCTTCAAGTCTGTATGCTTTTGCCACCTGAAGTGCTACATCAGAGGCTGTCTTCTCATCGAAGCCCTGGCCGAAGTTCATATCCAATGCCTTCTTAAGCTCTTCAAGAGTGATCTTCTTCTGCTCATATACCAGAGTCTTTACCGTATAAAGAGAATCGGCCACATTGGCTATACCGAAGCCCTGAGGTCCCGTAAAGTTGTATACGGCTCCGCCTTCCTGCATTGACTTGCCCTTCTTCATGCAGTCGTCTACAAGGCTTGATACGAAGGCAAGGGGAGCTCTCTCACCGTGTGCCACGTCAATTGCGTTGATGGAATTGACAAGCATTGATATACAATAATCCATCTGCTTCTTGTAAGCAGCCTTAAAATCTTCGTAAGTCTTAAGTTCTGATAATTCTCCGGTCTCAATCGTTACCAGTTCGCCCTGATCGTATCCGTTGGAGAATACCATCTCAAGAGGTCTGCACATATTGAAGAATGCCGCATCA
>JAEEGH010027880.1_pt1 | contig 11155 bp, 9 predicted proteins | sample 9134181 | NCBI WGS metagenome assembly JAEEGH01 (sample SAMN16246544, study PRJNA631951) | gut metagenome | biome: gut microbiome; feature: rumen; material: DP-attached | host: Bos | place: Iran: Karaj | collected 2018-10
CGTGGGAATGGGATCCATGTGCCCTGTGGGTAATATGCACATTGAGGCAGGTTCATATCAGGGAGTAAGGCTTGCCATAAAAGTCGGACCATCATCGCTCACCCTTGCGCACAATGACAAATATGACAGATGGAAGGTGAGCTATGAAAAGAACATGGCCGGCAGGAAAAAGAAGGAAGCATATGAGCATTCGCAGTTATATGCCAGCGCCTGCGAATACTATGAGAATGCGTTAAAAGAAATTGCTCCCGGCGCAGAGTTTGCGTATAGTCTTGAACCCTGGATCAAGTATGAAGACATGGATGAAGAGGAATTTAATGTAACAATAGACAGCAGAGAGAAGGCGCTGAAATATTTCAGTATACAATCAGATATCTATGTTGACTATGTGACTGCAGGACTGGTTCCTGAGGAACTTATCGATGAACTGATGAAACGGGGAATCTCCGGGACCATGCCATGCCTGACAGGCAGGACTTCTGACGGAAGCATGTGTGAGGCCTGGTCGTTTGAGGCTTCCGATGGATCAGTGGAAATAAACAACACCCCGGGATATTGAATGTTTCTATGATCTGCGAACTGATAACACGAGGGAAAAGAAATGTCGACAACAGATAGAAACTTTAGCAGCGGAGCACTTCCGCCCGGCATGGAACTGGACCGGGAGGGGCGCATCTGCTGGACTTATGAGCAGAACATCAGAGAGCATCCTATGACCCTTTATATAATAATAGAGATGATCATGGCAGGAGTGATCACCCTGTCAGTGTTTGCGCTCTTTGGCGGTGGCCCGATGTGGGCTCTGGACATATTCCTGGTGTACAGCGGGATATTCTCAGTGGTGGGTGTCGCCGGCTGGTTCATCTGGAGCGTTTTAAAAAAGAACAGATATGTAATGACCTTTGCCATGGATGAGGAACGGGTTGTCCGCACCTCACCCCACGGAATCACGGGATACAGAGACCAGAATCTCTACATAACCAGATATAACAAAGTAAAGCGCATCAGATCAGTACCGGAGCATGACATGGTGGGGGTCATGGGACCCTGGACATTTCATCAGATCTATGCCTCGCCGCAGCAGTTTGATTTTGTCTGGAACTACATGAAGACAAGATGTACCGGTGCAAAAGTTGAGGAGTAAAGGGGGCTAAATGGAACGGTTATCTTTCATCCTGTTTATACTCGTGGCGCTTTATCTGATAAGAAAGCTTAAGCGGGCGATCATGAATATCGTAATAAGCGTGGGAATCGTATTAATTGTTCTATGCCTTCTTACCGGCATGAACATTTCAGATATCTTAAGCATTGCAGATTTGTTTTGATGATTTGGGAAAAGAGAGAGGAGGAATATCATGTTTTGTATCAATTGTGGAACACAGCTTCCGGATGGAAGTAAATTTTGTAATATGTGCGGCACCCAGCTGCCGACAGTGCAGGCACCGGGGCAGAATGTAAGGCAGATCGGGCCCCCGATCTATTCGCAGCCGAACCAGACAAGGCAGCAGATCCCGCCTCAGCAGCCTGTACAGACTCAGGAATTTGCAAATCCCCAGCCCGGTCAGACCCAGGGATTTGCACAGCCTGCACAACCCCAGGGATTTGCTCAGGCTCAGAACACCCAGGAAGCTTCAGGCTTCCAGAACTATGCACAGCCCCAGCAGATACAGGGATTCAATCAGCCTCAGGGATTTACACCCACCGGTCAGTCATCTGACGGTACACCGCCAAGAGGCTTTGCACCTGAAGTACATGGAACACTTCTTCTGGAAGCAGGGCATTTTACCTGCTATGCGGGAGGCGGTCCCATTGGCATAGTGCAGGGACAGGGATATGTCGATGTATATGATGACAGAATTGAATTCAGGAAAACCTCCGGAAATCAGGCAGGTTTTGCAGCCAACCCCATAATTGGCGTCCTGGCAGCTCAGCACGACAAGAAAAAGAATCCCAAGAACGTTTACTACTTCAGTGATATAAAGAACATCAAACCGGGAAAGTATTCGGGTATGATCCCTACCTTTATCCTGGAGTTTAATAAGGGAAAATCGTTATCCTTCGCCAAGACGGCCAAGGCCAGAAATCCCAAGGATGTCATTGATCTGGTGAAGCGATATATTCACTGATAATTGATGACAAACGTACCTGCGTGTTTTGTGATCAACTTATGGGGGATATTATGAAAAGACTAACTGTCATTCTGATCTCTATCCTGGCATCGGGGCTTATGCTTATCGGCTGCTCAGATATAAATCCGGGAGGAGCGGAAGATAAAAGGACCCCGGTCATCGGCACCGGTCCGGGGGTTAAAGTTACTGAGGATATCGCAAAAGCAGCTGATGAGTTTTCTGCAAAACTCATATTCCAAAAAGGTATCGGTGATTTTGAATTTACAGCTTATAAAAGACCTGAAGGTCTTGGAAATTTTCTGCTAAGAGTAAGAAATGAAAACAGCTATCCTACCCGGGCGATGGTGGTATGTCTTTTCAAAAAGCAGAACGGTGAAGTTGTGACAGCGGTAACCATGGATACGGATGTCATGGTATCAGGGGTAGAAGACATACTTGAATGTACCGTTGATGATGCGCTGTTGCAGGATGGCTATGATCAGGTAGAAATAACTGCCTATGCAACAAATAAGCACCCAAATACAGTTCGCATGGTGGATGCCTTTTCCGCATCAAAGGTGAATGTCACCACAGGAGAAATTGTAGAAGGCGGTATGTATGACGGCTGGCATGAGGTCGACGTTAATATAAGTGGAGACGGCATCATTGGTGATGCTGATGTCATGTATTTTGATGAGGACGGCTATCTTGTCTATTATTCAAGAGTATGGGCAAGAGAGAAAAAATTCCATACATATTGTCCGGAAAGCTATGATCACGTGGAAGTCTTTGCACACAAATTGCAGGAGAATGTACCCGAGCTTCCCCAAAGTGTATATGAAGAGTATCGCTCCGCAGGCTATATTACTGCAGTTGACGGAACTACGACCTATAAAAGTCCTGAGGGTTTTGTTGAATATGGTTTCCAGAAAGCTGCAGACGGCAAGATACTTTTGCATGCCAAAAACCTTACTGACAAGCGTATAGACTGGTTCGTGAACAACACTATTGTTTATTCCGGAGATCGGCGCCCCCTTACAACAGATCTGTTCCTGGAAGCCGGAGAAGAGATATTCTGGGATCTGAGCTTTGATAATGATTCCGAGTTTTACCTGCTGTTTCCGACAGCATATATAGCTGCGGAAAATACTCTCAAGGCGCCAGAGATCACAATCACCGATACTGACGGATCGAGGATGATTGAAGCTGATGCCGGGCCGACGATGAGTAGTAAGGGCTTTGAAGATGACAACACCGTTATGTGCAGTGCGACCATTGTTTACTATCAGGGTGACAATATCGTTTCAGCTGAGTACATGGATTTCAGCTCCGGGATGATCTACTATCAGAAAAAAGATACAGAGGAACTTAAATATACGGGCGATTATGACTCCTATAAGATTTATACCCGCTACGAGCAGGAATATTATTCACAGATGGGAGTCTGAGGACGGTGAAAGGAGAGGCTTATGGCCGATGATAGCTTATTGGAATTAGTGAACAGTGCCATTGCGACACTTATTGAAGTGAAGCAGAGGCTGGAAGAAGGTGAAGGCATTGCAGATAAGCCGCAGTCTTCTGATGACTGGAAACCCGTGGATTTTTTTGATAACATGCCCGGACCTGTGACCTCAGAGGAGATGCAAAAGGCGCAGGAAAGTCAGAGCAGTGCACCGCAGCAACCTGCCTATACACCGCCGCAGGAGCCAATCAATACGGCGCAGCCACAACCTAAGATTCAGACAAGATTTTGCCGCAACTGTGGAAACGAACTCTCACCGGGGAGCAGATTCTGCAGGGAGTGCGGTCAGCCTGTAGAATGATACAGCATAAGGAGAAGGAGGGATTCATTATCATGACAATACTCAAAAGAGCTAACAGCAAACTCTTTAAGGCTGCAGGTGCTGTGATAACTGCAGCAGTTCTGGCAGTTTGTACAATGCCGATAAGCGCTTCGGCCACCGTTATGGAAAGACCTCCGGAGGTGCCGGAGAGTGAGTGGAAGGATAAGATCCCAGCCTCATACCAGGGAGACGGAGCTGTGAGACCTGAAGCAGATGACTTCACCTGGGTCTATGATGTGACCAATACATTTGCCGTACCTGCAGGAGCCAGTGAACTGACAACACCATATGAGGTTAGCGGCGACTGGAAGGTATTCCTTGTGGGAGAGCCGACGGAGGCCATGTGCTTCTACAACTACTTTAACGCCAACATAATCGATGGCGGTGGCAATGATGTCACACTTGTTGCAAACTGGTTCAAGCAGACACTGGTCAACAGGCAGACCGGGGAAAGTGGTATATTGGACAGCTCAAGTCTTCCAAGTGAGATGTACACAGGAAAGATGATTGACGGCGATATCTTTGTTGAAGACCCCGACAGTGGCATACTGGCCCGCTATATGTTTGCAAGTGGAAGCTTTATAAATGAGTTTCTGCTCACGAGTTTCTATCAGATCGGCGACAGGCAGTATGGCCTTGGTGTGTTCGCAACTGATGATTCCAAGCCCCTTGGCAATGTATACATGACAAGAAGAGTTGCAACATCAGTAGGCAGCGCTGCCTCAACAGGTACCGCTACAACCACTACCAATCCTATAATCGCCCCCGGAGATGAGAACAAGACCGTTGGAATATCCTTCAATGACTGGTCATATTTTGATGGCTATTGGTTCTCTGAGCAAAGCGATGGCAAAAAAGTTCAGCGCGACAGCTTCTACGTTCAGACAATTGATCCGCTGTCTGCATATGTTGTGATCGCAGATGAGACCCTCGGCAGCAGGATGGGTGTCAAAGCACAGGTAACCTATGACAGCACAAATGACAAGATCACATTCCTGTATCCTGATGGCTCAGTATTTGATGTAATGCGTAAAACAGATTTTTATGGCTATGACGCAGCAAATGTAGAGGGCTTTGGCGGAATGATGCTTCGTGGCAACAAAGCCGACCATGCCCAGGAATACTGGAACTATGTTGCCGACAGGTTCAAAGAAGCCGATGTCTGGTATGACTGATACCCTCTGAGGAGGATATGATATGAGGAAAAAAAGCCGCATTCTGTACACTTATCTTTCAATGATCCTATGCTGGATCATTACGGTGTACTCCTGCGGCTTTTTTTCATACGCTGAAGAATACAAGGTTTATGAACCTATTGGCCTGACGATGGAAGTTTTTTCCTATCAGGTGCTGGTAGACGGAAATTACCGCAGCGGAATCATAAATCTTGATATGCTAAAGAGAAACAATAAAACGATATACGGTGGATTTGAGCTTACCAGAGGCGGCGCTGTGACGGTATCTATTCCTGAGATAAATGCCAATTACGGAATGAGCATATCGGGAGGTACGAGTTCAACGGACATGAGTTTGACGGCTCATGCCGGTTCTATCAGTGCCGGTGGATCCATGAACAGCGCAGCAAGTCAGGGGAATAAGACGTCAATTTCCGGTGCCGGAACAACACAGGGACGTTATGTAGCGGCTCTTATGTCCGGCGCTGAATATCGGTCTGAAGAGGAAAATGATGATGGCCTGGAGAACGTTGTTGACGCCATAAATCTGGCTTCTTCAACCGGATATTATGAGTGTTTTCTGGACGGAACAGGAAACATAAGCATAGACAGGCGCGACGATGGCGTGATTGTAATGGTTTATTTACATGCCCAGTCGTATAAATCCTACACTTATGGCCGGCTTGACGCTGAGGGTGAGGGCGGTGGAATTGTTGTGGGGCTGTCTGCCGACAGAGATATCAATCTTACACCTCAAGATAGTGATGTTCCGGATCCTGAGAATAACATTGTTCATGATATTATAGTTGACACTCCTCCGGAGCCGGGAGAATTTGGCTCCGACATTCCCATAAGTCCTTTCGTTATCGCAGCCATCGCAGGTGGTGCAATTGCAGCAATGATCCTTGGCAGGAAAAAGGACAAGAAAAAGAAGGACAAAAAAGAGGAGGAAGAGCCCTCAGAGTTTAAGATGATACTGAAAAAAGACTTTGGAGACACTCTCAAAAAAGGAGATGCCCCAAAGCCGGTATATGCAAAAATAGTTGAGATAAAGGGAGAAAAGCAGATAGAGCATCCGGAGCTTTCTCCGAGTATATCTGTATACTCCTATGACAATACGCTGACAGTAACCGATGGCGGAGTATCGGGAGGCTATAAATGCGCCATGGCATCGGTGCCAAAAGAGCTTGAACAGCCTGTTGGACTTGTGACTTTTGCACTACACTCAGAACTTGGATCCTTCATTCAGAGCGTGATGTTCAAGATCACAGAGCCGGAGATCTTCTTTGCGCAGGATAACCTGGGACTTCCTGCAAACAAGCTTAAATTCGCCAAAAAGAGCAAAAAGAAACACCTGGATGATCAGGCCTACAGATTACCCTTTGGTGTCAGTCAGATGGGTGAAGACGTAAGAGTTTCCGTATCCCTGATAAGAGTAGGAAATACCGATATCGACGGCTCCATCGGAGCAAAGACTCCGCAGGGAATTCCTTTCGAAGTAAAGATCGAGCAGGACAAGAAAAACAAAAGTGTCTTTGAGGCTGTGATAAAAGAGATCATGGACTACGAACTGCCTGCTGGAAATTCCGAGGGCTTCAGGATGCACCTGATCGCGGAATCAGGCACGCCGGGAACAGACACCTACCTTAAGGTAGAAACTGATTTTCCTCTATACAGGATACATCTGGGCCTGGCCTTTACGCTGGATGCAGCCAGCATAGGCTGCTATGCGCAGGTTAAAGCAGAGCGTCAGGGCATGAAGTACGCCATTATGACTGAGGCCGAGCGCATGGCCATGGGCATGACGATCGCGGCTGCCGGAATGCCGGACCTTGGAACTGATGAATGGGGCAGAGGAAGAATGCTGGGAACGGATCTGGAACCCTGCTATACAGGGGGATCTCTTTTGCTGTTCCTTTACCGTGAAGAGGACATGTCCGTCATCAGGGTTCCGGTTTCACCAGATTCGCAGAAACCTCTTAATGTCAGAGCAAAGCGCCTTACAAATGACAGATACTGCAAAGTAAGTGACGCCAGCGAAAGCCATCAGAAGATGGTAGACGATCTGGGAATAACCGCCTTCGGAACCGGGGAGCTTTTGGACAACGGTGCCCACAAGATCAGGATTGCCTCAACCAATGGAAGACTTGATCCGCCGATCAGGATGATTGCGGAAGTTGAGATCAAGGTGAAGTATGAGGGCAAAGAGTACAGCGCGAAAAAGAATGTACTCCTCAGATCCCAGCCTTTCCGGATCCCTCAGAATATGGAAGAAGAAAAAGAATTCCTGAAGGCAGATGAGCACATAAAGGAGAGACTCCTCCGTATACAGGATCAGATTTACGATGGCCACATGTCACATCTTTTCTCACTATACGACATGATCGAGCGTATGCTGGACGGATATGAATATCGCTTTGGCTTTGATGCCAATCAGGTGCAGAACGTGATGAAAATCTGGACCGAGTATCTGGAGGGCAATTTTGTAGGGGCCAATGCAACAGCCCAGGGAACAACCCTGGCAGACGAGCTTCACGCCTGCTACGCCTTTATGCAGGGACTAAGGGACAACACAGGATTCCTTGGAAGAGTTGCCATGGGCATCATGACCGGCGGCATTTCCGAGTACGTATTTACCACCATGACCTTGGCGGAGGAACTGCGCGAAAAGGTCTTTGCCTGCAAGGGCGATGAAGACTACGGCTTCTGGGATGGTGTATGGCTCGGTACCAAAGAGTTTGGCAAGCAGATCATCATCGAATACGCAATAAAAGGTGTTTTGGCAGGCGCACAGATCTACACCAAAGCAGTGCACGATTTCGATATAGCAGGTTATCTGGGCAAACTCGGAAAGGCCTACAGAGCCAAAGTAGATAAGTTCGACATGTGCCTGCAAAAGAACTTTAAGCTGTACAAGGCGGGCTCTGATGCCATGAACATGACAAAGAACTTCTTCAGTTCATCGGCCAAGGCTTCAAAAGCTGCCATTGAGAGAGAAACTGTCTCCTACGAAGAGTCTTTTGTCAAGGCAAAGGAGCTGTCCAAGAAGGCCCGCAGCAAGATGACCCCTAAAGAGCTCAAGATGGTTGACGAGTACTACGATGCCATGAGCGAGGGTATGAGAAAAGTCCGCAAGATGCAGAAGATCCAGCAGAGAATGGAGACTGCAACAACTCCAAAAGAGCTGGCTCTTGCCAAGGAGCAGTACAGAAAGATTGCCAATGAGGTCTGGACAGACAAAAATGCCCTGAGGCAGCTGCAGAATGTAAAGGGCGAGTATGCGCCCCGTATGAGGGCTCAGTTCAACAACTACAGAGAGAATCTTCTTGACCTGGTTCAGAAGGAAGCTCTTGACGAGATATCAAAGCAGACGGGAATACCCAGAGACCAGCTCTATGTCCTGAACGCTTCAAGCGGCTCTAAGAAAGCTTACATGACTGGTAAGAAGGTTCCGGGAGACAGGGATATCACATTCAGGCAGAAGGTCCTTTCCGACAGGACAAAGGATCTTGACATAACCCAGACTCTCGGTGAGACCACAGTAGCCAAAAAGTTGTTTAAGAAGATGAACGGAAGAGAACCCAAGTCCATAGAGGAAGCTCTGGAATTCATGAAGGGTAAGGATGTCACCTATGTCAATCCTACAAAGGATTCGGCCATCAGCTATGTGTTTGAGCACAACCTGGATGCCTATGAGGATCTTGAGGGAATGATCGGCATGAAGAGCGACGGGACCATAGACAGGGGGCTTCTTTCAAAAGATCTGCACAACAAAGTCATTAACCAGAAGACTGTGGCCTACAAGGGCAAGGAGTGGTTCCGCAGATCAGACAAGAGCTTTGAGAAAGCACTGCAACTGGAAACTGAGGCTGCAAATTCTTCCGGAAAGGCTGCCGAGGCACTATTGGAAGAGGCCAAACAGTGCAGATATTTCGCCCAGGGGCAGACGGTTGAAGGTGTTCGCCAGATCACCAAGCAGATGGAAAAGATCGTTATACCCAGAAGCATAGCAAAGCCTGAATTCTATCACATTCCATACGAGGCCATGAAACTTCACAGGACGGCCCTGAGGGTGGGTGATACTTTATCACCGGCTGAGTTTATCTGGATCCTGGAAAACGATTATGGTCTGACGCTGGACGGATATGCTGATCTGATGAGCAGATTCCTGGAGTGAGCGGGTGGCTTATGCATATTCTGATAATGTATTATTTTATGTAGCGGTATAGTTGGGCGACAGAGCCTTTGCAAAAATGTTTATGGAGGATTGGGACATGACAAAGAGAATCAGAAGCTTATTAGTATTGGCATTATCTATCTGTATGGTTGTTGGTGGCTTATTTTTGGGAGCGCAAAAAGCTGCTGCATCTGACGTCAGGATACTGCCATTTACCAGCGCACTGGATTATTCACTGGAATCCAACTGGCTCTATGATGGCATAGGAGAGGACAAGCCTGTGGACGTTTTCATCGTGGCGCCTACGGTGGATACCCTTAGTGAATCCAATGCAACCATTACAGCCAAATACAAGGAGCTTTTCAGAAATGCCACGAACCAGCAGCAGGCACTTTATGCCGACACCGCAAGACTATATGCCCCATACTACAGACAGGCTGCCATGAATGCATATTCTCTGGAACCTGACAAGACGGAAGAAGCTCTTTCCAATGCATATGTTGATGTATCCGATGCATTCAGATATTACCTGAGGAATAAGAATAATGGCAGGCCGGTAATTCTGGCAGGATTCTCACAGGGCGCCGATATGTGCTACAGGATACTTAAGGAATTCTACGGTGGAGACAGCGGTGAAGCGGCGGCACTCAGAGAAAACCTTGTAGCGGTTTATGCTATCGGATGGCCAATGACTGCCGAGATGACACAGGAGTATCCCCAGATAGTTCCGGCCAAAGGAGAGGATGATCTGGGTGTTGTCATCAGCTACGAGTGTGAGAATGGAAATGTTACCGGAAGCTTCATAATTCCTGAAGGCACAAAAGCTCTTTCGATAAATCCCCTGAACTGGAGAACCGACAGCCTGGTAGCTCCTGCCAAGATGAATAAGGGGAGTGTTACACAAGACTCGGCAACCGGTGCCATAACCTCGGTGACACCCGCTCATTGCGGCGCATATATCGATCCCGCAAGAGGAACACTCATTGTAACAGGTATCAACACAACGGATTATCCTCCGGTTCTTTCTATATTCCCGGAAGGATCATATCACCTCTATGACAACTTCCTGTTCTTTGTAAATTTGCAGGATAACATCCGGCTTCGGACTAATAAATTCATCGAACAGAAAAATCTTTTGGAAAAGAGCGCGTGAAAGAAAGGAAGGTGAAGGAATATGTCAAAGACGTCAAGGGCTATTAAGAATCGAAAGCAGCACAGTGTTTTGTATGTGATACTTGGAGTTCTCATTCTGGGATTCACAATAATGGCTGCAGTATCATCCTTAAACTCTACCTACGGCAAAGCCGAAGTTACGGAGGTGAAGAGGACCTATGATAAGAAGAGCAGTGGCAGCAAGACCAGAAAGTACTATGCAGAAGTCGTTGTTTCCCTTGAATACAAAGGGGCTATAGTTACAGCTGAGACAACAGTAAAGGAGAGCTCTGAGAGAAAGCTTCCGGGTGTCGGTGACACGATAGATGTGCAGATTACCGATGACGGCAGAGTGATTGCAACAAGCCGGGGAAAAGACATCCTTATGAGTGTAGTTGGTGTGGCAGGAGGCGGACTGCTGATATGGTATGGCATTACAAATATGATCGAGGCAAAGAAGAAAAAGGCGGAGATAGAATAAAGATGCGTCAAAATGAAAATGAGATCGATATTTGTTAGTGAATGATAATATATTCAAATTTGTTAAGAAGTTATCGCAAGAATATAGTATAATCAAATAAGCTCTTTTAAATATTCAAAAAGTAAGGAGGAAATTACATGAACTGTGAAATCAAAGGTGGAAACTTTCCGGTAGCAATCTGTCAAATGGAAGCCGGTCAGACTATCATGTGTGAGTCA
>JAEEGH010027883.1_pt1 | contig 11154 bp, 8 predicted proteins | sample 9134181 | NCBI WGS metagenome assembly JAEEGH01 (sample SAMN16246544, study PRJNA631951) | gut metagenome | biome: gut microbiome; feature: rumen; material: DP-attached | host: Bos | place: Iran: Karaj | collected 2018-10
TGCGCGCCCACGGGGAGTGCGTGGAGTAGAGCTTGAGGCCGAGGTCGTCGACCATCTTCTTGAGTTCGGAGGGGCGGACGCCGAAGAATCCGGCGGGTTCGACGCCTTTGTAGCCGATGTCGGCGATGCGCTTGAGGACGGGCGCGAAGCCTTCCTTGGCGATGTAGTCACGGACGGAGTAGAGCTGGACGGCGATTGGGAATGCCATGGTCTGTTGCCTTTCTTTGGTGGGTTGAAAACTTGGATAACATTATACCCAAGATGGAAGTCTTTTCACAGATTATTCCGCCTTAGAAGCGCGGCGTAGGCGCCGTCGCGCGGGGAGTCGTCCGGCAGAAGCCTTTCGCTTCTCTCAAGGCGGTAGGCGTTGTTCCCGGCCATGAACGCTGACACGACATCCTCGTCTTCCTCTTTCTCCAGGCTGCATGTGGAGTAGACGATTCGCCCGGGACGAAGCGTGGCGACTCCCTCCAGAATCGCGAGTTGCGTGGCGTGCAGCGCCTTGAGGCGCTTTTCGCTGAAGCGCCAGCGGGCGTCGGCACGTCGACGCAGGACGCCTGTGTTCGAACAAGGGACGTCAACCAGCACGGCGTCGGGCCGGCATCCGTCCTTGAAGAGCGCGGCAAGCGCCGCCGGGTCGGCGGCATCGCAGACGGCGACGGCGACTCTATCCAAAAAACCGCAGCGGGCGATGTTTTCGCGCAGCGGCGCAAGGCGGTTCTCATGAAGGTCGGCGGCGACAACGCGTCCCTTTTCACCCACGGAGGCGGCGATTTGAAGCGTCTTGCCGCCCGGCGCCGCGCAGGCGTCGAGTATCGTCTCGCCCAACTGCGGCGCAAGCAGGCGCAGGGCGGCGAGCGGCGCGGCGTCCTGCACCGCGAAGAGGCCTTCGTCGAATCCCGGTATGTCGCGGACGCGGACGCCATGCCCCAGGACGATGGCGGACGGTTCCAGCGGATGGACGCGCGCCGGCACACCTGCTTCGCGAAGGCGCGAGACAAGAGCTTCCGCCTTTGCGGTGTCCGTAAAGGGGAGAACGGTTAGCGTTGTTCCGGCCGGGAGGTTGTCGACCGCGCAGATGCGAGCCGCCTCTTCGGCGCCGAAGGCCGCCGTCCAACGCGCAACGAGTTCGTCGGGGTGCGACTCGCGGACGGCGAGCGGCATGGCTGCCAAATCCGCCAGTATGGCGTCACGCTCGCGCTGGACGCCGCGCAGGACGGCGTTGGCGAAGCCCGTCTGGTGTCGGCTCAGGTGGCAGACGGCCTCAACAGTGGCGCTGATTGCCGCGTGGTCCGCGACATCCGTCATGAAGAGAAGCTGGCAGGCGCCGACAAGAAGGGCGGCCCTGACATCAGGTCCCGGATTCTTCCGCACGAAGCGGTCGAGCGCCCATTCAATCGAACGTCTGCGGCGAACCGCGGTAAGGACGAGGTCCGTCACGAATGCGTGGTCACGGACATTGTCAGCGATCAGGCGTTCGGGGAAGTCGCCCGTCTTCAGCCAGCGGGCGATGACCGTGGCCGCCGCCAGTCGGGAATCCACTCCGGCCTCGGGAGAGGCCGGAGTGTTTGACGGTTTGACGGTTTGACGGTTTGACGGTTTAACCGTTGCCCCCCGTTCCCTGTTCCCTGTTCCCTGTTTCCTCATCGGTTTGACGGTTTGACGGTTGGACAGTTGTTCCCCATTCCCCATTCCCCATTCCCCGTTCCCCGCTTTATGCGGTTGAGCAGCATTCCAAGCGCATGGCGGACGGTTGTTGCGCGGACGGCGGCGCGGTCGCCCGGGAATTGGTTGCGCGAAACCGTCACCCCATCGGGGCCTGCGACGCCGATGTAGACAAGGCCGACGGGTTTTTCCGGCGTGCCGCCCCCGGGACCGGCGATTCCGGTCGTGACGACGCTCCACGTTGTGCCGAAGCGTTCCCGCACGCCGGCGGCCATGGCGGCGGCGCACTCCTCGCTGACGGCGCCCCGCGTCTCGAGGATTTCCGCAGGGACGCCAAGTTCGCGTCGCTTGACCTCGTTCGCGTATGAGACGACGCCGCCGGGGTAGCATGCCGACGCGCCGGCGACATCCGTGATGGCGGCGGCGACGAGACCGCCGGTGCACGACTCGGCCGTCGCGACCGTTTCGCGGCGGCCGACCAACGTCGCAACCAGTTGTTCTGCTTCGTTCATGGAAAGAATTATACCACCTCGCGACATGCGCGGCAAGTCATGTCGCATGCGCCTGGAACAATGGGCACGGAAACTGCTTTTTCTTCCATATGGTTAATGCGTGGGGACGTTCTGTCGTCCGCAAAAGACAGGAGACGCGAAAAATGACTTATCACAGCGCAGTGGTGCGACTGTCAATGGCAATTGGTCTCGTGGCATTCGCCGCGAAGGCGGCCGTGACATGGTACGCCGTCGACCCGATGTCCGAACGGCGCTACATGCCCGATGCGGAGCCCGTTGAAGGGCTCAAGGGCGAGCCGGTACGAATAGTGGCCGCCAAGGGAGAATACGAGCCGGGTTCCTTTGTCGTCACCTCCGACCGCGATTTCGGCAAGGTCGACTTCATTGTCTCCGACATGAAGGGCGAAAACGGCGCGACGATTCCGTCGTCGGCCTTCGACCTCACGACGGTCAAGGTCTGGTACCAGGTCGGGAACGCCTGGTACAGCTACTTCCAGGACACCGGCTTCACACTCTGCCCCGAGCTCCTGCTGCACGACGAGGACCTCGTCCGCGTCGACGAGAAGAAGGTCGCGAACTACGCGCGCCTCACGGAGAAGGACGGCAAGGTGCACTGGAAGTGGCTCAACCCGCCGCGCGCGGTGGAACACCGTTTCGAGGATGTCCCCGGCTACCGCGTTGACGACGCCTTCCTCTCGATGAAGGAGAATTTCCAGGACGCGCCGGCCTTCACCGGCGCCACCATCGAGAAGGGGAGATACAAGCAGTTTTTCCTGACGGTGCATGTCGACAAGGACGTGAAGCCAGGCGCCTATTCCGGCGAAATCACGCTCAAGCGCCGCGACGGCGGCGAAACGGTTGGCGCGATTCCAGTCCGGCTCCGCGTCCTTCCGTTCGAGCTTCCAGCCCCCTGCACCTACTTCGACTGGAACAAGGAGTACCGCACCTGGTTCTGCGACTACATAGGCCTCGACAACATCCGCGCCATCAACGGCAACGACAAGGCGCTCGCCGAACGCCAGCTTCGCGCCATCCTCGCCGACTTCGTCCGCCACAACTACGTCATCCCCTCTTTCCGGGACTGCATTTCACGCCCCGACTTCGCCAAGGAGGCGGGCATGGATCTCGTCCACACCTTCTTTGGCTCCATGAGTTATTCGTGGAGCGACGCCGAAATGCGCTTTTCCGCCCGTCGCTTGCGGGACAAGGCCGAGAGAATCACAGGCTCGCCGATCGAAGGCTACGCCAGCTGGGGGGACGAATACGGACTCGGCACCCTCCGCGGGGCCCGCGACATGGTGCGCATCTACCAGGAGGAAGGGGTCAAGTTCTCCGTCAACTCCCACTTCGGCTATGCGGCGGGAGGCTACCTTGCCGACATCTACTGGCCGCCGAAGACCCCCGACCTCGCATCCAAGAACGCGGCCGAACACTTCAACAACCTCGGCGGCGAGGGGTATTTCGGCTGGTACGGCGTGCAGCATGTCGGCGTCGAAAATCCCGCCTTCATCCGCCGCCAGTACGGTCTCGGCCCCTACCGCGCCGGACTCTCGTGCAACTTCAACTACGCACACCACATACAGGGCTGGAACGATGTCGCGGACACGCCGTACCGTCCGATGATGTTCGTCTACGGCTGCGGCGGCGGATGCCTGGACACGATCCAGTGGGAGGCCTTCCGCGAGGCGCTTGACGACATCCGCTACGCCACGCTTCTCCAGCAGCTCGCGCGCCCGCTCGTCGGCTCGCCCGACATCGGCGCGCGCTACGCCGCCCGCAAGGCGCTCCAGTACCTCTCCGACCTCGATGGCGACGACTACGATCTCGGCGCCGCAAGATACGAGATTGTCCGCCACATTCTCGCGTTGCGGGAATGCGGCGGACAATCAGTGACGAGTGAAAAGTGACGAGTGACGAGTGAAAAGGAGACACGCCATGAGACTTTCAGGACTTTCAAGACTTTCAGGACTTTCAGGACTTTCAGGACTGGCGTTGGTCTCGGCCTTCGCCGCTGTCGCGGCGATGGCCGAGACCAACGCCCCTGCCACCTTCGCAGAGGCGAAGAAGGCGATTGCCGACCGCGCATCCGCGCTCGGCAACAAGCTGCTTGTGGCCCGCATCGCCGACTTCGAGGCGCTCCGCGCAACGACGCCCTATTCCACCAACGCCGCGCTCAAGGCGGACATCAACGGACGCATTCTGTCGTGGTGCCTTGAAGAGTTCCACTGGCCGTCATTCCATAAGGCGGACCGCCCGAAGCGCAACGCCAAGGCGGAGGAACTCTGCAGAATGGTTCTTGGCTCTGATGACTACACACCGCAGGGCAAGGAGCGCTACGCGCGGGTTCTGGCCAACATTCTCGCGGGAAAGAAGGACTTCGACGGCGCCGAAAAGGTCGCGCGCGAGCATATCGCCAGGGTCGAGGCGCTTGAGAAGCGCGATGAAAAGGCGCTTGTCTACGCCTGGATGACTCTTGCCGACGTCTTCCGCTGGCAGGACCGCGCAGACGACATGGTCGCCGCCATCGAAAAGGCGCGCGCCATCCGCAAGCTTGACGCCACACGCGAGGGCGTGGACAAGGCGCTCGCGCTCGGCGGCCTGAACGACAAGATCGACGCCTGGTGGCGCGATCTCGCCAACCCCTTCGAGGAGGCCAGCTACTACATCTACAAGAATCCCGCGCGGTGCAGAAAGCTGGCGTATGACTATGTGACGAACCCGACGAACCCCTTCCCGAGGAGGGTCGATATTCTCACGGGCTACTTCCTCGCGGACAACGGCGAGGACGCGCACAAGGCCCGCGCCTTGCTCGGTCGCGAAGGCCTTGTCGGCCATGACTGGCGTTTCCCGCAGAGCATCAAGTCCGCCTTCCAGCACGGCGACTACCGGCTCACGGTCGATCTCTTCGAGGAACTCTCCCACACGAACACGCTGAAAAGCCTTTCCACACCGGTCTATAATCGCGTCCACATCATCGCGCTTGGCGTCCTCGGCCGCAAGGACGATGCCGTGGCTTTGGCGAAGGCCCACGAGGCCGACGGAGCCAACAAGCCTCTCGACACGCTCCGCTACCAGATTTACGCCGCCATCCTCTCGGGCAAGGATGCGCTTCCGATCATCGCGAAGTCGCCCTGCGACCGCAAGGAGAAGATGGCCGCCACGCTCAGCGCCGCGCGCCAGTGCCAGCTCTGGGAAATGACGGAGGCTGCAGAGAAATACGCGGAGGCCTACGACAAGTACTTCGGCCCGCCGCCGAAGCGCGTGGCCAAGGTTGTCTGGAGCGACACGCCCGTGAGCGGCGTCACGGACTGGCGCGCAATCCTGCCGAAGCTGGAAGTCCACAAGTGCGACCTCAAGTTCACGGCCTCCCTGGACTTCCTTGAGACCGATGTCGCGACAGGGCGCGAGAAGGTCGTCATCGAAGAAGGCGCGAAACCGACGCGCATGACGATGACCACCGTGGCCGACCGCTACGCGCTCCACATCTTCCTGCGCGTCGAAGACCCCGAAGCGCGTCTGGTGGAGGGCGGATTCAAGCGGGGCGTGAACACGGAAATGTACTTCGCCCCCGGTGTCGGCCAGCCCTACGTCTGCTTCGGCTCCAATCCGCGCGAAGGCCTGTCATTCATCTTCAACACCAGCTACACGAGCTCGGACCACAAGCGCATCGACCGCAAGGCCGTCGGCGGACAGTGCTTCCGCAGCGAGACCGCCTTCACGGACGACGACTACGTGCTCCACCTTTCCTTCCCGTGGGACGACTACTACCAGAAACTTCCGTCGCCCAAGGCCGACTGGCGCTTCGAGTGCATGTCGTGGTGCCCCGACGGCGGCTACACGTGGGGCGGCTCAATCGGCATCCACAACGCCTCGCGCTGGGGCACGCTGGCGATCGACCTCACGCCGAAGCAGCTTTCCGAAATCAGGCGCGGCATTCTCGTGCGCACGGTCAAGGGCGGCTGGCGCAACTGCCACTATCCCAACGACGCCTCGCTCGACTACTTCGACAAATGGGCCGACCCGGAACTCGGCGACCCCGAATTCTACGAGACGTGCCTGAAGCCGCTTGACGAGGAGCTTGCCGGATATGCCGCCCGCGTCAAGCCCGACATGACGGACGACGAGGTCAACGAAATCTACGAAAAGGGCCTCGTCCGCATGAAGGGCCTGAAGTACGAAATCGATCGCCTCCGCCGCGAATTCCTCGGCCGCAAGCTGACCGATTGACAACCGGAGGTTCTCCGATTCAGTCTCTCGACCTACAGCGGATCGCTGTCGAGGCGGATTGCCGGGTCGACGGGTTCTGAAGCGTCGACGGCCAAGGTGCCGATGGCCTTGCGTATGGCGAGGCGCGCGATGAGGTGCGAGTAGATGGCGTTGTAGTACTGCCCCATCGCCTCGGTGAGCGCGCTGCGGGCGTCCAGCACTTCGATCTGCGTGTTCTTGCCGACCTTGTGGCCGTTTTCAAGCATGCGCAGCGCCTCGCGCGAGAGGTCGATGTTCTTCGCCTGCGACTGGTAGAGTTCCTCGGCGTTGCGGAGGTCGAGAAGCGCCTGGTGGATCTCCACGCGCGCCGCCTCCTCGGCGTTGCGAAGGTTCGCCTCCGCCTGGCGGCGGACGGACTTCGCCTGCATCAGGCGGCCCTTGCGCTCAAGCCCGTCGAAAAGCGTGTACGTGACCTGCAGGCCGGCCGACCAGTCGTCGCTCCACTCGTCGAGCGACGGGTCGTTCGGGTCCGGGTTCTGGTACTTGCCGTTGAGGAAGGCGTCGGCCGAGGGACCGTAGCTTCCCTTTACGGCGCGCAGTTTCTCGTCGGCCATGCGCAGCGCGGCCTCGGCCTGCAGAAGGTCGGGACGGTTCACCAGCGCGGTCTGCAGCAGCGTCGCGAGGTCGAACTTCTCGGGCATGTAGGCCAGCGAACCGACGAGGGTCACGTCGCTCTCCTGGTTCACGCCCATCGTCTGGAGGAGGCGGATGACCTTTGAGCGAAGCGCGTTGCGCTCCTTGATCAAGGCTGCGCGGGTGGAGGCCACTTCGACCTCGGCGCGCAGCACCTCGTAGTCGGACGCCGAACCCGCGTTGCGCTTCTTCTGCGCCGTCTCCAGCATGCGTTCGGCGACGGCGGCCGACTCGGTGTAGACGTTGACCATCTGCTGGGCAAGCAGAACGCCAAGGAATTCCTCAGTGGCCTGGACGACGGTGTCCTGTACCTGTCGGCGGATGGCCTCGTCGGTGCTCGCGCTGTACAGTTCGGCGTAGCGAATGCCGGCCGAAACGGCGCCGGAACGCCAAAGCGGCTGCGTGATGGACCAGGTGACGCCGTATGTGTCGGGGTTGTCGCCGCGCTCGCGGAGGTCGCTCGTCACGCCGCCGGTGAGGCCTGCGTGAGGATAGGCGGCGGCCTTTGCCTCTGTGATGGCGCCGGCCGCCTCTTCGCGCTTGAGGAAGGCCGCGCGCAACGGGAGGTTCTGCGAGAGCGCGTAATTGATCGCGTCAAGCAGCCGGATTTCCCCGGAGATCTTCGGAAGCGTCGAGGCGGGCGCCGTCGCCGGGGCTTCGCCGACGGGCGCGGGAGGCCCGTACGCGTCGAGCCTGAGTTCGTGAAGTGTCTTGTCTGAATCGGAAGCGCAGCCTGCGGCAAGTGCCGCTGCGGCAATGGCCGCGAGTCTGGAAGCTTTCATTGGTGTTCCCTATTTCCGGAAGAGGATGCAGAGCGCCTTGTGGACATCGGCCTCAAGCGCCGCGATGTCACCCTTCTCCGCGCCGCCGTGGGCCCGGGCGAACGCGAAGAGCGAAGTGCGGATGTAGCCTTCGAAGGCCGTGAAGAGAATGGAAGGGTCAATGGGCCTCGCCTCGGGCGTCGCGGCAAGCGCCGCGAAGTAGCGTGTGACAAGTTCTCGGTACTTTTCCGTGTTGGCGCGCAGCTGGTGTTCGACGGGGTCGTCCGGACCAAGAAGCGAGCAGTCCGAGCGGAAGCGCAGGGAATGGGCAACATGCAGGAAGTCGCCATGGCGGAGATGATGGTCCAGCCAGAGGTGGCAGACGGTGCGGAGTCCCGCCCACGGATCGGCCAGCAGTTCGGGCAGGATCTTTTCCACGCCTTCTATGCGGAGCTGCGAAATGCGAAGGAGGACGTTCTTGAAGAGCTCCTCCTTGCTCGGGAAGAAGTTGTAGAGGCTGCCGACGGAATACTCGGCGGCCTTTGCGATTGACTCTATCTTCGTCGCGAAGCCGTCGCGGACAAAGACCCGCTCCGCCGCGTCAAGTATGTCCACGCGGTGCTGCTCGCGCTCCCTGTCGCGTCTGGATAGCACTGTTTCAGATTCTGCCATTGCGCTCCTAGCCGAGGGCAAAGCCCAATTAACGAATGCAGATTCATTTTACTGAATCCGCATTCATTTTTCAAGGAAAATGGTAGGCCTGCAAGTCGTACTTGAACTTGACCGGCGCGGTGTTGATTATTGGGAACCGCAAGGCCTAGCCTTTGGTCTGTTCCAAGAGCAGGGATTCAATCTTCGCCTTGGCTTCGGCGAAGGCGGGGGCGTCGAGCTTGATCTGGTGCCAGTCCTTGAAGGCCTGGGAGAGCGTGAGGAAGAAACGGCGGGCGACGTCCTTGTCGTCGAAGTGGAAATCGGTGTCGACAATGCCCTCGAGCGTGTCGAAGACAATCTTCTGGCGCTCGACCGGCACGGCGCAGTCGACTTCGTTGAAGGCGTCCTGCTGAAGGTAGACGTTGTCGAGGAGTTCGGACTTCAGGTAGACGAGGAAGTCGGCCATGGCCGTGCCCTCTTCGCCGACGACCTTGGTCATCTGCAGCACTTCGTTGCCGCGCCGGAGCAGCGCGCGCATCTTCTCGACGCGGTTCTGCTCGACGATGCTCGAATACTTGCTCCAGCTGTCGAGCGGGTCGATGGCCGGGAAGCGGCGGGCGTCGGAGCGCGCACGGGAGAGCCCGTGGAAGGCGCCGACGACCTTGAGGGTCGCCTGGGTGACGGGCTCGTCGAAGTTGCCGCCGGCTGGCGAGACAGTGCCGCCAATGGTGACCGAGCCAATTGAGCCGTCCTTCAGGCGGACGCGGCCGGCGCGCTCGTAGAAGCCCGCCACGACTGATTCGAGGTAGGCTGGGAAGGCCTCTTCGCCGGGGATTTCCTCAAGTCGTCCGGACTGTTCGCGGAGGGCCTGCGCCCAGCGGGATGTGGAGTCGGCCAGCAGAAGCGCGTTGAGGCCCATCTGCCTGTAGTAGGAGGCGATGGTCACGGCCGTGTAGACGGAGGCCTCGCGGGCCGCGACGGGCATCGACGACGTGTTGCAGATGATGACCGTGCGGTCCATCAGCGTGCGGCCTGTGCGCGGATCGGTCAGTTCGGGGAATTCGCGGAGCGTCTCGACAACCTCGCCGGCGCGCTCGCCGCAGGCGGCGAGGACGACGATGTCGACCTCGGCGTGACGGCTCGTGGTCTGCTGGAGAACGGTCTTGCCGGCGCCGAAGGGGCCGGGGATGCAGTATGTGCCGCCGAGCGAGACGGGGAAGAATGTGTCGATGATGCGCTGCTGCGTGATCATCGTCTCGGTCGGGCGGAGGCGCTCGGCGAAGCAGGAGAGCGGCACCTTGACGGGCCAGCGCTGGATCATCGTCACTTCGCGCTCGTTGCCGGCCGCGTCGGCGATGACGGCGATCTTGTCCGTGACCTTGTAGTCGCCCTCGGGGGCGATTTCCTTGACCGTCCATGCGCCTTGAACGCCGAACGGGACCATGACGCGGTGCTTGAAGATGCCTTCTGGGACTGTGCCGAGCGTCTCGCCGGCGGTAAGCTTGTCGCCGGCCTTCGCCGACGGCGTGAAGGCCCAGGTCTTCTCGCGGGAAAGGGGATTGAGGTAGGTTCCGCGCTGGAGGAAGAAGCCGCACTGCTCGGCGAGGCGCGGAAGCGGGTTCTGGAGGCCGTCGAAGACCTGTCCAAGGAGGCCGGGGCCGAGTTCGGCGGAGAGGAGGTCGCCCGTGAAGTCGACGGTGTCGCCGACCTTGAGTCCGACGGTGTCCTCGAAGACCTGCATGTCGGCGAACTTTCCGCGGATGCGGACGACTTCGCTCATCAGGCGGCGGGGCTTGCCGTCGGTTCCGGCGGGGAGCTCGGCGTAGCCGACCTCGTTCTGGGCTACGGCGCCCTCGAATGCCACGGAAATCATGTTTCCGTTGACCATCGCGATTTTACCAGTTGTTGCCATGTGTCAAACTATCCTGAAGTCAATGTGTGAGTTCGTCGAATTTCGCCCGTCCGGCCGTTTCGTCGAGCGACTGGAGCCGCAGCGCGAGGCGAAGCTTGACGGCATAGGCGAGGACGACGTTTTCGGAAATCGGCTGTACGCCCTGCATTTCGTCCACAAGCTGCCAGCGGAGGCGGTCCAGCGCCTGTTCGCGCCGAAGCGGGTTGATCTCTTCGAAGGCCGCGTTCACGGCCGGTTCAATGCGGGTGTCCGCGACAACCGCCGGAACTTCCGGCGGCGGGACGCCAAGACGCGCGGCGCGGCGGCGCGCGACGGCCAACCGGACCTGTCCCTCCTTCGCGTTCCAGGCGGCTACCCATGGCGAGGCGGGGGCTTCGCCTGGTGTCGCACCTTCGAGCAGCTGCCGGACGGAGGCGGCCAACGCGCCGTCGAGACCTGTCTCGCATGCGGCGCGGAAGTCCTGCTCGGAGAGCGGGACGCGCTGGCCGTAGACGAGCATCGGAAGGCTGGAGATGAAGTATTCGAGGTTCATCGCGGACAATCGGCGCGGTCTCAGGCCTGCTTGAGAAGTTCTGCGATCTGCGGGCGGAGGAGGCTGGCGAGGGCGTCCGTGACGGCCTCCGCCGTGAAGCACTGCTCCACGCGACCGCCGGCGAGGCGGATTGTGAAGCCTTCTGGGAACGAGGGGCTTGCCTCGACGCTGACGCCCTGGGCCGCCTTGTCGCGGAGTTGCGCGCGGATGGCGTCGGTCCAC
>JAEEGH010027884.1_pt1 | contig 11154 bp, 10 predicted proteins | sample 9134181 | NCBI WGS metagenome assembly JAEEGH01 (sample SAMN16246544, study PRJNA631951) | gut metagenome | biome: gut microbiome; feature: rumen; material: DP-attached | host: Bos | place: Iran: Karaj | collected 2018-10
TAAGATTGATGGGCATGATTCTTTATTGAAAGGGGCAAAGGCTTTCATTGACTCTATTCCAGATAGTGATATGATTATCTTTCTTACAGCCAGAAAAAATGAATTTAAAAAGGATACGGAAGCATTTTTGAAAGAGAAAGGCATACGATATGACCATATTATTTTTGGTACTCCTTATGGAGAACGCATATTGATAAACGATGATAAACCGAGCGGTTTACAGATGTCTAAATCCTTTTCAAAAAAACGTGATACAAGTGAATTTCCAAATATCCAGATCCGGGAGGAATTATAGTAATGTTTTTTTTTAAGAAGATTATAATCATTTTTTTTCAATTACTAAAATCGAAAGTACGCATCAATAAAATAAAAAGAAAAGAAAAGCCTATTGCAAAATCATTTTATAATGATTGGCTTATGCAAAAACCTAATAATGAAATATCAGTCTTTTTATCAGGTTGTATTGGAGATTTCATATATGCAATGTCGTATTTAGGAGCTTTCGCAGAGCAAAATGAAAATAAGAAAATAGTCATTTATTATGAAAAGGAAAGGCAAAATCTTATTGACACATACAATCTTCCTTCGAACTGTGATTTACGATTCATGAAAGATAATAATGAGGCTTATAAAATGGGTTGTTTTATGCGGACAAAGACATATGCTAAAGCTGGCTTGAATTCTGATATTATTTCTTCTGTGCCTAGCATTGTTTTCCCTAATATATCAGTTTTAAAAGCCTTCCGAGAAAAAGTTTACAGAATACAAAAAGGAAATTACAGCATTGTTTTTCCATCAGTTCCAGAGATTGAGATAACCGCTATACCAAATTTCCAACAGAATAAATCAAAAATCGTTGTTTTGAATCATTCTTCAGGAGGCTCTGTTATTGAACGAACGGTGCCTATTTTTGAGAAAATAGCAGATAAGCTTATACAAAATGGATATGAAGTATATACGAATATAATTAAAGAACAAGCACCTATAAAGGGCACTAAGGGATTGAATTGTTCAATTTTTGAATTATACAACATATGTAAGCATATTCCGCTTTTTATTTCTGTTAGAAGTGGAATTGCAGATTTATGCATTAATTCTAAAGTGAATATGTTCGTATTATATTGGGGGGTATGGCATAAGGATAATATGAAATGGAAAAAGGAATTTTCTCTTATCGAATGGCATCCAAAAGGAGAGATATGTGAATATATCCCATATCCATTCCATTTTCTTGGTTCTAATTGGGAAAACGATGCATATATTTGCTTTTGTGATTATGTGAAGAAAAATAATATTTTATCCTTAGCATAGATATGCTCTAAGTTCAAAATAAACATATTAAATATCAGCTATGTTGGGCTATTTAGTTCGATAAAACTATTTTAGTAGAATAATAATAAGACGCAGTAATAGGTAATAGCGATGAAAGTATTGTACGATTATCAAATGTTTAAAATTCAGAAATTCGGTGGAATCTCAAGATATTTTTACAAACTTTGTAAATATAATAATGAACTTTGGAATTTCAAGGTTCAAGCAAATTATTTGGACAACATCTATCTAGATGAAATATCGAATAATAAAAAATGCAAGATAGAAAAATCTTTTCCTGGCAAAGGTATATTTATAGATGGATATAATAAAATAGACTTGTTAATGAATTTAATAAAATCAGATTTTGATATATATCATCCTACATATTATTATTTTGATACAATATCTACGCATAAACCTATTGTCCTGACGGTTCATGATTTTATACATGAACTGTTTTATGATTCTTTTTCAAAAGATCAGCAAAAACTTGTAGATATAAAAAAACAGGCAATTCATAAAGCAGACAGAATAATAGCCATTTCACAATCGACAAAGAATGACTTATTGAAATTTTATCCTGAAATTTCAGAAGACAAAATAGATGTGGTTTATCATGCTATAGAATGGACTTCTAACGAGAGACATTTTTTGTCACGGAAAATAGATAAGCCATATATATTGTTTACAGGGCAGCGGTGGACTTATAAGAATTTTATGCTGTTTTCAAAAGCAGTAGCTCCCCTACTAAAGAAATATGATTTGTATCTTATTTGTACGGGTACTGATTTTACACAACTGGAAAAACAACACTTCGAAAATATAGGCATTGCAGAAAGGGCATTTACTGTTTTTGCAGATGAAACTGAACTGAAAGCTTTATATGAAAACGCTTTGTGTTTTGTATTTCCTTCGCTTTACGAAGGATTTGGATTGCCGATTCTGGAATCGTTTGCATCAAACTGTCCGATAGCAGTATCCAATACCAGCTGTTTCCCAGAAATTGCAGATGATGCTGCTCTTTATTTCGATCCTAACAACGAAAGTGAAATTAGCAAAACTGTTGAAAAATTGATTGTATCTGAATCTTTGCGGAAGGAACTTGTTCTAAAAGGATCAAAAAGATTTGATTTCTTCTCTATGGATAATTTCATTAAAAACACATATAATGTTTACCAAAAGACAATAGGATAAAGGTCAGTTTTTAAAACATGATTATAACCAAAACACCTTTTAGAATGAGTTTTTTCGGAGGCGGCACAGATTTTTCCTCTTTCTATAATGAGCATGGTGGTGCTGTTATAAGCACGACCTTTGATAAGTATTGTTATGTAACGGTAAGGCATTTGCCTCCATTTTTTGAATACAAAAATCATTTGACCTATTCAAAGGAAGAGAAAATAAATTCTGTCGATGATATTCAGCATCCTGCAATAAGAAATGCTATGAAATTTCTTAATATGGATGAGTTAAGAATTATTTATGAAAGCGATCTTCCTGCTCGTTCAGGTCTGGGCACTTCTTCCAGTTTTGCTGTTGGCATGCTCAATGCATTTTATGCATTGAAAGGACAATATGCGGACAAAAAGAAACTTGCTGATGAAGCGATTTATCTTGAACGGATATTATGTAATGAAGCCGGCGGTATTCAAGATCAGATAGCTGCAAGCTTTGGTGGATTGAATAGGATAAATTTTTCAAAAGACGGATATGTAGTAAATCCAGTAATAATAAGTACAGTCCGTAAGCAGAAGTTGGAAGAAAACTTGATGTTGTTTTTTACTGGTTTCAGCCGGTTCAGTTCAGAGATACAAAAGACAACTGAAAAATCTATGTCTGCCAAAACAAGCGAATTGAAGGAATTATTGAGGCTTGTTGACGATGCTGAAAAAATTCTCGTAGATAAAGAATCAGATTTAGATGATTTTGGGAGGCTGTTGGATTATTCTTGGCAAATGAAGCGCAGCATTTCTTCAGGAATAAGCACTGATTCAATCGACAGCTTTTATTCAGAAGGTATTAAAGCAGGGGCTCTCGGTGGCAAGCTGCTTGGAGCAGGCGGCGGCGGTTTTTTGCTTTTTTATGTTCCAAAAGACAGGCAGCAGGCTGTAAAACTGGCATTGAGCAAGCTTTTGTATATTCCGTTTAAGTTTGAAGAAGAAGGCACTAAAGTAATTTATTATAAACAGGAAGAATATTGAGAATAATATGCGTCATATCGATAAATTAATTGAAAATCACCCCATATTAAAAGCTTGCCGCAAAGATATTGAACAGGCTGTTCAGATAATAATCAATTCTTATGCAGCCGGCGGCAAAATGCTTATTGCTGGCAACGGTGGTTCTGCTGCATGCAGTGACCACATGACGGGGGAATTGCTAAAAAGTTTTGAAAAGAAAAGGGCTCTTTCTCAAGAGTTTATTAATTCAATGATAGAAATAGATAATGAAGCCGGTAATTATCTTAAAGATAAGATACAGGGCTCTTTGCCTGCAATAGCACTCACCAATAATACAGCAATCGTAACTGCAAGTTTAAACGACATTAATGCAGATGTTGTTTTTGCACAGCAGGTAAACGGTTACGGTTGCAAACACGATGTGTTTTTCGGCTTGTCCACATCAGGAAATTCCAGAAATATTATTTATGCGGCTGTAATTGCCAGAGCAAAGGGCATGAAAGCAATTGCTCTTTCCGGGAAAGACGGCGGTAAGCTAAAAGAATTCGCTGATATCTCGATAATCGTTCCAGAAACGAGGACTTATATTATTCAGGAATTGCATATATCCATTTATCATGCTATTTGTCTTGAGATAGAAGAATATTTTTGGAAGGAATAAATGAAAGCCGTTATTATGGCAGGTGGCAAAGGCACAAGAATCCAATCGGTCAGAAACGATATACCTAAACCGATGATTCCGTTGTGCGGCAAGCCCATTCTGCAATATCAGATAGAAAATCTCAAAGAGAACAATATTACCGACATTACGATTGTAATAGGCTACCTTGGAAACTTCATAAAAGAATATTTTAAAGACGGCAGTAATTTTGGTGTAAATATTTCATATTTTGAAGAAATATCACCTTTAGGAACCGCTGGTGCTTTGTTTGAAATATCTCTCAAAGAAGATTTTTTGCTTTTATGTGGTGATTTGCTTTTTAGCTTGGATCTTGAAAGGTTGGTATCCTTTCATAAAGAACATAATGCGCTCGCAACTCTTGTGGCACATCCAAATAATCACCCTTATGATTCATCTATTCTTGTAACTGAAAATATTTTACCTGATAAACCGGGAAGTATTCCTGTTGATACGGGAAAAGTTGTTAAATGGTTGGCAAAAGAAGACGAAAGAGAATATTACGAAAATCTTACTAACGCCGGTATCGAAGTCATTAATCCCCGGTTATTAGAGCTTGCGAAGAACGAATTTAATCAGGCTGATTCTAGTAAATCTCGGAAAAAAGATTTAGACAGAGATATCCTTAAGCCATATCTAAAAACAGAAAAGATATATGCTTATAAAACTACAGAATACATAAAAGATATGGGAACTCCTGACAGATATACAGAAGCGGAAGAAGATATAAAATCCGGAAAGTTGTTTATAAGAAATTTGATACAAAAGCAAAAAGCAATCTTTCTTGATAGAGACGGTACGCTGAACAAGCAAAATGGATTTATAACCAGGCCTGAAGAATTTGAACTTTTTGACGATATTCCTGAAATTATTAGAAAAATCAACAAATCAAATTTTCTTGTTGTAATAGTAACAAACCAACCTGTTATTGCCCGCGGAGATTGTACTTTTGATGATTTAGTTAAAATTCATGACAAACTTGAAACAGAACTTGGCAGAGCTGGTGCTTATATTGATGGAATATATTATTGTCCCCATCATACTGATAAGGGGTTTACAGGAGAACGGCCAGAGTATAAAATCAATTGTAGCTGCAGAAAACCCAAACCAGGATTGCTGTTACAAGCGGCAGAAGAGCTTAATATTGATTTGTCACAAAGTTATATGATAGGTGACAGTGAAAATGATGTGTTAGCTGGGAATAATGCCGGGTGCCGTGAAAGCATAAAAATTAACAACGAAAATGAGCTTGAATCTGCAATCATAAGGGTGATTGCACAGAACTAAAAGGATTTAACAGATGTTTCTTTCCATAATCACTATAAACCGGAATAATGCGGAGGGTCTCAAAAAAACCCTTGAAAGTGTAGCATCTCAAACTTGCCGTGATTTTGAGCACATAATAATTGACGGTGCCTCAACGGACAGCAGTGTTGATGTTATTAAAGACTATGTTGCATCTCCGGCAGGCAAGAATGTTTCTTATTGGGTGAGTGAGCCTGATTCTGGTATTTATGATGCGATGAACAAGGGTATAGAAAAAGCTAACGGTGAATGGATAAATTTCATGAATAGTGGAGATACTTTTTTTAATTCTGAAGTATTAAAAAAAGTTTCAGAGTACCCTAAAAATGGTATTGATGTTCTTTTTGGTGACAGTATAGAGATTGACGGCAATCAAAAAATAGAGTGCATTTGCTCACCGGACAGTAACGATTTATTAAAACATCCTACTTATCGCCACGGAGCTTCTTTTGTTCGAACAGAAATACATAAAAAATATTCTTTTGATTTATCAAAAAAAAAATTAGGCTTTGCCTTAGATTATAATTGTATTTATAAATTAAAGGTAAATGATTATAAATTTAAAAAGATTTCTACTGTAATTTTAGTTTATGAAAAAGACGGTATATCATCACAGAATTTTAGGAAAGCATGTACCTATACATATAGAATTACGAGGGGAAAGAAACCTGTTTATTCAACCTTATTTTTTATATATAAAATCATTTTTTCTAACAATATCATAATTACCAAACTATTATTCATACTTTCATCATTATATCATCTTATTTTAAATCATTTTATCAATCATATTCCAATATACATTGTAAGAAAAGCCTACTTCTTAATGTGTGGTATGAAAATTGGAAAGAAAACAAGAATAGATTTAAACCAGTATTTTATGGCAGCAAGTCAATTAAAAATTGGTAATTATTGTCATATAAATCACAACTGTTTTATCGATGCACGAGGAGGAATCCTAATACATGATAATGTTTCAATATCACATTATGTAAAAATTGTTACAGGGTCTCATGATGTTAATTCAACTACATTTGATGGTAAATTTTCATCAATTGAGATTGATGATAATGTTTGGATTGGTATTAGTGCAACAATTTTACAGGGAGTAAAAATAGGAAAAGGTGCTGTTGTTTGTGCAGGTGCTGTTGTAACAAAAAACGTTGGTGATTATGAAATAGTTGCAGGAATTCCTGCAAAAGTCATTGGACACAGAAATAGGCAATTGAATTATATTTGTAATCCGGAAGAAATATTTGTTTAATATGAAAAAAAACGTACTTGTTATTTCGCCATTTGCTCCTTATAAATCCGTTAAACATGCAGGTGGACATACTCATTATTATCATGTAAAAAAGCTTGAAGATAAATTCAATATAACTTTGATATCATATGCAAGTTTAATAGAAAGACCTTTAATAGAAAAAGAAGGAATTAATGGAAAATCGATTATTTTTTATGACAAACCAGGGTTTTCCGATATAAAAGAACTATTAATCAAAATAATATCAACACTCAGGTTTTATAATCCATTTGATAAATATGGCGGAATGGTTCCGTTACAATTTGAGAAATTTCTTCTCAGAACAGCAAAAAAATTGAAGGATACCAATTACAATCCTGAGTATATTATTTTTGACTGGACTCAAGTAACTTTTTTTTCAAAAAAAATAAAGAAACTATTTTCAAATAGTAAAATTATCAGTGTTGAACAGGATGTATGTTATTTAAATTATTATAGGCGTATAATTAATTCAAATGGTTTTCTAGAAAAAGTATATAATAAAATACGCTATAGAATTGTAAAAAACAATGAGCTGAATGCTTTGTCATTGGCCGATGAAGTTGTTGTTTTTAATAAAAAAGATGCTGATCTTTTGCGAAATGATTCATCAAAGATTAGATCAATCAGAATCGTTTCACCTTATTATCATTCTTTTTTGACGTTAAAACGCAGTGATTCACCTAACAAAAATATTCTTTTTTATGGTGCTATGAACAGAATGGAAAACTATGAGGCCGCAACATGGTTTATTGAGAATGTTTTTAATAATCTAGATTATTCGTATAATTTTTTGATTATAGGAAATGCGCCGCCAGAGAAGTTGATGAAATATAATTCTGACCGCATAAAGGTATTAGGTTTCGTGGAGGATATATCTCCTTATTTTGCAGATTCTTTGTGTTTGGTTGTTCCATTGCTTGTTGGTGCAGGAATAAAAATAAAAGTTTTAGAAGGTCTTTCTGCTGGAATACCTGTTTTAACAAATGATATAGGTATAGAAGGTATTCCTGCAAAAAACAATATAGAGTATTTGCATTGTACTGATTCACAGGACTATATTAACGCAATAACCAAATTGGCAAATGATAAGTCATTTTGTTCAACAATTTCTGAAAATGCAAAACTGTTCATGAGAGAAAACTTTAACTTTGAGAATGACACATATCTAAGTGTAGATTAATAATTATCATGATTTCCATAGCGATGACCACCTATAACGGTGAGAAGTATTTAGCAGAACAGATTGACTCAATATTGGCACAGTCTTATTCAGATTTTGAGCTTATAATAAGTGATGACTGCTCAACAGATGCAACACGGACAATTCTCAATGATTATAAAGTAAAGGATAATCGAATTAAGCTGTATTTCAATGAGGCTAACCTTGGTTTCAAGAAGAATTTTGAGCAAGCCTTGCGTTTATGTTCCGGCGAATTCATTGCTCTTTCAGATCAGGATGATGTTTGGACTGAAAATCACCTTGAAATTCTTATGAGCAACATCGGCAGTGCAGATTTGATTGGTGCTGATGCTATTATGACGGACAGCCATCTTAATCCGTTAGGATATACAATGCAGGATGCAACAGGAATAAAATTAGAAAATCCTAATTCTGATTTTCTGTTTTTGCATGAACTCTATTCCAACATTTTTCAGGGGACTGCATGTTTGATGCGTTCCTCAATTCTGCAATCGCTTTTACCTATTCCGGAATGTGCTCTTTTTCATGACCACTGGGCAGCGTTGATAGCTGGTATAGGCAACGGTCTTGCATATATCCAAAAGCCGGTTCTGTTTTATCGGCAGCATAAAGAACAGATAACCGAAAATCCTAAACAAACGCTTTTTACTTCCATAAAACAAACTGTAAAAAAACAGGAAAAGAATAAATTTGAGCGTCAACAACTTGTAAAGATGCTTAAATTGCTTTTTCAAAAATCATCAGATTCTGAAAAAAAGATTCAAATATCAAGTGTTATAAAATATAATACAAACATTCTTGAAAGAAAAAGAATCCGAGCACTTCACCACTTTCTGAAACATTATAAGGTTATTTACGGAAAAACAACTATTGTATTTTTTCTCTTTAGATTTATAAAAATCTTATCAGGATTAATTTGAAATGAATAAAACAGCTTGTGTAATTATTTGGTATAATCCCTCTTTAGCCGAAGTTCAAAATGTTTTGACATATAATTCTTTCTTTACAAAGATTTATATTGTTGATAATTCAGATATTGATAATAGAGAATTATCAGAAAAAATTACAAATTCCATTTATATTTCTAACGGAAAAAATCTAGGAATAGCTGAAGCATTAAACATAGGCTGTTTGGCAGCTTATAACGAAGGTTTTGAATATTGCATGACAATGGATCAGGATTCGGTATGGGATGTGGATAATCTACGAAGTTATCTTGATGAGATTGATTGCAATTATTCAGATTCAACAGCATTGTATGCGCCTTCTATGCATGTTTCTGATGATTCTTTTTCGATAATAGGTGATATAAAAAGAATATTTATAAAACAAAAGAATACTGCAGACAAAGTGTTCGTTGAAAATGTGATAACAAGCGGAAATGTTATTAATCTAAAAATTTGGAATAAAATCGGCAAATTTGATGAAAAGCTTTTTATTGACGAAGTTGACTTTGAGTTTTGTTTTAGGCTTATTTCTGCCGGTTATAAAATATTGAAATTCAATAATATTTATTTTAATCATACATTAGGCGAACCAAAAAAATCTTTTTTCCCTATGACCTATTCCTATCATGGCAAAAGATGCTATTATATTTCCAGAAACAAACATTATGTCATTTCAAAATATCCTTTTTTTGCACGAAAATATAATTATTCTTTAATACTAAAGCTTTTTCTTATCGGAAAGCTTTTTACATTGCAGTTTTCTGATGCAAAATATATAGTGCAGGGGAAAAAAGATTTCAAGAGAAGTATTTTTGGAGAATATTCAAAATAAATGAACAAAACCGTAATCATTCTGCTATCAACCTACAATGGTGAAAAATACATTGAAGAGCAGCTGCAATCTATTTTTGCGCAAACCTATTGGCCGCATTGCAAGCTTTTTGTGCGCGATGACGGTTCAAAAGACGGTACTGTATCAATTCTGAAAAAATACGGGCAGCAGGGCAAGCTTACGCTTGAATGTGGCGAAAATATCGGCTTTGTGCGTTCGTTTTTCTGGCTTATAAATAACGCGCCTGTAGCTGATTATTATTCGTTTGCAGATCAGGACGATGTGTGGAACGCAGACAAAGTGGAACGGGCTGTAAAAATGCTTGAAGATGCCGCAAACGAAGCCCCACAAAAGCCACAGCTTTATTTTTCAGATTATGACTTTTACACGGCTGACATGCAGTTTATCGGGTGCAGAAAAACTAAAGGCAACGTGCCGACTTTTTACGAATCGCTTACAGACTGCCGTGCCGCCGGCTTTACGACTGTGATAAACTCCAAGTTTCTCGCTGTGCTGAAAAAATTTCCGCCGGAAAACATTTATTATCACGATTATTTTATGTATATGCTTTCGTTCTGTATTACAGAGCCTCTATATGAGCGTGTACCGACTGCAAAATATAGGCGGCACGGCAACAACGAATCAATTTCGTTGCAGGAAAAACGCAGGCTGCTTTTGTGGCGTATTAAGAACTTCCTTTTCACGTCCGACACAAAGTTTTCAAACATGTACAAAGTGCTTGAAAATTCAGATGTTCCGCTGCCTGAAGAATACCGCCGAGTGCTGCATTTATTCACAAGAAAAAAGACTTTGACTGTGCAGCTAAAGAAGGTCTTCTTTCCCCGTCGCTTGCGCCAAAAGCTGATTGATGAGCTTGCGCTCAGGTTTCTTTTTCTTATAGGAAGGTTCTGATTTATGGCTGATAATCCTCTCGTTTCTGTAATAATGTCAGTTTATAACGAACCTGAGCAGATTTTAAGACAGGCTGTTGAGTCTATATTAAACCAGACTTTTGCTGATTTTGAATTCATAATCATTATGGATTCGCCTGAAAATGAATTGAACTGCCGGATTTTGTCGGAGTATTCAAAAAAAGATGAAAGAATCTGTCTGCTCTTCAATGAAAAGAACGAAGGTTTGACGTTCTCTTTGAACAGAGCTTTGCAAAATGCAAAAGGCAAATATATCGCCAGAATGGATGCTGATGATGTTTCTCTGCCTTTTAGAATTGAGCGGCAAAAGGATTATCTTGAAAAGAACAATCTTGATTTTATCGGCGGTTATGTTCAGACAATTTCTCAAGCGGGAGAGATCATTAATAATTGCATTAAAGTTCCTGTTGATAACAGCAGAATACGGAAGAAGATGCTGGTAAATAACTGCGTTTTTCATCCTTCATGGTTTTTGAAAA
>JAEEGH010027889.1_pt1 | contig 11153 bp, 9 predicted proteins | sample 9134181 | NCBI WGS metagenome assembly JAEEGH01 (sample SAMN16246544, study PRJNA631951) | gut metagenome | biome: gut microbiome; feature: rumen; material: DP-attached | host: Bos | place: Iran: Karaj | collected 2018-10
CCTTTAATCCGGTGGAACTCATGGCAAGAGTCAGATCCGGACTGCGCAGATATATGCTGCTCGGCGGAAACACCGCCTCCGAAACCGGTGAAGATGAAATGATATGCGGTCGGATAAAGCTTGTCGACCGCACCAAGGAAGTATGGCTCGACGGAGATCCCGTCAAGCTTACAAGGACAGAGTATGATATTCTCAGATTCCTTATGATGAATCCCGGCAAGGTCTTCACTCCCATGGAGATCTACAAGACCGTCTGGAAGGATGACACCATGGGATCTGAAAGTATCGTAGCGGTCCATATAAGACATCTTCGCGAGAAAATAGAGATAGATCCTTCAGAACCCAGATACATCAAGATGATATGGGGAAGAGGATATTTCCTGGAGAATAAACAGGAACGGAAAGGATAAGAAATGAAGAAAAGGGATAACGAACCGAAGGAACGTCGTAAGCACGGTGCTCTGTTCTGGTTCTTCATGTCAGTTATAAGTATGACGATAACGGGCTGCTTTATCGCAGTTTTCGTCACTTTCGTGGACTTAGGCATGTATGATTCCACCAGAATATTCCGCAAAAATGTAAACAACATATTCCTGAGGGATTACGCGGTCTATGCCCTGTCCGATTATCAGGATGATTTCGGCATGGAAGAACTCGCCGATACGAACTTCAGATATGCCGTGTATTCAACCGATGATCCGGCAAATATCGATCTTACGAAACGGTCATCCTATGAGGTCTGCAATCTTCCCGATAACATCCTTACGGGAAGCAAGTCCGATCTTTTCAAATACAGTGCAACACTTGGGGAATATTCGGTATTTCACTATAATATCGATTCGATATTCGATCCGTACAGCTATATATCCAATTATTCCTCATATGATACCGGACAGCTTGAAGAGGAAAGACACCCCATCAGGGAGGTCATCTATGTCTGGAATACAAATAACGGATATGTTATCACCGAGGATGATTACTACTTTCCCGTCACCCTTACGGTCACCTACCATGACGGAGATTCTGCCTGGGATGTCCGCAATATCTTAAGTGAAGATAAAGAATACTGGAATGATGAAGTAATACAGAATGCAAATATCGTAGTACATTCCGAAAACGGAGACCTGTACTATGTAAGTCCCTGGGATGTAACCATTCACACAGCCGATATCCTCGGACAGTATAAATGCGGAACGAAATACAATTTCGAATCATATGAATCCGATCTCAGCACCTGGAGCATCGTAACCTACTCTCCTCCCGTAGAAAAGCCCGTCAAGGGAAAAGACTGCTATCTCATAGCATATGTCGCCGATCCGCTGAATTATGAATGTGACGATCTCTTTACAAGGATCGCCCCCTGGGTAGATCTTGCCTGCAACACCAGATACCTCGTCATACTGTTGATGGGTATTTCCTGTATAATCACATGCTTATGCGTCATACTCTTCGTGATCAGATTCTTTGCATTTATCGCTAAGATATTCAAAAAGTTTTCTTATCAGTGCAAAGAAAACATCCGGCTTACATGGAGACTGATCGGAATAGCATCCCTCTGCACACTTGTGGAATTCATAGTACTGGTTTCGGCAGTTGACGGTTCGGCCGAGGGTCTTATAATCCTCGGATGGTTTGTTCAGACTCTGGTTCTTTTCCCGCTGTTTGTAATAGCGGTTCTCCAGCTCAACCGCCTTGCAAAGGGTGCCAGGAGAATGGCTGAAGGAAATCTGGAATCGCCCGTAGATACCAAGCATATGTTCTACGATTTTAAGACGATCGGTGAATGCATCAACTCCACGGGAGCCGGACTTGAGATTGCGGTAAATGAACGTATGAAGAGCGAGAGGTTTAAGACAGAGCTCATCTCCAATGTCTCCCACGATATTAAGACTCCTCTCACTTCCATCATCAGTTATGTGGAGCTTCTTAAGGAACAGCCTGCCGGAGAACCCGCTAATCCCGAATACCTTGAGACTCTTGAGCGTCAGTCGGTAAAGCTCAAAAAACTTCTCGAGGATCTGATAGAAGCGTCCAAAGCTTCAACGGGAAACCTGAAGGCGGAGCTTGAACCCTGCAACGTGAACACGGTTCTTTACCAGGTCATCGGCGAATATGAAGAAAAGCTCTCCGCTTCCCAGCTGGATCTTCGCGTCAATGTTCCCGAAGAGCCGATAAGCATCATGGCTGATACAAAGCACCTCCAAAGAGTACTAGATAATCTCTTTATCAACGTTTCGAAGTATTCGCAACCCGGTACAAGAGTGTACGTCAACCTGAGTGCGGGATCCGACGAAACGGCGATAGAGATCAAGAACACTTCAAAGGAACCCCTGAATATGACTACCGATGAACTGCTCGAGCGCTTCGCAAGAGGAGACAGTTCAAGAGGATCAGAAGGAAACGGACTCGGACTGAGCATCGCACAGAGCCTGATGGAGCTGATGAACGGAAAGCTCAAGCTCGTTGTCGACGGAGATCTTTTCAAAGTAATACTTCTCTTCCCGAGAATAACCGAATAAACAATTGAACGCTATGTGGGTTACATTCACGACGAGAACGCGCTTCCGTGAATATAACCCACATAGTTTCTCTGATATTATGTGGTAATATATTGGTATGGAATTATCTATGAAAAAGCGCCCGGGCGTAGAAACGACAACGATATACGAAAACAATGGGATTCCGAGGATCAGTTATCTGTCGTTGGAAAAGTATCCCTGGCTGTTCAACGGCTTTTCGACAAGGATCGGCGGAGTCAGCACCGGATGCTATGAGAGCATGAATCTTTCTTTTACGGTGGGTGATGACAGGGAGAACGTCCTAGAAAACTACAGGCTGTTCGGAGAGTCGGTCGGAATAAGCCGTGAGCAGATGGTCTTTGCGGACCAGCAGCACACAACCAATGTAATGGGAGTTACAAAGGACAATCTCGGAGAAGGCATCTTAAAGCCGAGATCTTTCAAGGATATCGATGGGATCATGACCGATGAACCCGGTGTATGCCTTGTCACATCATACGCGGACTGTGTGCCTCTCTATTTTGTCGATCCCGTGCATAGGGCAATAGCGCTCTCGCATTCAGGCTGGAGAGGCACTATCGGAAACATCTGCCAAAATACAGTTGATGAGATGAAACGCTTATACGGAAGCAACCCTTCCGATATGATCGCATGCATCGGGCCTTCCATATGCGCCGACTGCTATGAGGTCGGAAGTGATGTCGCGGACGTGTTCATAGAAGAATACGGTCTTCTGTCAAATGTTGTCCTTCCCCATAACGGCGGAATTTCCGGAAAATATCAGCTTGATCTTACCTTTGCCAATTATCTGAACATGCAAAAAGCAGGCATTCCGAGCGGAAACATTTCCGTTCCCGACCTGTGTACCTGCTGTAACGGTGAAGTTCTTCATTCCCACCGTGCTTCACACGGAAAGCGCGGAGGTCTGTGTGCATTTATGATGATCAGACCGTAGCCTACTGTCTGTCAAAATACGCCTTGCCCGAATCGGGAAGGAAATACGTTCTTATATATCCATCCGTAGAGACCACGACAAACTCGTTGGTCTCTTCTATATAGTAGACATCATCTCCGTCTTCCTGCTCGGTCTTATGCAGGGCATTTGGATTTGTGACGACCGCCGATGCCGCAAGCTCATACTCCTGTGCGGAGGCAAATCCCATGCTTATCCCGTGCTTTTCGTAATGCTGTTCAAGAAGTTCCTGTGATCTGAAACAATACACCGGGGCATTAGGGATCTTATCCTCATAATACTGTGCCGTATGTATCGCAACAGTCTGCTGCTCCTGTGCCGAATCGGCCGCCGCAGCCATTTCCTTCTCCGATATCCTCACGACTATGCTGGATATGACCGCGATCATAAGGATCATCAGCGTAAGGATTATATAAACTCTGAACCTTTTTTCCATTAACGAAAAACCTCAATAATATTATTCCGTACGAAGGATCATCCGATCTCTTCGTCGGTCGGCTTTCTGACATTGCCTTTGAATCTCTCTTCGCAGCATCCGAAAGCCTTGTAATTTTCTCTGGCCTGCCTCAGGCTCACGCTGTTGGCACCGCCTTCAAGATCCTCATCATCAAACTGTTTCCAGTCATCCTCCCAGAAGCATACGGGGCAGATATCGAAGTCTCCCGAAGGCTTCTTTTTAAAGGTATAGCAACCGCAGCAGGGGCATTTATATCTGATCTCGCCTGAACCCATCATTTTGGCATCTTCAAAAACGTTTTTGTCCATAATCAGTGCCTTCCTTTCCACATAGCTGCTTTTAGGATACAACCTATATTTTAGCACGTTTCCGCCCATTTTTTCAAAAAAAGCCCCAAAATCGTCCAATCGGGCATTTTTTTTGCAAAAAATGACGTATTTTCCGAAAAATAAGGCGGTGGCCGGAAAGCCACCGCCTATCTTGCGGATATTTGATCAATATAAGCATTCGTAGAGGATATTTCCGTCGCTGTCATAGATCCTCTGATATTCATATCCGTTGGGGTATTCCTTTGCGGGGAATATCATAAGGCTCATCTCTTCAAATCTGAAACCGTCCTTCGTTACGATCTCCGTCCTGAACGCAAGGTCTTCCTGATTGGCCAGTTCCAGCTCGATAGTAAATGCCTCACCGTTCAGGGCTCCTTGTGTGATATCCTTCGTCTCCAGTTCTTCTCCGTTTGATATATAAGTGATGGTGACAGATTCAATTTTTTCCGGGAAACTGAAGTCCAGCCAATATTCACCTTTGTACTTCATCTTTCCGCCTATGGTATCTATACCGTCAAAATTGCACGAGAACATGGGAGTCGGAATATAATCCCAGAACAGCTCTTCCGGGAAATCGACCGTTTCGTTTTCGATAAGTTCACCGTTTTTGATGCTTACAACCGGAACCTGACAATGATCAAAAAGGCTCAGGGTAACGCTTCCTGTGTACATACCGCTGCCTGCGTTTGAAAGAGCGACATCCTTTCCGGCTATATCGATGCTTACCGAAGTGCTGTCTGTAAATTCCTTAAGCCACAGTTTAAACGTGACATCAACGAGATTGTTTTCCGGATCCGAAACTTCGTATTCAAAATTCCTGATAAGCCTGTCTCTGTCTTCTATCTGACTCCTCAGATTCGATATCTCGAACCGAAGTCCGTTCACTTCCGAATCAAGCTCTCCGATCCTGGTCTGCAGGCCGCCTATCATACCGTTTGCGGTACTGATTCCCAGATATGAAAGTATCACTATGATCATGAGTACGATCTTGTATATGACACTTGCAGTGCTTCTGGGCTCGGGAATCGCAGAGTGAGTATCATGCACTTCACCCTTTGTCACCTTATCGAGATGTTTGTTATATGCTATTATGCTGATCACAATGATGATCACCGCGACAAGCATCATCAATATTATTATCCACAATATACTTGCCATTTCTTACCTCCGCTCAGATCTTGAAAAATCTTCTGAAATCACTGTAATAACTTCTCGTTACATCAACCAATGTTCCGTCAGACATTGTGAGTATGTATTTCATTGAAAGTGACGGTCTTATCTTCTTTACATGTTTTCTCGCGATTATGACCGATTTGCTTACTCTTATAAATTCATTCGGATCGAGAAGCGACTCCAGCTCATACATTCTGTCCTGGGAATGATATGTATCCTTCAGTGTATGGATCTCAATATCTTTTCCGAAACTTTCTATGTATATGATCTCGTCTACGGTTATGCTCACACGGTCTTTCTTTTCATCCTTTACGGAAATAAATTCACAGTGTTTGCCGGCTTCCGTGATCATGTATTCCGCATCTTCGGAAATCTCTATTCCGTGCTCGGCGAGATACTTTTCTATGAAGTCTTTCTTTTCGTCCGAAACCGATATTCGGATCCTCATAAATCTGTCTTCCTCCTTACAGGGGTTATCATAACAGACAAAAAAATAATTAAAATACTTTTGTAATAAGATGCACCGAAATCAGGTATGAGTTGCACTGGGAAGATAGACTGCAAATTCCGTCTCACTGTTTTCGGCATCCGAACGTGCATAGATATCACCGCATAATTTGCGTGTGATCTCATAGCATTCAAACAGACCTATGCCGCTTCCGGGAATACCTTCGGAATTCGAGCCTCTGTAGAAGCTGTTGAACAAAAAGGGAAGTTCCTTGTTCGGAACGGCTTTACCCTTATTTTTGACGGAGATAAGATAACCTTCTTCATCCTTGGAAATGCGGACTGATATGCCGTCGCCGTTTCCGTACTTGATAGCATTTTCCATGAGCTGTGAAAGGATGCGGCAGATACCGTCCTTATCACTTTTGATCATTGCATTTGATTCGAGTTCAAAGGAATGAGGGATCTTCAGGACATCAAGCCTGTTCTCATATTCCTCTTTCAGAAAATCCGTAAGCTCGCTGAGGTAAAAGTTTGCAAGGGATGGTTCGAAATCAACGACTCCGCCCTGTGCCCTGTCGATCAGTTCCTTGACGATCGATGCGATCTCATCCGCATTCTTGCTTATCTTTCCCGCAACCTCGGCATCGCTTTCATTCACCTTTCCGTCAGGCTGATACAGACCTGTTGAGATTGCATCCGCATACAGTTTTATATTAGATACCGGTGTCTTGATCCCGTGTGCGATCGTTGTGAGCATGGTAAGATGCTCGCGGCTGAGCTCACCGATCCTTCTGCGGTCACTCGTAAGACGGTCGCTGAGCATATTGATGCCCCAGGTGAATTTTCCGAAGAAGCGGTTCTTTGTTTCGGGAAGTTTTTCAGTTATCTGGTTTTTGGAAAGTCTTTCGGGATACGATGAGAGTTTTTCAAACGGTCTCAGAATATGCGTGCCGATATAGGTGCATACTCCGAGTGTGATGATAAATGCTGCGGCAATGCACAGCTCCGTAAAAAGAAGAAGTTTTAAAAATCTCGATTCGCTGTATTCAAAGGCAACGAATCCGATAAGTGTGCCGCCACTGCGGAGTGCCCACAGTTTCTCATAATCCTTATCGGGATTTATAAGGCTGACTTCACCGGTTCCCGCTTCGGCGGAAATGAAATATACTTTTTCGGGAACCGAGTCCCTCCCGTATTCTTTCGTCATTTCATCGATATGTGAGTAGTAGATGTCATCTATTGCCGCATTGACAGCATCTTCCGACATCTCTGCCCCGCTTTCGGAAAGTTCCGATACGATCTCATTAAAAACACGGTTCATGAGGATGTAAGAACTGTCTTCATTCTTCCGGATGACCTTTGAAAACAGAACATAGGCAGACAGAAAAAGAAGTGCGTAAAGAAGCACCGTAACCGTATACAGTTTCGCCGCTCTCTTCAATTCTCCGCACCTCCGAACTGATATCCGACTCTCCAGACGGTACGTATGAGCTTGGGGTTCTTGGGATCGTCTTCAAGTTTTTCCCTGAGCCATCTGATATGTACGTTTAGACTTCCGAGATCGCTGAAACAGTCGACACCCCAGATCTCATCAAACAGTTTTTCTTTTTTCAGAACCGTCTCGGGATGGCGCATCATATATTCGAGCAGTTCGAATTCCTTGCCTGTGATCTGTACGGGTTCTTCATTCTTGAACACCGTCTTGGATGCGACATCCATTGTGATGTTCCCATATGTAAGAAGCTGTCTGTCTTCCGCAAGATCATAGGTGCGCTTCATAAGGGCTTTGATCTTAAGCCCCAGCACCTGGAAAGAGAAAGGCTTGTCAATATAATCATCGGCACCGACCTCATAGCCGAGAACTTTGCTCTGTTCATCGGTCTTTGCACTCATCATAAGGACGGGGAGTTTCTGCTCCTTCCTTATTTCCTGAAGCGTTTCATATCCGTTTATCCCCGGAAGCATAACGTCAAGAAGCAGCATTTTAAATGCTGCTTTCCCGATGAGTTCCAGACCCTCTTCGGCACTTCTCGCAAGTTGCACCGAATAACCTTCACGCTTCAGAAAATCGTGAACGAGGGTTCCGAGTTCTTCATTATCTTCAATTATGAGAATATCAGTCAATACCTGTAATTCCCCACAAATAAGTATTCGGGTATATCCTCCGCACATTCTCCAGAAGTAAACGCCACATGAATATCTCCGGTAGCATAATCGACGATCACGGTATGTACGGTTCCGCTGTTGTGGACATTTGAGACCACATACTGATCCACAACCTCCCTTGCCATTATACCCTTTAGATCGGCAACTGAAAACTTTTCTGTTTCACTTACCCAGTTATTATACTTTACAAATCGTATCATGTTGCCGGGTTCACCGGAAAATCCGTCTTGATTACCCACTGTGGCAAAAGAATTCACTATGCACAATGTGTCGGGGGTATCCCAGTCAAGTCCCTCCATCAGCGGAGTGTCGGGGGTTCTGATGACCGAATGTGCCATGCCTTCTGCCACAACTTCATACGTGGCGTTCTCACAGCAGAATGCCTCCTTGCTGTCGGTTACCAGCAGATTGTGACACCAGGTGTAGCTTCCGCTCTCTCCGCTTAGATACTTTGCGGCATCTGCGGCATTGTCGAATTTTTCGAGTGCATATCTTATATCAAATGTATAGCTCTTCTTTCCTTCGTATACGAAAGGCATACGGTTTACGGTTCCGACATCGAGGATGCCTATCATGACACCGTCGTTATTTACCGCGGTTATCATATCAAGAAGTCCGAGCACACTTATCGCAGTGATACTGTTTTTACCCTTCTTCATGAATGTAACTGCATGTATCTGTGTCATCTGGGAAGAACTTCCGAGACTCCATTCAAGATTTCTCATCGAAAGCCTTTCCCCACTCACGGTCCTCGTGCCTCCGATCGAGAGTGCGCTGCAGGCGGTAGGTCTGAGTGCATCGGGTATCAGCTGCATGGTAAGGGCTTCGATGTAGCTAAGCTTTCCGTTTTCAAGATATCCTTCTTCACCGTCCGCAATAGTCTTAGCAAAGCTTTCAACCTCTTCTCTGTATTCGCCCGGAAGATTTGAAATCAGTGACATGATCCTCTTTTCCAGGGAATCATATTTGATATCCCTTCCCGAAAAAGCATTCCTTATATTCTCGAACAGGTAAGGTTCAAATACAATTTCATAATCGGGAACGGCTTTCAGGATCGTTTCCGCGTATGCGGCTCCGACTTCCGAAGGTGTGCCTTTTTCATAATCGAGAGTGACATCGTAATATGAAGGATACTTAACTATGGTACACAATCCGTCTTCCGATGCATATTCACCGACAGGCACCTCGACAGGGCTTTCATCGGTATAGTGTGCCGGTGTCTCGATATTCATCGAACCAACCTTTACCATCCCGTCCGATGTAACCTGAGCTGAGGATGAGCAGCCGCATAATGAGAAAAGCAGCGTTACAGCAGCGAGCGCCGAGATCATATTATTGAAACCAATTTTTGGGGTACGGTTATTCATTACGGATCCTCCATATCCTGATCTGATCCATGGATCTGAATGATACAGCCATGACGGCCGTGATTATCAAAATGAGTGCTGCCGGCAAAAGAATGAGTACGAATGCCGGAGGTGAAGCTATCTTAAACGAAACCAGTCCGAGTGCGGCACACCCGATCTTGTTGAACAGCCATTTGTTCAAAGTGAATGCGAACAGCAGTGCCAGAGCGGTCGAGAGAACTATAAGGATGAGCAGCCTGTAGTAATGCCATTTCCTTACCGACCACTTGTCGAATCCCATGCTCCCCAGCATTGCTATGTCGGATGTTTCCTCTTCGATGAATATCTGCTGGTAGAGGAATGTCATCGCAAAAAGAGTGATCGCCATGATCGTTCCCGTCGCAAGTGCAAGCAGGTTAAGGAGCTTTCCGAAGGAATTTCCGAGGTCGTAATCAAGTGCCTGATCAAAATCCCAGACCAGTATCCTTTCATCCACCTCACGCATTTTCTCTATGTAAGAAGCATGCTCTGATCTCGGAGCATCGATCGATTCGTTAAAGACATCAAAGTCCTCGCAGTACATACCATCATCGGCCTGTGCCAGGAAGAATTCCGGAGTCCTGCTGTTCCCCATGGTTTCAACAAAAGCGGTGATAATGTAATCCTTCTGCCTTGTCTCTACGGTAAATCCATCCTCACCGTATACCTTATATTCCAGAGTTATTACATCACCGAGATTTGTTCCGTTTGTCTGAGTCAGGAAATGGGATGCAGCAAGTTCATTGGGAAGTGTCGGAACCGTTCCGCCCTTCACGTATGTCATCCTGTTCAGATCAACATCTCCGAAAGCAATGGCTGCTCCGCTTCTTTCACCGTCAATGATCACAAATCCGGTCTGCGCATCCATGATCTGTATATCAACAGGAATGCCGTGTTCGTTATAAAGCTGCTCAAAATACAGAAACATATTCTTATAACTTCCTGTCATTTCGATCAGCTCATCCCTGAGACTGTCTTCAGGCCTGATCATAAAATCCCTGTCAGCTCTCGCCCAGTATGTCTTTCTGTATTCATCGCTTACTACAGTGTCTTTGATCTGGAACACCAGAAACAGTATCACCAGACCCATCATATAACTGACAACGAGAAAGATATATCTCTTCATCTTACGGATTATATCCTGAAGTGCAAGGAAGAACGGTACTGATATATTTTTTCTTTTACTGAGTGATACACCCGGTATCTTACTGAACCTTTCTCCCTTTCCTTCTCCGTGGATCGCATCCATCACCGAGATCCTGTCGATACGCCTTAAGGAAACCAATGAAAAGGAAAGCATCATAAGTACAAAGACTATACAGGTGATCACGCCGAGAAGAATGATCACATTCTTGTCGGGATTCAGGGTGTTGGTGACGAACCTGCTTACCATATTTTTTTCGAGCGGGATTCCCGCGATCAGACCCACAACACCGCCAAAAATTGCAAATGCAATATACTTTACGACAAAGAGGGATTTATATGAAAGCGAATCCACACCTATCGCCTTCATCGTACCGATCTCTCTTTCCTCACGCTTGACCGTCGCCTGAAGGCTGAAGGATATAGCCATAAAGATAAGAATTATAAGTGCAATTCCCATCAGTCGCATAAAGATTCTTACAATGAGTGAGATCATCGCTTCATCGGTAAATGTGTTGCTCTTTCCGGTGGTGATGGTATTAATGGTTCCTTTTGTTT
>JAEEGH010027892.1_pt1 | contig 11152 bp, 6 predicted proteins | sample 9134181 | NCBI WGS metagenome assembly JAEEGH01 (sample SAMN16246544, study PRJNA631951) | gut metagenome | biome: gut microbiome; feature: rumen; material: DP-attached | host: Bos | place: Iran: Karaj | collected 2018-10
AATGCAGGATGTTGCAGCAGGAAAACACGCTAACCATGTCGGAACTGTCGATGCTCGCACCAGAGGTGTATGCGGATTTTGCGCTGGAGTTGAAAAAGTATCATGCGGGAATGCGCGAGGGGCGGCATGTCCGTTGCGAATGGGATATGCTTCGCATTCTGGAGAATGAGGGCTTGCTCAAAATGAAACCAGAGGAACAAAAGATGTGCGAAGCGTATCTGTCTAGTTATCAGGAATATGTGGATGGGATTCTAAATGATGCATGGACAGAGGCGGAAGCAGAAGAACGTTTTCAACAATTGGAAAAGATGTACAAAGAAGGGTACGGAAGATTTTTGGAAGAGACGATTTCGCACGCATTATGTGAAGCACTTGGTGTGACGACATACGAAGAGGCAGAAAATAAACAGGTGGACAATATGACAACGGCAATCGCATTCGCGATGACACCAATTTGGTACTACGGGCGGGTCTTGTCTAAACGTTATGCGCGTGAGATTCTGGAATATGATTGTCCGCCGCTGGACTACGGAATGTCATCGGACAAAGTGGATGCGGAAATAAAGGAACTAGAGGAACATTTTTCGGCAAGAGGCAAACTACCATGAGATACAAAAAGATAATTTGGCTTTTTTTGTTCGCAGTGTTCCTCGTGACAGGAGTCTATGTGATAGTGCTGGCGCGACATCGCAACAGACTGCTTGCGACGCTGGACACACAAACAATGCCGGAAACGTCATTGGGACAACGGACGATGCAAGTCGTGCAACGCAATGATGAAAGCAAGTTGGAGAAAGAATTGCATAGACATCAGAAGGCTGTGCGCCTTCTAACGAACGAGAGAGAGACATGGAAGCGTCAATTGGAACACTATGAATACTTTTTTCATCATTCTGAAGAACCGTCTCTAGAAGAGTTCCGCGAAGCCCAGCCTGAAGAATACGAAAAACTGAAGCGCGATGTCGCGCGAATTCTGCGTTTTGCGTCGGCAAAAAAACGTCTGCGGGAAGAATATATGGCAAGGCTGGATTATGGCGTGCTTACCGATGAAGAGCGAGAGACGCTGATTAACACCTTGGAGAATGTCGCCGAGGCGGAAGATTTTCTGCTGGAAGGCGGAGACGGCGAATTGGAATTGTATTACAAGGCGGGACGAATGTCATTCGCCGATTTTCAGCAATGGCTTCACGAGGGCAGTGTCGTCAATCTGGCGGCCATGGCCGATTGGAAATCTGCTGGTGGAACAAAGCATTTTGCAGCAGTCATGCGAGCACTCTTCCTGCATCATTCTTCACCTATGAGCGTGCAACCGAGAAAGCCGCAGGAGATTCGCGGAATCAATACAATATTGATTTCCGACCCGTATTCCCCAAACAGAATGCGGCCAATGATCGTTAAAGTCGAGCCTGGCTGGTCGCAAGAATAAACGATACGCCTCCTCGTCAATTCCGTCCCTCGTGGTTGAAATGTGCCGTTGGAGGTTATATTCGATAAGTGACAAAAACGACAACGCACATACCTGCCAACATAAGGTTAACACAACACCATGAAGCCCCTCCTCCGCAAAATCTTCTTCTGGGACGAGCCCGCGCAGGGGGCATTCTTCGGGCTGACGCTGCTGCCAGTCGCCGTATGGTTCGCGTTTTCGGTCTTCTGCGGCATTCTGGTCGTCAACTACGCCCTGCTCGCAAAGCCCTCCGTTATCGCGTTTCTGATGATTGTCGCGTATGCCATCTTGGGGTATGTTCTGATCCTGGAACTTCGAATGCAGATTCTGCTCCGTTGGAAACCGACATTCCGCTGGAAACGGATATGGATTCCTCTGGCGCTTTTTGCGTTGTCGCTGTTGTATGGGGAGGTTGTTTGCTTCCAGGGAAATATGCATTGGTTGTTGGTAATGTGTGGCGCGCTTGTCCTGGGATGCCTCCTTTGGGACTTCCGATTTTTCGCTGTATCGTGGAAAAATCTTGCTGGAGCACTTGCGTGGATGGGCGCCCTGCTTGTGTTCTGGACTACCTTCGCCTTCGCATACGAGCCGTTCCGCAGCGGCTCGCTGTGCAAATTGAGTGCCACAATGTGGATAATGGGCATCATTCCTTTCTACGAGGAAATCTATCGAGGCTTCCGTCTTTCGACTGCGGCTGGCAGTTTTTGTTTCTTGCTGTTTGGAAACCTTCTGCTTCTTGCGGGATACCTTCTCTTCGCCAGCCTGCTGGCGGACTACGCGAAGATTTCTCTCCGTAAGTTGTTCATCCGCAAGATACGGTGCGTTTGGGGAATCGCGGCGGGAAGTTACGTCGTCTTTCTTGCCCTTGCACTCTGGGAGACTGCATCTTACCATCGCGCCATCAAGGAGTTAGAGGCGCATTTCTGTCATCCGCTGACTTCTGCTGAACTGGAGCGTCAATTCTATGAGGGACGTTCCGCCAATCCCGCGTTTTGGGAACAGATAGAGGCAACCCTAAAGGAATATCACGATTCACAGGACGAACTGGAAGACGAGTTATTTTATCATACTGACACTACTGACGCGGTTTTACCCGAATCCATCCACGCCAGCATCAAGAAGCACTTTCTGGCTAATCCTGGACGTCTGAAACTGGAGCAGATGCTCACAGGTCCCATTCCACCGCCGAAGCGTAATCACGCGGACGACCAACTACTCAATGCGATGTCAAGCCCGGACCTCTCGAACGTTCGGGAACTTGCCCAACAGGAATTGCTGCGCATCATTTACGCCTTGGAGGATGGCGAGTTCAACGTGGTGTCCGCCTCCCTGGAACGAATGGATGCCTATCGTGAATACTGCTGGAAAGACCACATCTGTTACTCGTTCCTTATGGGAATCGCCGTGGAGTCCTACCGTTTGAAGGCGATGGAGAAAATCCTCGCCTCTGGACTGCCGCCAGACGAATGGCTGACGGCGCAGGCGGCAAGACTTGTTGAGGTGGAGCGCCAGACAGACCTGCTGGAGGAGCATTACCTCTTTGGCGAGAGTGTCATTGATCTCAACATCTTCCATTGGCTTGCGCACTACGCGGGGAACGATACCTGCCCTTGCCTTGCAGGACTGCACTTCTGCTCCCTGCGTTTCTATTTCCCGCAAGGATGGTGGCTGGCTGCCAACGAACTCAAGGGGATGGCGAAAACGCTGCGCGTCCGTCATTTTTCGGAGTTGCCAACCTCAAGGACAGGCTACTACGGTGTGGATTTACTGTTGCCCGCATTGTCGAAAGGCACAGTGAAAAAGCAGAGCCTCATCGCTTCCAGCCGTGTCATTCGTGGTCTGATTCAGGCGGAACTGCACAAACGGCGCACGGGCGAGTACCCCGACAGCATCGATGACCTGCCACTGGATCCCTTCTCTGGGCAGCCGCTCAAGTACAGGAAGGACACGTGCGAGGTGGTTCAGAAAATCTGCCAGGAGGAGGTGGCTAAGGAAATCTATCAGGAGAAGGGAAAAGAGAAGAAGAACGGGGCATACTGTTTATATGCATCTCCCTCGTTGTTCGTGTCGCAGAAACGCACGCTCCAGGCCGTCCAAATCTGGAGCGTCGGACCAGACGGCATTGATGACGGCGGAATCGCCCACAAGTCCGAATACGGTTCATCGGAGAAAAAGAAAGACGACATCCGTTTCATCATCCCGATACTGTAAGACTTTCGCCACGTGATTGCCAACTGAACTACCGTTCCTCACTCTTCGGCCATTCTCCGCGCAGATGACCCATCCGCGCCAATTGAGGACGGAACGACCTTTTCAGGCTGTTTTTCGAGGTGAAGAACAATGGTTTCCGTTCTCCCGATGGCTGGCTTTTGAAAAGGTCGCGTGTTAGCGAGCGGAGAATGCCGGAGAACGGTTCTAAATCGCCCCTGCTTGTCCGACCATTCATTTTCTATTGCCCACTGACGACTTTTTCCCGTCAGTGGGCTTTTCGTTTCTGCCAACCATCGTGAAATGAGGCACTTGCGCAGATTCTCCGTTTGCGCCCATCCCCCCGGCGGAGAACGGAGAAAAGGCCGTTTCGGGCACTTCTCCGGTCGTCTGAGTATTTTCAAGCTGAATTTATCACCGTATTCACTCAAGAGCCACTATTTTAAGTCAAAATTCCGGGAAAAATGTTTTTCACCGGAAGACACATTGAGAAAACTGACTTGAAAAGAAAATGAATGGTGTTTTTTTAAAACAAAAGGTATAGTCTATGCCACATCTAATAGTGGCTATCATGCATAGAGTCATCCTCTTATTATGATAATTTCAACTTGAAAATACTCACATACACAATCTCTCGATTAAAAGCCAATTACTCGACTTTACATTATAATCTCCTCCACGATATTCAAATTAGAATCGTCATTGATTGTCCCCCAAAAGTTTGATTGTCCAAAACTCAAAGAAATGTCCAAAGACCAGAAAAGACAGACGAACAGAACAATGATGAATAAAAAAGGCATTTGAAAATGCTTGAACACATACTATATTTGAATCTTACAGGTGATAAATCATGAGCAGAATGGCTCCCTAAGAAGAAACCGATTGTTCTAAAAACAAGACAATACTCACTAACTTCCACCCTCTAGAACAGTAGGCAAAATTTTTATAGAGACCATCTCCATATGCCATTACATATAGATAGATATAAATTACGTTTTTTCAATAGCTTTCCCAAACGAGAGATACATGAACAGATTACAGAGACTAGCCGATATGGCCGTAAGAATCGCCTCTGAAGAAGCGGTTGAAATCAATGATGTTGGGTTTACACTGAATGTCCAGGACGTGCAGCTGATGTTTTTCACACCGAACAGCGACACCTCCCCCGCCTACTGCCGTGCATTGATTGGAAAGCTCGGAAATAGCGAATGCCCCGGTGATTTCGCGGAAGCTGCCCTCACGGCAAACTTCTTTTGGCGCGCCACAGAAGGTGCAATACTCTCCCTCAATGAACAGGAAAACGCCGTTTATCTCACTGACCGTTTTGACGAAGGGGCGTTCGAGGATGAAGATGCCTTCACAGACTATATTAACACCTTCCTGCGCAACGTCTATGACTGGCAGCTACACTTTGCTAACTACATCGATGCAAAGGAGGAGACGAAATGATGACTCTGTATGATTCATTCAATATGGTGCTAAATGAATTCGGCAAGACACTAGGCACAGAACTAGTTCTTGAAGACGGGAAATGCATCTTCACCATTGATGGGGTCATCGATGTCGAAATTGACTATTACGAAGAAGCCGAAACGGTCGTCGCCTGGGCGGCAGTGGGTATCGCCCCCGAAGACGAATACCAGGCCGAACGCGCATGTGCTCTCTTCGCATTGAATGAACTGGATGCACCAAACGGCGGATTCTCTGTCTCAATGGATCCTGAAACACGCCTTGTCATCGTCCAAGACCACAGGCCAGCGGAATTATTCGACTCAGCCGACCGACTGGCCACATGGGTTGGAGCACTCGTGGATTTGGTGAACCTCATACGCGACACGTTTGAGCAAAAGTTCCCATGCGACATACTGTTGGACGACGACGAAGAAGAAGAAGAAGAGGAGGTCTGAAATGACACAGAACATAACAGACGCAACTCTTGGAAGACGCTTCTGGGCTGTAAACGATTTCAGCAAGCTGGCAGCCCCCAACGCTGCAAATGCTCCGAACGTTCCTGCCGCGGAAGCGGAAGAAAATAACAAGTTATCCCCAAATATCCTGTCATTCATCAATGCTGGCGGTGACACCATGGCGCAAAGCGCCATCAACAAAGCGCAACTTTTCGCGGCGACACATACGTTGACGAATGAGGAGGTGGATCGCGAGACGGCGAAGTCGGAAGCAAATCTTCTGGAACTTGTCGGAAACAATGATGCCGTCACACAAGTCGTTAATGCGGTGAAGACGGTTTTCATGCAACGCAATGCGGGCGTCACGCAGGAAGCCGCCGAGAGATTCTGCCGCACAGCCCTCAATAAACTGATGGCAACGGACGAATTTGACGCTCGCGCACATATTCCACTTCAGGAGGAAGCACCCGAGAACGCAAGGCGGTTAGGCGCCAAAGGCCTTAATTCACTGAAAAACGCCATGCTCGGACTTGCAGGAATGCTCAAGGATGGCACTATCAGGGAGGATGCCGTCCTCATCCTCGCTAATGAAAAGTATTATGACGCCGCCAACCGCACCGACCTTCTGCGCCTTGCAACAGATTCTGCTAAAAAGGTCAAGGAGCTTTTCATCGGAAAAGATCGCTACGAGGCTCTCATCCGGCAATGCGAGGACAGACTCAGAGCGTTGGGAAACAACATTACCGAAGAGCAACGGGCCGCAATTAACGAGCAGATAGAAACTCTGAAACAATTAAAGAACACAGCCATCACATTACGGACGGCGGCGACGGCAATCATCAAGACAGACTATCAAATACAAGATCCGTCTGGAAAAATCAAGAATGAAAGAAAATTCCAGTGGAAGCAGTTGAAGAAGATATGTGATACGCTTCGCGCCTTCCGATATGACCTCGACATCATAAATGGCAAGAGTATGGGATCGGGAGAGTGGATACGGCGCAAAAGCGACAACCTTATCTCTTTCCTCACTCAAAATCGCATTTCAGCCAATCAGTATAATGCGATTCTTCAAAATGACAATACGTTCAACGAGCGACTGGGAACAATCCGTGACTTACTCAATCAGGCGGAGGAGGATGCAAATCTCCCGTTTAATCCCGCCAATCCCGAACCGCAGGCTGACATGGACGATTTTGAAAAGGTGTCGGGTAATGTCAGACTGGACGACACGATCATACCCCACGACTTTTTCAAGGCCGCAACGAAACTCTCCCACCTCACCAACAACCGACTGCGCTATCACTTCTCAGGCGTTGAAAAAAATGAGGCCGAAAACTACAAAGCCATCAGCGACGAACTTGGCAATATCGCCCAAAATGGCGGTGAACGCACTGTGACTCTGAAGATGGGAATTAAAGCGATGCTAGACCTCAATCTCCTCATAGCCGATTTCAAGACAAAGGCTGGCGTTGCGGGTGAAGTCACAGCTAAAATCAAGGTTAACAATGCCGATGGCACTGTCAATGTCACATATTCCATCGGTGGCAAGGGCGAAGTCAGCGCAGCAACGCATTTAGGGGCAAACCCTAAAAAGGCTGGTTCCCAAGGCGGATTTGGCGGTTTGGCCGAAGGAAAGGTTTCCGCAGGAGGCACTCGTAGCGTCACCAAAACATACGCGAACCTGAAGGAGTTCGCAAAGACGGCCTCGAGACTCAACATCCTCATGACACCACGTCCGCGCGAAATCTTCTATGCATGGGGCAAGGCTGTGTTAAAAGTCCTTAAGAAAGGATTTCTGCTCGGCACGGCTTTGGTTGGTTTACGCAAACGCCATAGTCTCATGGATATGCACAAATACAACGCTGTCCTCAGAAATCGCAACATTTTTGGCAGCATGGGAGGAATCTTCCTAAAAAAGCGCAACCTCGAAATCATAGGCGAACGCAAAACTGTCTCTTTCACCGGAGCCCTTCAGGGAAATATCAAGGGCGGTTACTATTTCAAGAATGGCGAATCACTCGCATCCAACATTGAGGCCAATATATCGGGCGGCATCGATTATTCGCGCGAGCTTTCTGTAAACGGCAAGCTCTACAAATCATTTGCGAACTCGCTCTCGGGATGTTCTGAAGTTTTCCTGAGAAATAAATTCACCGCAGACGCCGCAAATATGGCTGATAACTGGAAAGACCCCCTCATCACTCTCGTGAATAACACTGACGGCGGCAATGTTCAGGAAATCACGAGGGCGTCTTCGGCTTTGGTCGAGATACTGACGCAGCTTGAGGATTCTGTCATCAATGTTCCCAAAAAGAATGCGGCTTTCTGGCATACTTTTGCCCAAAAGGCAAAGCTTCTTGCCGTTGCAACAGCACTTCTGACCAAACGCGCCGCCGCGCTCGATGACGGCGCCAATGGAGCCGCCAATGCCAAAACCGCTGCTAAAGCCGCTGGCGGATACATCATACCACGCCTTGCGAATCCCGTAATCAAGATTCCATCGAATATTTTCCACAAGGAGTTCTTTGACGTCTTTGAAATGACGGCCCCCAGAACAACCAGAACCGTTATTAACGTCAAGGCCACATACGACGCCTTGGGGAATTTAGTAGACGAGAAAAAGAAAGACTACGGAATCGGCAAAGAGGTCAAGAAAACAGTACAAGGAAACTTGATAAACACAGGCGTTGAGAAAGGCGTATCCTTCACAAAAGGCACCTTTGGATTATCAGGCGATGTTGAGGCCCGCATCACAATAGAGAACGTCGTCTCCAAGCACCAAGATGCAAGGCCCTGGCTAAGAAATGGAAAGAGAACAATCGACGTGAGGCTTCCCACCAATCTGCCGCTCCGCTTTATAGTTGATGCCTTCACAAGGCGTTACATTAAGAGCAGAGGCGGGTTGTCAGAACTTGATAAATCACAGTGGCAGCAGGAGTTCAAAAGCGCTTTCATCGACAGTCTAAAGAACAACGCGGAAGACTTAGCAATCGAAAACATACCTAATCTGCTGGATTATTCTCTAAAAGATCTTGCCGAGCAGTATCCAGCCATCGACAAGTTCGTCGGCGGCATTTCATTCCTGAAAAACAAGCGAAAAGATGACTATCAATTCACGGATGCCTCCTACAAGACGTTATCCTTCGAACTGGACAACAACTGGCGTTTTACAAGCTTCAAACTCTCCAATGATTATGACACGGACGCCAAGCTTGAAATCACACCGACATCGTTCATCGCCATCGAGTTGTCACTATCTTCCAAGACATCAGTGAACAACTGGATTGTCTATCCGAAGCCCAAACCCAACACCCTTCTGAAGCTTGCCTCGGACTACATCGCGGCTGGCAATCCCAAAGGGTTCGTCAACTTACTGGCCCGCAACAAGAAAGGAGTTCTGAGGCTCATGGATGCAGTCAAGCACAATGCGCCAGATCGTCCTAATGACAAATACTGGCAGGCGGACAAGGAGGCGATGAACAATTTGCTTGCTGAATGCATCAATCATCTCAACACATTTGCCAACGAAAACACACTTTTGGCCGAACAGGCGAAAGTTGTGCGTCAGACCTTCATGAACTTTATCAATAATGTCGTGAACCCGCCCGAAAACCTTAATGACGGTGGCAAACTAGAACTTGCCGCCCAGTTCTTCACGACCATCGCGCAAATCTACACGCTTAAGGAGATGTCCAACCATCTGCCTGAGCAGATTCAGCAACAGCCTCAAAATCAACCTCCGCATCAACTTGAGGGTCAAAATCAGCCTGGGCAGATTCCGCAACAGCCTCAAAATCAACCTCCGCCTCAAGTTGGGCCTCAAAATCCACATCAGCTTCAACTTGAGGATCAAAATCAGCCTGAGCAGAATCAACAACCGCCTCAAGTTCAACCTGAAGGTCAAAATCAACTTGGGCAACAAAATCAGCCTGAGCAGAATCTGCAACAGCCTCAACCTCCGCATGAGGAGAATCCGCTTGGGCAGAATCAGCAACCGCAACAAAATCAGCTTGGGCAGAATCAGCAACCGCCTCGAGGTCAACTTGAGCCTCTGCCCGATCCTCAAGTTGAACCTCTGCCTAACTCTTGGTCTAATGCTCAACCTGTTCGAAATCTGCTTCAACAGGATCCCGAGTAGATTCAACCTTGCGTTGGCTTGAGGATAGATTAGGTACTGGATACAGAAAGGGGTCGCCATTCAGAGGACAATAACGATCAAGTTGAAAGAGAAAACAATGTCATTTCAACAGCCCGAACTGTTAATTTGCGGAAAGCGTTTTTTTGAACGGTTGGCCGAGTCCATACGGACCGCCAACACAAGCATTATCGTTAACATGTTCATCTGGAGAAATGACGAAATAGGCATCGCTCTAGCGCATCTCCTTCTCAACGCCGCAGATCGTGGAGTTCACATTTCCATTTGCAAGGATAGGTACGGTGTAATCCTAGAATGCTGTGAAGAAAACTGCGCATCGTTTTTTCATACCCGCATGACATTTTCGGAAAAAGTACAAAGTTTTTGTCTAAAACATCTATACAAACTTGCCCTCCCGTCTGCCTCCGTCCCACAAAATATCGTAGGCCTTCTTCGACTGCATCCGAATATTCAAATTGACGATAACCATTATCGACGAGACCATTCCAAGTTTTGGATTTTTGATGACAACACATTGTATCTCGGTGGAATCAATGTGGAAAACAAAGAAAGAGATACCGATAGCCGAGGTTACATTTATCATGACTATATGGTATGCCTTCAAGGACGGGAAATTGTGGAGGCTTTCCTTGCCAAACGACAGAATCCTACACAGTTTTCACAAATGTTTGGCATGAATCTCAAAACACCCACCCGATGCTTTGAGATGCGGGAACGATATCTCTCCTTGATCCAAAATGCCGAGCAAACCTTGGATATTCTGATGGCATATTTTGCTCCTGAGACAGATTTTATCAACGAAATTGTTGCGGCATGTAAACGTGGTGTAAAAGTACGCCTATTGCTACCGAAAAATGCGAACTTCAATCATCATCTTAATATGCTGACTGCCTACCGCCTCCTAGAGGAAATCGACAAAAATCTGAATATTTTTCTTTCTTCAAAAATGGTTCATGCCAAAGCCCTGGTCAATGAGAAGGTCCTTTCCCTAGGCTCCTGCAATATCAACAAGAAGGCTTTTTGTTCACTGGATGAACTCAATCTTTTCTGGCCTAACGATTCCAATTCATTTGCCTCTTCTTTACGGGAAAATATAGAAAGTCTATTCGAGGAAGCCCAATTGGTCAAATCGCGTCAACAGCTTCATATCAATTGGTTTTGGGCTACTGCCGAACGCATTATTATGTAGGTACGTAGTACAGAACGATGACAAAGAAGAGATCGTCGTTTCCAATGCGCCTCAAGTCATTTGCGACGCACACTTCAAAAAACGGTTATAGGCCTGTTCAAAAGTCGTCTCATGGGATGCATCCACACTCTGCGCGCGAACCATCGCCTTGAGAGCCGCTTTGACATCGGAATACGCACCAATTCCCGTGAAGCCCAGCATCGCAACACCCAGTAGGGAAGCTTCGGAATTCTCTGGAATGA
>JAEEGH010027893.1_pt1 | contig 11152 bp, 9 predicted proteins | sample 9134181 | NCBI WGS metagenome assembly JAEEGH01 (sample SAMN16246544, study PRJNA631951) | gut metagenome | biome: gut microbiome; feature: rumen; material: DP-attached | host: Bos | place: Iran: Karaj | collected 2018-10
GAAAAGTACCTCGCCGACCTCCTCAATGCCGAATATATGGACCTCACCGTCGATTATGCCTTCAAGTACGTTTTCGGGAAACACCCGGAACTGCTCAAGATGCTCCTCGGGGACTTCCTCCGACTCGACATCGAATCCATCCAATATCATCCCGAGGAACTGGTCTCAACATACGTGCAGGACCGGCACGTCATCATGGACGTCACCTGCACACTCGCCGACGGGCGACAGGTCGTCATCGAAATGCAGAAAAAGATGCCCGACGACCTCAAGAACCGGCTCTTCTACTACGGATCGGCGCTCATCTACAACCAGCTCAAGCGCGGGGAGGACAAGTATGATCTCCTGCCCGTCTATGTCCTCATCTTCCTCGACGGCAATCTCATCCACGATAACCCCGCTGACAAGAGGCTCATATACCGCTATTCCATGCGGGAGCAGGAGTCCGGAGAGACCTACGGCGACCAGCTGCACATCATCTGCTGCGAGTTTCCCAACCTGTCAAAAAGCAGCGACGAAAAGATGAATTCCATCGAAGAATGGTTCTATTACTTCCAGAATATGAAAAATTTTACTACCTTAGCGGGCGGACCCAAAATCCTGAACGAACGCTTCCGGGGGCTTCTTGACGCAAGCCGGACCCGGCGCTTCACGGACAAGGAGTGGGAAAACTACCTCAAGGCAATGTTCACACAAAGGGAAATCGACAACTACACCGCCCCGGCCTACCGCAAGGGCATCGAGGAAGGTATCGAGCAGGGCGCCGCAAAAGAAAAGGAGAACATTGCCCGGGCGATGCTGGCCAAGGGATTTGATGCCGATACCATTGCCGATCTTACCGGGCTGGATGCCGAAGAGATCAAAGCGCTTACGGCTTGAATACCTGCCGGTTGACGATGGAGCGGCCGAGGGTGAGGGAGTCGGCGTATTCGAGGTCGTCGCCGAAGCCGAGGCCGCGGGCGAGGGAGGAGACTTTGACGCCGAGGAATTCGATCTGGCGGTAGAGGTAGAAGGCGGTGGTCTCCCCTTCCACGTCGCCGCTCAGGGCGAGTATGACTTCTATATCGTCCGGACGCTCCACCTCGGGGAGCATCTTTTCCAGTCGGTCTTTCAGCTGGGGGATCGAGAGGTCGGAAGGACCGATGCCGGCGATGGGGGAAATGATCCCGCCGAGGACATGATATACTCCGCGGTACTGGCCGGTATTCTCGATGCTCATCACGTCGCGGACGCTTTCGACGATACAGACGGTATGGTGGTCACGGTGCGAGTCGCCGCAGATGCCGCAGACGTCTCCGTCCGAGATCATCATACATTCCCGGCAATAGCGGACCTCGTCGCGGAGGGCGTTGATGGCACCGGTGAAATGGTGCACGTTCTCGGCGGGCTGCTTCAGCAGATACAGGGCCAGACGGAGCGCGCCGCGCTTCCCCACCCCGGGAAGGGAGGAGATGGCGTCCACCGCATTTTCCAGCAGTGCGGAAGGATATTTCTCGTCAAAGTGACTCATTGATATATTCTCCTTTCTTTTTCCAATGATACCAGCCGTAGATGGCGGAAACGGCGTATGCGGCATACAGGGCCGTCATCCAGTACATTCCCTGGCGTGCGCACATCCAGGCCGTGAACATGTCTGCAACGATCCATAGCAGCCACTGGTGCGGGACGCTCCGGCTGAGCCACCACGTGGCGACGGCGCTAAGCACCGTGACGCCGGCGTCCAGGAGCGATGCCGGATCGCCCAGCAGGCGGAGTATCCACCAGAGGCCTGCGGTCCCGGCCACGAGCACTGCGGCGCTGATTCCCAGCAGGGCGGGCGTCGGTCTGCGCAGATGCATCTTTTCCGAGGAGCCGCTCTCCCCCGCCCCGGACAGCGTTACCGCATCGCGGCGCCACTGCCAGAGCCCGTAGAACGAGACGGCGACATAGTAGACATTCAGTCCCATCGAGGCATACAGCCGCTCCACGCCGAAAACCACGGCGCAGGCGGCGCCGGTGACGATGCCCACGATCCACATCGCATTCCGCTGCCCGATCTCGAGCAGCAGATAGGCGACACCCGTCACCAGGCAGAAGACCTCGAAGGCCGTCTTCCAGTCCATCGTCCCGGGAGGGAGACTAGAGAACCTCCAGCAGTTCGACGGTGAAGATCAGCGTGGCGCAGGGCGGAATCGCGCCGTGGGCGCCCTCCTCACCGTAGGCAAGGTCGTACGGGATGTAGAACTCGTACTTGGAACCCTCCGACATCAGCCGCAGGCCCTCGGTCCAGCCGCGGATGACCTGGTTGAGGCCGAACACGGCCGGCTCGCCCCGCTTGAAGGAACTGTCGAAGACCGTTCCGTCGATGAAGCGTCCCTCGTAGTGGCAGCGCACCTGGGAGATGGCCTCGGGCTTGCGGCCCTTGCCCTCGACGAGCACCTTGTACTGGAGTCCGCTTCCGAGGCAGACCACGCCCTCTTTCTTCGCATTGGCCTCGAGGAATTCTTCGCCTTCCTTCTTGAAGACGTCCCCGATGGCGGCCTGCTCGGCCTGACGCTCCTCGTCGATGCGGCGGAAATACGCCTGGAGGAGTTTGTCGGCCTCCTGAAAGGAGACCTGCGGCTCGCGGCCTTCGAGCGTGTCTTTCACGCCGGCGACGAAATCTTCGATGGTCAGGTCCCTGACACCTGAGGAGAGCATATTCTGGGCTATGCTCAGACCGACTGCGTAACTTGTTTTGTCCATATTGATCGGTTTATTCTGCAAATGTAGCAAAAATAATTTTGTAGACCATACACATTTTACCCCTCATTCCGTGTATGGTGTCCCGAAATTGAACTGCGCCCCAAAAGTTGGACATAAAGTAAAGGGTTATGAAAAAGAACGAGAACTACCCAAAGTATGTCCATGCGATGAGGCTCTTGGATGAGGGCAAAGCGCCATACGCTGTTGCCCGGGAACTGCATATGGGGATTGACACCATCAAACGAATGCGCAAGCTTTATCTCCAAGGCGGCGAACTGGCTTTGCTGCACCCGGCTTATTCTCCCCATATGGAAGCAGAGCGTAAGGAAGAGATATTATTGGCCATTAAAGAAAAGGGCTTATCTTTGCAGAAAGCTGCGGTAATATATGGCATTCCCGGTCAAACGCTGGGCCGCTGGGGACGATCATATTGGCAATCCGGGCAATCCGGATTGGCCAGAAAACGTAGCGGAAACGCAATGAGAAAGAAAAGGCAAAGAACTGAAGCAGAGCTAGATGAGCTCGAGAAACTGCGTAAAAGGAACGAGTATCTAGAAGCCGAGAATGCTCTGTTAAAAAAAGTGAAGGCCTTAGTCGAAGAAAGGGAAGCCCGTCTACGCGCGATTGGGCGGGGGCCATCCAAGAACTAAGGCCCAAATACCGTCTTGACCTCCTCCTGGAGATCAAGGGGATGGCCAGATCCACATTCTATTACTACTACAACAACGATAAGCCTGATAAGTGGGCCGTCGAAAGACAGCTGCTTGTATATCTGTATCATAAGAACAAAGGAAGATATGGATATAGAAGACTTACCAAAGCTCTCAAGGATGAGGGATATAGCATTAATAGCAAGACCGTTAGGCGCTTGATGGCGGAGACCGGCATCAAGTGTGAGGTCAGGATGAAGAAGTATAAGTCTTATAAGGGAGAGGTTGGAAAGATAGCACCCAATCTGCTCGAAAGAAACTTTCAAGCATACGCCCCACACCAGAAGTTGGTTACAGATGTAACTGAGTTCCATCTGTTTGGAGAGAAGATATATCTATCTCCCGTCTTGGACCTTTACAATAGCGAACTTATCTTCTATACTATCTATAGGCGTCCAGTACTGGATATGGTCATTGATATGATAAACGGAACTATCGCAGTTATCGGAACCCATACTAACGCCATACTACACTCTGATCAGGGGTGGCAATATCAGCATAAAAAGTATCAGAACTTGCTGAAGATAAATAATATAAGGCAGAGTATGTCAAGGAAAGGCAACTGCTTGGACAATGCAGTAATGGAAAACTTCTTTGGGCTTTTGAAGTCGGAATTGTTATATTTGCAGAAGTTCACTTCAGTTGACAACTTCCTCAAGGAACTCGAAGAATATCTTCGATACTACAACGAGGATCGAATCAAGGAAAAACTAAATGGAATGAGCCCGGTACAATACCGAACTCAAAACCAAATATCTTATTGTTAAATCCGTCCAACAAAAAGGGCGCACATCAAATTTTGCAGACCGTACGCACTTCACCAGGCAAAAGTGACGGAAGCCGCCGCCCCGAGGCCCGGCATCGGATAACCCTGGACGATTTCGTAGCGGCAGTTGAAGAGGTTCGTGCAGCGGACGGCAGCCACGAGGGAGGACTGCGATGTGCGATGTGCGAACCGGGGAAGGAGGATGCGGCGCTCGAGGGAGATGTCGGTGACGCTCCAGGGTGCGATGTGATAATCCGGGATGTTGGCCGTCCGGGACCATCGCTCGCCCGTAAACACGCTGTCCCAGCCGACCGACCAGCGGCGCCAACGCGCGAGCAGGGACACGCTCCCGCTGTGCCGGGGAATGTAAGGAATCTGGTTGCCGTAAGTCCGGCTTCCGCGTGCGGAATGGTCCAGTGCCAGTTGGAAGCAGTAGCGGCCTGTCAGCCGGAGGTCCCAATCGCCGGAGGACCAGCCCGCGCCAGCCTTGAGGTCCACGCCCGTAATGTCCGCCAGCCCCACATTGAGCATCGTCCAGCGAAACTGGGAGGCCGTAGGGATGGCGACGATCTTGCCGGCCACCCGGTTGAAGTACGGAGACACCCTCGCCTCGAAATGCCAGCGCCCCCATTCGCGTGCGAAACGGACCTCTCCCCCGCACTGGAACGCCGACTCGGGATCAAGCGAAGAATTTCCCATCAGACTGTAATACAGGTCATTGAAAGACGGCAGGCGGAAAGTCCGCTTGCAGAACGCCGCCACCTCCAGGAACGGGAGCGGCCACCAGGAGAGCGACACCGAAGGCATCCACGCGTCGCGCCAGGTATTCCGCCGGCTCCATCCGCCGGCATCGGGCGTCTTGAAGACATCCCACGCCCCGAGGTACGCCACGTGGGCGGCGAAGCGGAATTTCTCCCACACCAGACGCGTCGCCAGCGCCCCCGTGAAAGTCAGCCGGCGCGGCGTCACGAACTGGCCGGCATCCGAGTCGAGAGCGTTGCACTGGAGATCGGTGCTCAGATCCACCGACCACACCTCCGTCAGCGTAAGCGACTGGGCCAGAGAGAAATAGCCGGACTGCTGGCGGTAGTGCAGGTCGTATGGGAACGCCATCGGATCCTTCTCCGCATGGGTGCAGTAGTGGGTATAATTATTGGCGTATTTCATCCGGATGGAGGTGGCATAGCGACAAGACCACTCCTGACGCCAGCCTCCCTGCACGAAGATATCCTGGTCGGCTTGCCGCTCGGCGCTGAACGGGAAGCCGAGGGCGCGGCGGATGACCGGCCCCGGGAAGCCCCGCTCCGAGCCGTAGGAGTAGATATGAAGCCGCCAGTCTCCCGCGCTGTGGGCTCCCAGAAGCATCACTTCGGCGCGGAGACTCTTAATGTCGCCGTTCTCACGCACGAGCGTGGTATCATAATAAGGGTAACGATAGCGGCCGTCGCCGTAGATGAATTCCGCCGAAGTGCGAAGCGTGAGGCCCGGCAGCAGATCCTTGTCCCAACGAACAGAAGGATTGACCATACCGGGATAGCCGCCCCGGAGACGCAGGGTGCCGCCGCTTCCGTCCGGATGCGCCATCCTTTCGCTGGCAAGATACACCGCAGCCCCGGAGGCGTACTCTTTCGCCGTCTGCAAACGGCCGGTTTTCTGCCCGTTATACAGACTGACCGACTGCAGCCCGTCCGTCGAGAACCGCCCCAGGTCGACCTGCATATTCTGCGCATTGTCGATCTGGATCCCGTCGAGAAACACCCCCACGTGCTCGCTGCCGAGACTCCGGACATTGACCGTCTTGAGGCCGCCGAGGCCGCCGTAATCCTTCACCTGCACCCCCGTGAAGCGGCTCAGCACGTCCGCGACCTGCAGCGGGACGGCCACCTGCGCATCCAGCCGGACTTCCTCGGAAGGCCGCAGCACCGGACGCTCCCGTACCGAGAGGACGGAAGCCGCAGATAGCGTATCCGCCTCCTGGGCCGGAAGGCGCCAGGAAACGGACAGCAACAGAATCAAAACGGAAAAACCGCCGCGCACCGGCTACCAGATGGCGAAATGACCGGGGCAGACGCCCGCCGTCACCGTCCAGACTTTCTCGCCGTTTGCAATCATCGTCACGGTACCGGGATTGAAATAATCCCCCGCATCGGAGACGAAGAGAATCCTGTCATTATACAGGCAAAGCCCGTAGGGCACCGCCATATCCTTCAGGAAAGAGTAAAAAAGAGGGACTTTGTGGTTCCCGCTCCAACTCCAGGCGCTCCAGTCTTTGGACGTGGCGCTCCAGTCGAACTCCTGCTCGGTTCCGATGCAATATATTTCATTGAAATACCGTGCCGATACGCTCACATAATGGGAGGCCAGGTAGATATTCCCATCATTCTGAATGTAATACAGACCGGAATGATTGTCGCCATAATCGCCCAGGGCGGTGAAATAGATTTTTTTGTTGAAGGGATCGGCATACACGTCCTTAAGGTTGACGACCCGCCTGGGGCTGCCCTCCACATCGACCACATCGATGGTTTCCGATACCGTGAAGGACGCCGCATCGATAACGCTGATCGTATGGTCATACGCGTAATCGGGAGCGATCTGGCAGGAGATGCCGCCGGAATTGGCCACATACAGTTTTCCTTCCAGGAGCCCGATGCCTTCCGGCTGATAGCCCACCTCGACGGAGCCCTTCACCTTTTTGGTCTTGCGGTCGATCCGGTAAACCTGCCCCTTGGGATTGGCGCTGCCGGTAACGACGAAATTGTAACTTTCGTCATAGGAACCGTCCACGAAAGCGCCGGCCCAGGAGGTAACATATACATAATCGTCGTCATATGCGATCCGGCGGGGCGTCGGGACCTTGATCGCGGCGATTTCCTTCTCATCCTCGGCGGAAATCACCTCCACGATGCCGGAATTGTTCACCACAATCCATACCTCGTCCCCGATCACGGCGAGGTCGTTGCCCACGTCCCCGAGGCCGCCGGCCTTAGGATTGACTTTCTTGAAAACACCTGAGAGGTACTGTCTGTCCGAGAAACGGATGACATCCAGACTGGCATTGTTGGCGCCCTTCTGGCCCTCATTGAGGATAAAGATTTTCCGGGGACCGGTATAACCGAACGCCGAGAGGTCCACCGTCTCCCCCGTCAGGTCGGATTCTTTGGCACCGCGCTCCGGATTGTTTTTGTCGCACGCCGAGAATGCAAGCGCGCCGCACAGCAAAAGCAGGAATGCTTTTTTCATAATGGATTGAATTTAACGTTTCCGCCCGGACTTGTCCCCGAGTCCGATGCATAACTTGACGGCGGCCGGTATTCTGGCTTCTCCCTTACGGAAATTACAGTTGCGGGCACAGTGCCGGATTCGCACCGGGTTTCCCTTCCCCGTCCGAATGCAAATTTATAAAAAATTTCCGTACCTTTGTACGATTGTATGGACCGAATTCGAATCATATCGGTTTTGAGCGCGCTGCTGCTGTCCGTCGCGGCGTCCGCCCAGTGCGTGGTGGACGTCTCGACCGTCGAGAACGATGTCCTGGCGCAGTATCTGGACGATTCGGAATACGACACGGCCGATTATTCCTACACCAACATGTCGAAATACGTCCCGGAGCGGTCCGGGATCTGCGACAAGCCCCGGCCGGTGGTCTTCCGCTGGGACAACTCCCCGCTCTGGAAGGAGGTCCGGCTGGAAATCTATGACATGTCCTCGATGAACGGCCCCGTCACCCTGTATACGGTCCCGACCAGCACGGGTGCCTGCTATGTCTACAATCTGATTCCCGGCCGTTCGTACGGCTATCTCCTGCTGGGCAAGAACTTCAGCAGCAGTTTCCCTCTCGAAGAGGGCGCCTTCTTCGTCAAGGGCCGGCGGCGGATGATCCGGGCCCCGTATGTCACCAACATCCGGGACTTCGGCGGACTCAGGACCGAAGACGGCCGGATGCTACGCTACGGCAGACTGTACCGCGGCGCCGCGCTGGACCACATCCGCGGCGGCGAACGCAGCCCGATCATCACCCCCGACGGCATCGAAGTCTTCCGCAACATGCTGCACATCGGGGCGGAAATCGACCTCAGAAGCCGCAAGGAACTCCTCTTGACGGACGACAACCCCGACAACGACATGAACAATTCGATGCTCGGGCCGGACGTCGAGTATTACCATCTCAACATTCCCGACTTCGGCGGCGTCAAGTCCAGCCATATCTACGGCAAGCCCATTGCCCAGATCGTGGACTGCCTTCGCCGCGGGAAGAACGTCTACCTGCACTGCGCCGCCGGCGCGGACCGTGCGGGAATGCTATCCTTCCTGCTGGCCGCGATGGCCGGGGTCAGCGAGAACGACCTCGCCCGCGACTACGAGATCACGAGCCTCGCGCACGGCGGTTCCGCCCGTCACGCGCGGAACGCCCTGGGGGCCTACAACTACGCCCCCGCCGTCGACTACCTCAAAACGAACTTCCAGGGCCGGACCTTCGCCGAGAAGGTCCAGAACTACTTGATGCTCAAGCACGATGTCACGCGCGAGCAGATCGAGACCCTGCAGCGGATTCTTGTAGAATAACCTGACTCCTTATGAAAATGCCGCTCCCCTGTCTAATCCTGACGATGGCGCTTTCCGCAGCTCTCCCCGGCTGCAAGGCCGCACCGGAGACGCCCGAATGGCTTCCCCTGTCCGACTCCCCCGTCTTCATCTCCGAATACCGGGTGGCGGACGGCTGGCTGGAAATCTGCAACCCCACGGATTCCACCCTCTCCTTCGGCGGATACCGCCTGATCGTCGACGGCAGAAAGCAGCGCATCGACAACACGGACCTCGCTCCGGGCGAATTCCGGCTCATCGCGGGGATACAGGCGCTCCCCGACGCGAAATGCTTCTACCTCACCGACGCCCGGGGCGCGCTGGTGGACCTCATCGACGCCCCCGTCAGCAAGACGCATAAATCCATTGTCCGTAGGAAAGGCGCGGACGGCGCCGTCAGCGAGCGCGCGGAGAAAAACATCACGCCGGGATTCCCCAACGACGCCGCCGGCCGCAAGGCCTACTACGCCACCCTGCGGAAGCCCAACCCGACCGGCATCGTCTTCAGCGAAATCCTCGCCTCCGGCGACCCCGACTTCATCGAACTGCACAACACTGCCTCCGAGGCGGCGGACATTTCCGGCTTCGGACTGTCCGACAAGGAGGACTATCCGCTCTACACCTTCCCGGAGGGCACCTCGATCGCCCCTGACGGCTACCTTGTCGTCTACTGCTCCGAAGAGACCTTCTCCCTCAAAAACGGAGAGGACCGGGTCTACCTGCAGGACCGCGACGGCAGGATCATCCTCGAATACGGCCCTGTCAGCATGCCCAAGGGAGAGGGACTGGTGTCCGTCAACGGCTGGCCCTTCATCACGAGCGGCATCCTGACGCCCGGGCAACCCAACGACGCCGAAGGGATGGCCCCCGCGGCCAGCGTCGCCTCCGGCCAGTACGACGGCATCGACACGCTCCGGGTGGAATTCTACGCCAGGGGGGCCACCGTCCGCTACACCCTGGACGGATCCGCTCCCGGGGCCTCGTCGAAGAAATACGAGCAGCCCTTCGCCCTCACCAAAACGACGGTCATCCGTGCCGTCGCCGTGGCGGAGGACGGCACCCTCAGCCCCGTCAGTTCCTACACCTATCTCATCAACGAGGGACACAAACTGGACGTCCTGAGTCTCGTAAGCGAGCCCTCCGGCCTGTTCTCCGTCGGTTCGGGCATCTATTCCAACGGCCCTTACCGGCTCAAGCCCCACGGCACCGAAGACGACGGCACCCCGGGCATCAATTACCCCTACACCCAGGCGAATTACTGGCGGAAATGGTGGCGCCGGGCCAACGTGACCTTCCTTCCCAAAGAAGGGGCCGGCTTCTCGGCCGACTGCGGCACCTCCATCTTCGGCGGCTTCTCCCGCATCTACCCCAAGAAGAGCATGAAGTTCAAGTTCAAGCGCATCTATGGTCCCTCCAAACTGCACTACAGGCTCTTCCCCGAACGGGACATCACCGAATACAACAGTTTCGTCGTCCGCACGGGCGGGCAGGACGTCTACGGGACGCTCATCAAGGACGATCTCGCCTGCTACCTTGCCGACGGGATGATCGACGTGATGGCCACGCGGCCCGTCGTCTACTACATCAACGGCCAGTATTACGGCTTCTACTGCCTCCGCGAGAAAATCAACAAGCACTTCGTCGCCGGTCACTACAACATCCCCAAAGACTCGATGGACATCATCATGGGGAATACCAGCGTGGAGGAAGGCTCGGGCAGGGACTGGAGCGCGCTGCTCTCCTATATCAAGACCCACGACCTCTCCAAGCCCGAATACTACCGGTACGTCACCGACCGGCTCGACATCAACAGCTTCGTCGACTGGGTCATCGCCGAGACCTGGATCGGCAACTCCGACGCGGGCAACGTCCGCATCTTCCGGAGCCCCTACCTCGACAACAAGTGGCACTGGATCCTCTACGACGTGGATATGGGCATTACGCGGCCCAATTCGGACAGCTTTATGATTTACTACAAGCCGACGGATATGCGCCTCCACCAGACAGATGTCATCCGCGGCCTGATGAAAAATCCGGAATTCCGCGAGCTTTACGTCTACCGGATGGAATACCAGATGTCCTCCATTTGGAACAAGGACCGCGTCAACGCCGCCATCGACCATTTCGTCGAACTGATGGACTCGGAAGTCGGGCGCAACTGCAAGCGCTGGCCCAACACCAACTACAACGCCTGGAAGACGAAGATCGCCGGCCTGCACGACTATGCCAACGGGCGCCAGGCCTATCTGAAGAAGATGTTCGCAACGGATCTGCTGCTAAAAAGCATCGCCCATCTCACCCCCGAAGATCTCGACCGCTGCTTCGGCTATTGATCCCTCCTACTGCGCGACTGCAAAGCGCAGACCGT
>JAEEGH010027894.1_pt1 | contig 11152 bp, 12 predicted proteins | sample 9134181 | NCBI WGS metagenome assembly JAEEGH01 (sample SAMN16246544, study PRJNA631951) | gut metagenome | biome: gut microbiome; feature: rumen; material: DP-attached | host: Bos | place: Iran: Karaj | collected 2018-10
CGATCTTCGTGGAGCACAGCTCAACTATCCCGAAGGCGAAGGCATCGTAATCAAGTACGATGACACAACCGAGGCAGAAGCAGACCTTGTTAAGATCGTTGGCCGTCAGTATGTTGCACACGCAGTAACAACCGATAGGGCATTCTGCAACATTGCAAAGCCTTCAAGCGCAACAACTTGATGAAGATTAAACTTATCAGAGATTCACGAATAAAGCATCGTGCCGGAGAGGTTGTTGAGGCTTCTCCGGCAGAGGCACATTTCTTAATCTCTGTCGGATCGGCGGTTGAATGCCGGGCAGAAGTTGCCGAAGCGACTCCGGCAAGCGAAACGCCAAAAACAACTAGGAGGAAAACAACAACAAAATGAAGCTCTTAATTTGCGTCCCAACGAGCGATTATATCCATTTCCGCTTTGTTGACAGTTTACAGAAACTTATTCGGCGGCTCGATGCAGACAATGTCAAGTATGATATCTGCATCCTGGGCGGCACACTTGTCTATGTTGCCCGAGATAAATTGGCAAACAAAGCCATTTCGGGCGGATATACGCACACATTATGGCTTGACTCGGACATGACCTTTAATGATGACTTGTTAGAGGATCTATTGTTCAGCCGCCGCAAGATGGTAACGGGCTTGTGCTTTGCTCGGAGACCTCCGCACATTCCTTGCATATTCGAGGAGATATGGCCCGAATGCAAGGTTTTTGAGGAGTACCCAAAAAGCGAGGTATTCCGCATTGCCGCTTGCGGTATGGCATGTGTGCTTATTGAGACAGAAGTGTTGCAGGCGGTCAAAGAAAAATTCGGCACATGTTTCTTTCCGATGCGTGAGCTCGGCGAAGACCTTGCCTTCTGTAAGCGTGTCACAGAATGCGGATTCAAGATATACGCTGACGCATCCATAAGGCCCGGGCACATCGGACATTTTGAAGTCAAAGAAGAGACCCGAGAGGCATGGAAAAAGAGCATTGGATATGACGAGGTGAACCATGTTAGAGAAAGTTAAATTGGCTCTGAGCATATCGGAAAACACATTCGATACAGAGCTTACCACTTGGATTCAAGCCGCAATAGCCGACCTGGGTGTTGCCGGGGTAGAGGGCTCAACAGTTTCTACAGACAGTACGGATGCACTTGTCATCGCCGCTGTTGTTACATACTGTGGCAGACAATTCGAGCTCATGCACGGTTCAATGGATAGGTCAAATCTATACAAGAAATCTTATGACGAGCAGAAGGCTCAATTTGGTATGGCATCAGGATATACGGTGTGGAAGGAGGTTTAAGATATGGCAACATACATGGGAAAATATACAAGCGCAGTTTGTATGCCGTGTACGATTACTTTAATCTCCAAAACCTATACTACAGACACTTATGGGCAGAATGTGGGTGTAGAATCCACAAAGAATGTTCAAGGGTATGTTGCTTCTGTGTCTGCCAATGAAAACGAGCGTGCGGCACAAAACGGACTTATTGCGGCTTGGGAGGCTACATTGTGGGCTTTTGAGTACAATGACGAAATGATTGTCGAGGTCAAGGGCAAGAGATATAGCGTGTATCGTTATTATTTCCGTTCCGATGGCAGAGTCGAGTTGTACTTGGGTAAAAGGGCAGGTGTTGTTAATGGCACGAACAACTAAAATAGCCGACTTTTCAACAGAGCTTATGGGAATCTTGAATGACTATGAAGCAGAGGTTGAAGCGGCGGCAGAAAAGGCGGTTGATAAGACCGGCAAGAAAACAGCCAAGTATTTGCGGTCTGCAATAAGCATTCCGGCTGATGCTGAAAAGTACGGCTTATGGGATGATTACATCAAAACATGGACGAGTTCGAGACGCAAGAACACAAAGTATCTGCACAATCGTTCTGTTCATAACAAGCGCAAATACATGATGGTTCATTTGCTCGAAAAAGGACACGAAGGCCCGATTCATGCCAAGGCATACCCACATGTGGAAATTGCCGAGAAAAAAGGCATAAAGATGCTTGAAGAAGAAATGATTAAGGAGGTGGAGAAGATATGACATTGGCAGATGTATATAACATGCTCGATGGCATAACCGAGTTAAAAGGCAAGGTTAGATACAGAGCCTTCCCGATTGACTCCGGGGATGTTCCTCTTCCACCTTACGCAGTTTATTTCGAGACAGACAGCAATAACTTTGTAGCAGACAATAAAGTCTACAATGCCGGAGACGATGTTGACATAGAATTGTATGAAACAAGTCGAGACTTCATGCTCGAAGGCAAAATTGAGACCGCACTAAACAATCTTGAATTGCCGTGGGTGCGGTCTTCGCGTTATCAGATCAACGATAACATATATGAAATAGTTTATTCGATTACCATAAGGAGGTAAAAGAGAATGGCAGTAAAAAACAACAAAGTACATTTCGGTTTAAAGAATTTGTACTATGCTACTATTACAGAAGTAACAACAACAGCCGGAACAACTACAACATACGGAACGCCCATTGAAATGCCCGGTGCAGTTGGAATTGACCTTGACCCAAATCAGGAGCAGGGCGATTTCTATGCTGATGATGGTGTTTTTTACATCACGCAGAACGATGCAAAATATGAAGGCGATATCGAAATCGCAAATATCCCGGTTCAGTTTATGAAGGATATTTTTGGCGATGTCGAGGACAGCAATGGAGTTTTGTTTGAGACAACAGACAATCCCATTAAGTATTTCGCCCTTATATTTGAGACCACGGGCGATGCAGGCGGTCACAGAGCACTCTTCTACAAGTGCTCCGCAACAAGACCTGCCGTAAACGCACATACCAAAGAAGAATCTGTTGAGGTACAGACCAAGACACTTTCGATCAAGGCAGTTCCGAGAGTTGATCTTAATACGATCGGCGGAGCACCGAAGCATCTTACGCAGGCAAATGTTCCTGAGGGAGCTTCTGCATACGAGAATTGGTTTACCGCGGTTTACGCAGGGAATTTTACTTGATACACACAGAATAGGGCTCGGGCATTGTCTCGGGCCTTTTTTTTCAATAGGAGGACTATATGAACAAAACATTGAAGGTTGGAAACAGAGAATTAACATTGGAAAGTAACGCCGGGACTGCGCTTTTTTATAAGCGTATTTTCAGAAAAGACATCATAAAGATAATATCCGGGATGAGCGAAGACGATAGTATTGTTGATATGTCGGATTTGAGCATGGAGCTTTGTTTTGTTATGTCAAAGCAAGGCGAAGGAATCGGAATAAGCTCAATGCTTTCATTGACATACGATGATTATGTTGAGTGGGTATGTTCGTTTAGTTCGGATGCGTTTATGAATGCCAATGTTATAACACAAGTCATGGAAATATGGCAGGGAAATAACGAAACAACAAGCGAAGTAAAAAACGCATAGAGCCGACTACAAGGGAATTTAATACGGCATGTCTGATATTGAGGGGAGTTCAACTAGGACTTTCCCTCGAAGACATATGCCGCCTTGAAGTCGGTGAGCTTTTAGATTTACTAGCAGAATCACATAACGATTCTTACGATTATCCCAAGAAGGGCACGCAAGCAGATTTCGCCCGATTATTTGGAGGGTAACACATGGCAAAGACGATTAAGGGCATAACAATCGAGTTTGAGGGCAGAACAAGTAAACTTGTAAAGGCTCTGGGCGAGATTGATGTCAAATTAAAGAATACTCAAACCGCATTGAAGGAAGTCAACAAGGCTTTTGAGCTTGACCCGGAGAACATGGATGTTGCTATAAGCAAGATGAAGACCTTGCAGCAGGCCATTGACGAGACAAAGCAGAAACTTGCGCTTGAAGAAGAAGCGGCAAAGAAGGCATCGGAAGCATTAATCAGCGGAAAAATATCCGAGGCGGATTATGCAACGATTCTGTCCGGCATAAGCAAGACAAAGAAAGAGCTTGAAGAGCTTGAAAAGCAAGCGGACGAGACAAACAAAGAGATTGAGGATGTTGACCCGAAGAACATTGAAGAGGTCGGCAAGCAAGCAAGCAACAGCAAAGAAAAGATGCTTGCGCTCAAAGATGCGGCAGGCAAGGTCAAGGATGCGCTAGTCAAGGTCAGCAAGCAGGCACAGAATTTCGTTAAATCGGGATTCGATTCGCTAGTTGATTATGAGGATGCGTTTACTGCCGTTAAGAAGACTATTGAGGCTACCCCGGAGCAATACGATGCTATCTATGAAGGCATAAAGAAGATGGCGACAGAAACGGCGAGCACGAAGGAAGAAATCGCCGCTGTTGCATCCACAGTAGGTCAGATGGGCGTTGCCGCTGATGATGTTCTTGACTTTACTAAAACAATGGTAATGCTTGGTGATGCCGCTGACAGCGTTTCGGCTACAGATGCGGCAATGTCTCTGTCTAAGCTGTTTGCCGTTCTTGGCGAAGATAACTCAAATATTATGAAAGCTGGGTCTTCAATTACTGATTTGGGTAATAAGATGCAGACCACAGAAGCGCAGATCATTGACATGGCGACCAGACTTGCCGCAACAGGTTCTATTGTTGGTTTGTCAACAGATCAGGTACTTGGCATTTCTGCTGCATTGTCGATTGTTGGTATTGAGGCAGAAGCCGGAGGCTCGGCAATTTCCAAACTATTAAAGAAGATAGAAGTTGCAACAAAGGGATTCGATAAAAATACAAAGACTATTGAAGAATCCGGCATGAGTCTTCGTGAGCTCGAATTGATGCAATCACTTGACACGAAAGGATTTAAAGCACTTGCCGGGTCTATGGGCTTGACAACGAAAGAGCTTGGAAACGCAATCAGCGGAGTCAAGAGCCTTAATCAGTATGCAGAAGTCGCAGGCATGACCGCGCAAGACTTTACGCAGTTATATGGCACAAATGCAGTTGCAGCATTGAGTGCTTTCATCGGTGGGCTCCGTACAATGGACGGAGACGGACAATCGGCAGTTACAACCTTGCAGGAAATGGGATTGACAGAAGTTAGATTGTCGAATGCTATCCTTGCGCTTGCAAACTCTGATGATGTTCTGACAAAAGCAACCGAGCTGTCAAGTCAAGCATGGCAAGAAAATATCGCATTATCAAACGAGGCAGACGAAAAATACAGTAACACAAAGAGCCAAATTCATCAAATGAAAGAGAGTTACGATAACCTCAAAATCGAATTGATGGAAGCTCTGTTGCCCGTCCTGCAAGACCTGATCGGAGTAGTAAAGGACATTGTTGCTTGGTTTAGCAATCTTGACGAAGACACGAAAGAAAATATAGCTAGGTTTGTTGTTTTTACGGCTACTATCGGGCCATTGATATCAACGATAGGTTCGTTGATTGGAATTGCCAAAACCTTGACTACTGTACTTGGTGTTGCCGGCATTGGCGGAACATTAACATCACTTTCGGCGGTAGGTGGCCCGATTGCCCTTGCGATTGCCGGATTTGCAAGTTTGGCAAGCATAATCAAGAATGTTTCTGATATGTACGAAGGTTGGAAGAGCATGCAAGAGGGCAAAGAGCAGGCTGAACGATTAACCAAAGCGGTTAATGAGGCAAAGGCAGCGCAGATCGAGAAAATGACTACTAATCCTTATAAGGGACTTGCGGCTAATGTCAATTCTGATGAGTACAAGAAAGCAGTTGCAGCATACAAACTGATGGGGCTTAACCCGGATGATTACAGACAGAGGGCAATCGAAATTGTCAACAATCAGACACTCCAGCTTGATGGAGCTGTTGTGGCACAGAGCACAAGCAGACATCAGGCGAACACGAATTACAAGCTGAATGGAGGCTACGCATAATATGATATATAAGATAAATAATACCATCTTGCCTATTCCGGCAGGATGGCAGGAGTCATATGGCACGATAGAGGAAGTCAATCAAAGCGAAGCCGGAACAGACTTATGTAATTTGGTGAGAGCAAATAAGCTCACTCTTTCGATCACAAGTAATTTGACTACAGAACAGAAAAATGCCTTGCTTGGATATTCTGCGCTTGGCACAGTAACAGTTACCATCGGTAGCGCAAGCAAGGTTATGCGATTGCGTGAAGTCGAGGCATCACGGGTAAGATGGAGCGAGAGAAACACTACAGAATTATGGGAGTGCTCATACAAATTATTGGAGGTGTAGTATGTACCCCGTATCAAATGATTTTATCACGGCTATGCTACAGCCCGTATTGCAAAGCAAGATATCAGGCACGATTAATTCTGTCGCATTTACCGAAGAGCATATCTTGCGTGGTTCCTTGAAGATATCCGGGCAGAATGCGGAGATGGATAATGTAAGCATCGGAACGGCAGCATCCAAGGAATTGGAGATTACCTTCCTTCATTCGCTCGGATTGACGAGGACTACTCTGTACGGAAAGAGCATAAGCCTAACATACAAGCTAAAACTAGCAAATAACACATATGAAGACTTGCCACTTGGCACTTACATCATCACAGAAGCGAATTGGACGCTTCGGGGCATTGAGGTCACCGCATACGATGTGATGAGCAAGTTTGACAAATATTTCGATGAAACTACTGCTGAATATCCCATGAGCGCAAGGCCATATCAAATGATTGAATGGGTATGCGAACAGCAGGGCGTTGAGTTTGGTATGACAGAGCAAGAGGTGCAGGCCCTTCCGAACGGAACAATCTATATGGAATATGTCAAGGGCACGGCGCAAACATATCGTGAGTTTATTGCCTATTTGGCGGCGGCATGTGGGTGTTTCGCTATCATTGACAGAACAGATAAGTTGATATTCAAGCGATATTCGGGTGCGCAGTATGATTCTTACGGAGCGACAGAACGATTGACAGGCGGTTCCTTTTCGGACTTTATGACGAGGTATAATGCCTACACAGTGCAGGACTTTGCAAGCGGACAGAATGTAGTAGTTAAAACAGATCAATATGTCGGATTAAGCATGGATTTAGGGCGAAACCCCTTCTTAAACAGCGCAAGCAAGGCAGTTTTGAGACCGAATGTTCTGACAGAATTAGCAAACATTAATTTTGCGCCTTTTTCGTGCCGGTTTAATTTCCCTCCGATCTATGACTTGGGCGATTGCATCAAACTGACGGGCGGCATCGGAGACGATAATCCGCATGTTATTAATTATTTTGCCTGGAATTATAATGTTGCGCTGACACTTGAAGGGTACGGAAAGAATCCGGCTCTTGCGCAGGCAATCTCACAGCTTGACAAGGAAATATCGGGAGTTGCTAATTTTACAGACTTGATGGCAACGGGATATATCACGGCGACTAACCGAAACGAAATCTTGATTGACGACAGTAAGAAGAAAGTGCTTGTCAGCATGGCGGCACAATCAAGCAAGATAGCAGAAGGCGTGTTCACCTGCATGATTCCGATTGAGGTTACAGAGCCGGGCTCGGTGACATTCTATCACGAATTGGGCTTTGAGCCGTTAAGGGAAGAGACAGTTGATTTGGAAGTCGGCGAGCACATCGTGACTCTGCATGATTACATGACATTTCCGGCAGGAGTAGCAACGAATTTCCGCATTCGTGTGAAAGCAAGCGAGGGATTTGAAGGCACAGTTGACGAGTTCGCCGCCAGATCGAGCTTGTTAGTACCTTCTGCACAGCAAGCTACATTCGATGGAAATATCATTATTGATGAAGAGGCAATCAGATGGAACATCACAGAGCCAACATTTAAAGCTGATGATGAGACATACACGCTTGCATGTCAAACCCCGATTGGCGACACGCTGTCCGACACGGCGAGCGAGTATAGCATTACAGAAACGCTATTTAATACGGCAGACGAGTTTATGCGCATGTTGGTGCGCTATATTGCGGCAGACAGAGTGCTTGAAGATATGGAGACGGACAGAGCACTTGAAGAAGAGGTAGCAGGAGAAATAACATACAGAGCGACAGAGGAGGAAAGTGGCTGATGGCAACAAAGAGTATAAGTCAATTAGACACACAAGCAACGGCAAACGAGACCGATTTGTTTGAGGTTGCGATTGTAGACGCAAATTCGGCAAGCGGATATGCGAGCAAAAGGGAAAGTGCGGCGGCGATAGCGGATGCGATTGTCGGGGAGTATCAGTATCCGTTGAGGATTACGGGCACAACGGCAAAGACAATAGCAGGAGCGATTAACGAGTTAAAAAACCTTGTCGATTTACTGCCGCAATTTGCGATTGAGGTCGTGCAAACATTGCCCGTGTCGGATATATCCGAAACAACAATATATCTTGTTCCTGCAAGTGACCCCGAGCAAGGCAATTATTACGAAGAATACATCTATGTCAACAACGCATGGGAGTTAGTAGGCACAACGGCGGTTGATTTGTCGCAATATTACACCTCGGCGCAGGTTGATACGCTGTTAGCGGCAAAAGCGAATACATCAAGCCTTGCCACAGTAGCGACAAGCGGTGCTTATGCGGATTTGAGCGGCAAGCCGACAATAGACACGACACTCGACACAACAAGCACGAATGCGGTGGAAAACAGAGCGGTTGCAGGAGAGATAAACAGCATTAAAAGCGATATTACAGTTGAGGGAAGCGCAAGCGGTGATATAGCGACTTTTGTTGACGGAAGCGACAACCCGTTAAAAGCGTTGACGATTAGCATTGAAGCTGTGCAGAGCGGAAGCGGTGACCCGTCACCCGAAAACGAAAGACCTATTACCGGTTTTACTGTGGTCAATGTTGGCGATATAAGCGACATGGAAAAGGTACAGTATTTCAAAGGCCTGCTTGACGGAACGTATGATTTTATTGATTTGGGCGATTTGACATGGTATTATTTGACGACAACGGGCACACCCGTTTTTCAAGGTGATGTTTTAAATGCGAAAAAGCCAAGCATTGATTGTATTTGTCCTATTTATATCACAAAAGAGAATTTTTGGAATTATACCGGAAATGATAAATGTATAGCTTTTAGTTCGGCAAGATTAAATGTTTCTAATTCGGAATATACTGAACCGGCAGATTTTAAAACCGCTATGACCGGCGTATATCTTATATATGAATTAGCCACGCCGACAACGCCCACGATCACACCTGCAGAGTTTAGCACGCTTGTTTCTGCTTTTGGATTGCAAGGGTGGCTTGTTCAAATCGCAATGCCTGCCGCCGCAGGTTATGTTTACGGCGCATTGATTGATGTTCTGAATGGAAAACTGTGGGTTACAGACAAAGCCGCTGATATGGGTGACTTGACATGGACATATCAAACAACGTCGGGAAGGAATTATTTTTCAGCCGAAATTGCAGACAGCACAACAGCGCAAATAACAGATAGGGCAGTGTGTATGTGTTCATGTTACAAGGCGGTGCCGTCCACATCGACTGCGAATTTAGGCGAAAAGGAAATTTGTAAAACGGCAAATGCACAAAATAAATATTTCGTCAAGGACGCAGATTACACAGACGCAGACACATTCACGGCGGCGGTAACAGGACAAAAACTTGTTTATAAACTTGCAACGCCGATTGAGTACGACCTCACACCTCAGCAGATAAACAGCTTGCTCGGCATAAATAACATCTTTGCTAATTGCGGAGCGGTAACAGAGCTGAAATACACAAGAGACCTCAATTTGTGTATCAATGACATTATTACACGCCTAGAGGCACTAGAAAGCGCAAGCAGTAGTCGGAGCGTGAGTTTATCAACTAATCTCACAAAGTCGATTGTAAGCGATTCTGACACGACAGAGGGCAAGACAGAAGAAGAGACGGAAGAAGAAACAAAAGAGGAGGCGCAGAATGAAAGATAAAATCAAATTGTTAAAGGAAATAGTCGATGCGTATTATCGCAGGTTTGAAAACGATTTTGTTCCTTTTTGCGGTGGGCTTGTAGAAGAATTTGAGCGATACCTTGAAACGGGGGAAATACCATCACGCTATCACATAAAGAGCCATTACAAGGCAGTAAACAGCGCATTTAAGCACCGCAGGAGCAATGAGTGCAGAGAATTGCAAAAAGAGCTTATTGCCTTTATGGACGAAGCAAGAAGCCGTGCGGTAAAAGAAAGCAAAGAACGCAGAGGCGGTTCGGGCATCATGCAGAAAGTGATGGACTTTATTGTCCCTATGAATCCTTTTGAAATGATAAAGGGACACACAAAGATAGAGCTGACCGACATTCACACGGGCAAGAAGCAAGTAATCGAAAAAGACAATGCGTTTCAAGCAGGAGTGCTTGCCAAGTATATGCGGAGCATGGGAGCATACAACAACAATCCCTACGCAAACAGCACGTGGGCAGGACAGCCAATTTGGCGCAATCTTTGCGGCGGTATATTCTGCTTCGAGGACGCAATTGACTTGACGGGCGGCGAGGTTGAATATATGCCTGCAGGAAACAAGATGGTAGCAAACGGCGCATACATGGTTAATAATGCAGGAACGCCGATTGAGTTAGGCAGTTACAACGAGGTTGAAAGCTCAACAAGCGGAAATGATTCTGTTACATTCGTGTATGATTGGATGACCTCACAAGGCAACGGCACAATCTCTTGCGTGTGCTTGACAACCGAAATCGGTGGATATATCGGGTATGGGAATCCGAGCGGAGGGCAGGCAAGCACAAAGAGCTTTTCTGCAAATCAAAGTAGCGGAGCATTAAGCGGTTTTGCTTATGGCAATTATCGCTATGTATTCAGCAATCTTGACACAACAAACAAGACCATTACTGTTACCCGATATCCCGTTGAAATCACAAAGGGCAGTATATTTGACGGAATAGCCGAGGACAGCTACACGATAACATATACGGGCAATAATCCGTCATGGTATATGTCGGGTGGCGATGCAATTCCTATTGGCAACGGAAAATGTATAGTGTTCTTTACGGGCGGTTATAATTCGGGATGGAATTACATAGGCAACGGAACAGTATTTACTCCATTTATGATTATTGACCTTGCAAACAATACTGCCCATACTGTTACTCTTACGAACACAACGGGAACAATCCTGCATATTACAATCTATGGCTCAAATGGATGTTATGCCATTGATGAAAATTATGCTTTTTGGTGTAGCGATGGGAATGCAGGCGGTAACGGGCATACATACAAGATAAAGTACACACAAAGCACAGACACATGGACGGATATGGGAGCAATCGGTGAATGGAGACCACAACAGCCCTCACCTGCAGGCGGAATAATCGTTC
>JAEEGH010027898.1_pt1 | contig 11152 bp, 9 predicted proteins | sample 9134181 | NCBI WGS metagenome assembly JAEEGH01 (sample SAMN16246544, study PRJNA631951) | gut metagenome | biome: gut microbiome; feature: rumen; material: DP-attached | host: Bos | place: Iran: Karaj | collected 2018-10
ATAAATCCGGCGGCATTTCAATGGGGTTTGCGCATAAAAAAGCGCGGCTGTCCCTCCATTTCCCGAGGGGCGCCGCGAAAGATATAAGTTAGTTTTCGGTTGTTGGCAGAAAACGCAATAGTGAAATCTTTTGCCTTGCGGCAAAAGGTGAAATCAAAGGCTTTTGCCTTTGGTGAAATCGAGCGTTTCGCGCTCGGTGAAATTAAATGCACCCACCCGCCGTCGAAGCGGATTTCACTGCCCGCAGGGCAATTTCACCGCCGAATGCGATATCGCCCACCCGTAAATGTCAATGATATACGGCTTCGCCGTATGATATACCCGCTTACGCGCGGCATGATATATTTGCGTTCCGCAAATATGATATAATATCCGTTCCTTCATACGCCGCAGGCGTATATCATCCGCGTAGCGAATATCATACCTGTAAGGTATATCATCCGTTCCGGCGCCCCAAGGGGACCCCGAAACGAGCGAAGCGAGTTTTGGGGAATGGGCGGAACGGATATCATTGCAAAAAGCACTGCTTACGCAGTGCTTTTTGCTGGTGGGGACTACAGGGCTCGAACCTGTGACCTCCTGCTTGTAAGGCAGATGCTCTCCCAGCTGAGCTAAACCCCCGTTTGCCGTTCGGTTGAACGACAAGCGCTATTATATCATCCGTTTTTGCAAAAGTCAATACTTTTTTTAAAAAAGTGCGTCAATTGAACCTGAACGAAGAGACGATGCCGTCGAGCGCAGGCGCGTAGGTATCGTATTCGGCGGCGTTTGAGGTGAAGAGCACCGAATATACGTAGCCGTTCCTTATGCAGATGATCTGGATATACTTATATTCGGCGCCGTCGAGCGTTGCGGAATACTCCTTGCGCGCGGCGACGACTCCGCCGAGTCTGGGCTCGTCTTCCTTTTCGTACTCTTTGGTCACGGTAAAGCCGTTGAGGACCGATCTGAGCTCTTCGGCATACTCTTTCCAGTAATCGTACGCGCCGTACGAAAGCTTTTCGTTAGGCAGCGAAAAGGCCGTCACCGAGACCGAAGCCCCGGCGTCCTTGGGCGCCACGACGGGCATTCCGTCGTTTTTTATCACTCCCCAGCCGGCGGGGTAAACGAACGAATAGTCACCGTCGGCGCTTTCGAGCGTTCCGCCGGAATATTCGGGAGCGGAAGCCGTTTCGGGCGCGGTGCGGGGCGTGAATTCAAAAGACGAAAGCGCCGCTTCGTACACCGGGAGATATGTGGAGTATGTCCCGTCGTTCGCATAGAAGCGCACGACATAAGTATAGCCGTCGTGCGCGCAGCAGACAAGGCACGCGCTTTTTTTAACGCCGGCCACTTCGATGTTGTATTCGACGCGGCGCGCCGGCGCGCCGCCCAGCGAGATATCGGAAGTTTTCCTGTCGGTGATCTTCAGTTCTTCGGACGCCTCATCCAAAGAATTGATCACGTAGTCGGCGACGTCGCCTTCTATTGTTTCCCCAGTCACGACAGCGGCGCTGACGCCGTTGGTATCGGCGGGCGACTGAAACACGATATTCTGACCCGGCGCAGCGTATGACGCGCCCTGCGTAAGATCGTAAAAATCCCAGTCGCGTTCTATATTGAATTTGTACCCGCCGTATGCGTTTTCGTACGTTTCGACGTTCGAGCTCCCGCTCTGTGAGCAGGTGCAAAGCAAAAGCAGCGCGAGTACGGAAATTATCAGCGCAAAGCGTTTCATTGTATTTCCTCCGGGAATATCTTAGTCATTAGGGATATTATATCATAAAAAGTCGCAAATTTCAATAATCTTGTTTATTTTTCCGATTTTTGAAAATGCGCTTGCGGAAACGCTCGTTTTGTGTTATGATATATAATGCGTAAGGATAGGTGAAAATATGAAAATACTCGTTATCTCCGACACTCACGGGCAGAGATCCGCCGCGGAAGACGCGTTCGTAAAAGAAAACCCCGATGCCGTCTTTTTCCTGGGCGACGGCACGGGAGATATCGAGCATCTGACGCGCGTATTCCCTTACGCGAACGTGTACGCCGTAAAAGGCAACTGCGATTTCTTCGCCGCGTATCCGCCGTATATCTGCGAAACGCTCGGCGGCGTGCGCATCTACGCCTGCCACGGCCACAGCCACGGGGTCAAGAACGGGATTTCGGCGCTGGTTTCTTCGGCAAAGTCGATGGGCGCGCAGCTCGCGCTGTTCGGGCACACGCACAGAGCGGCGTTGAAGAACGAAGACGGCGTGGTGCTGCTCAACCCCGGTAGCGCGGGATATTACGGCTCGTACGCCGTGGTGGAAGCAAAAGACGGCGCGTTCACCTGCGAACTCAAAACACTATAACCCACATCAAGGACGTGAAAATATGAGCGAGACCATATACGGTATCTTTCTGCTGCTGGGCGGCATAGGGCTGTTCCTTTACGGGATCAACTTCACTTCCAAATCGCTGGAAGACGCCGCCGGCGACAAGCTGAGCAAAATACTTGAAAAAGCCACGAGCAAAGGCGTTTACGCTTTTGTCGTAGGTATCGCCGTCACCGCGCTTATCCAAAGCTCGGGCGCCGCGAGCGTCCTCACCGTGGGCTTTGTGTCTTCGGGCTTTATGGAGCTCACCAAGGCGCTGTACGTCATGCTCGGCGCCAACATAGGTACCACCGTCACTTCGCAGATCATCGCGTTCAAAATAGATTCCATAGCTCCGCTCATACTGTTCGTCGGCGCGGCGCTGCTCCTGTTCGTGAAGAAGCGCGTCGTCAAAAAGACGGGCTCCATCATACTCGGTTTCGGGCTTCTGTTCGTGGGCATACTCATAATGAACACCGCGGTCGACAAGCTCCCCATCGATACCATAATCGCCGATTTCCTTTCGGCGTTCGGCAATCCGTTCGTCTGTTTCGGTTTGGGCGTGCTGGTGACGGCGCTCATACAGTCGTCGTCGGCTTCCATCGGTATACTGCAGGTACTCGTTTCCACTTCCGCGGTGGCTTCGGGGATAGCGCTGCGTGATGTGATGTATATTATCATCGGTATGAACGTGGGCGCCGTGATGCCGGTCGTACTCGTATCTTTCGGCGCCAACCGCCGTTCCAAGCGCGCGGCGGCGGCGAGCGTTATGTCTAAGCTCGCCGGCACGGTCATCTTCGTTGTGCTGCTGCTCTTAGTCCCCGCCATAGTCGATCTTATAATAGACATAAGTCCGGCGGGCAACGTTTCGCGGCAGATAGCAAACTTCCACCTTATGTTCAACTTGATCGCCAACCTGGCGGTGATCCCGCTGTGCAAGCCGATATGCGCGTTCGTCACAAAGCTTATGCCCGACGACGAGAAAGAGGAATACACCACCAAAAAGCTTATGTATATAAGCAGCAACTCGCTCGTCAACCCCGCGCTGGGGATAAGGCAGGTCAAGCAGGAAGTTATGCGTATGGCGTATATCGCGCGCGACAACATAAAGCTCGCGCTCGATTCGTTCTTTGAAGTCGATCCCGATAAAGCCGAGCGCGTGCTCGAAGTAGAAAAAACCATAAACTACCTCAACCACGAGATCACCGGTTTTCTAGTGCAGCTGCACGGCAAGGCGCTGTTTGACGCCGATATTTCCGAAGCCGGAATCATGCTCAGGGTCGTCGCCGATATCGAACGTATAGGCGACCACGCCGAAAATATCGCCGAATACACCGAAGAGCTCAAGAGCTCCGAGGCCGTGATAAGCAAGGAAGGGCTCGCCGAGCTGCGTTCCATAGCCGATCATTCCATGCAGACGCTCGAGCTTTCGATAGAAGTCTATGAAAAGCGCGAATTCGACCGCCTTGGCGAAGTGAGCGACCTTGAAGAATCAGTCGACGCGATGCAGGAAGAATATATAGAAAACCATATTCAGCGGCTCAAAAACGAAAAATGCGATCCGCGCGGCGGAGTCATTTTCACCGATATGATAACCGACCTCGAGCGCTGCTCGGACCACGCCATCAACATAGCCTACGCCATCAACGGCGAAAAATCCACTGTCACCATGAAAAAAGCGTACGTGGTGACCCGCGACCTCAACGAGTGATCATTTCTGCGCCGTCTCTTCCCCGCCTTTTCTCGCAGCGATCTGCGCGCAAAGTACGAACGCCAGTATCACGAGCGAAATGAGCGAGAAATCATCTTTATAAAACAGTTCGCTCCCGCACAGTATCGCCTGCGCCGTCCTCGACGAGCCGACGAACCGCGCGGGGGTGTCGTTTATTCGGGCGAAAAGCCAGAAGAAAAGCAAAACGGGAAAAGCGAAAAAGAAAAACGTGCGCTTTCCGCCCCTGCCGAACGCGCTTTTCACTGAAAGCGCAAGGTCGGCGGCAAACGCCGCCGCGACCGAAGCGGAAGCGAAGATCATCCCTTCCACCGGGAACACGTCGCCCGCCTCCACGGCTTTGGAAACGTCTATGCAGATAAGCGCAAAATCGCGGCACAGCGGATACAGCGCCGACGCGCACGCGAATACCGTGAGTATCACCGCAGCGATATCCCATCCCCTGCCTCCGCGGCGGGGAGTTTTTTTGTTTTCGGCTTCCGCTTTTTTCGCTTGCGCGGGCTTTTCCGGAGCGTCGGGCGGATATTCGAGCAGTTTTTCTTCGGTATATAACACCGGCAGATCGCCGCTGTCTTCGGCGCTCGGGACAGGTTCTCCGCAAACGGAACATTCGTTGGCGTCGTCAGGAAGTTCGGCGCCGCATTTTGTACAGATCATATTCTTTTGCTCCTTTGTTTTTAGTGCAAAAAAATCATACACCCCGCTCACACCGTTTGTCAAGCAAGAAGAAAAGGGCTTTCGCCCTTGTTTTGTATGCTTTTGTCGCCTTTTTATGAAATATGGCGAACGCATTCTTCTATTAGTTGTTCTTCGCACGAAGTATCGGCGTTTTCGCGCTTTTTCCCCATCCGGCGTTTTAGCGCAGAAGCGAGCGCCTTGCGGACGTACTGCACGTATTCCGCGCTCTTGGGACGGACTTTGCCGAGATACGTGTCGGCGTACGAATACGGCGTTTTGATACCGACGTATTCCGCGGCGATGACCGCGTAGGGCTTGCGCTTTTCGACCGTGTAGACTTCGTCGGTTACGGCGTAGCCGTTATCCCACAGAAAAGCGCGCAATATCTCGGCGTTGGTCATCGGCTGAAGCACCCAGAGCGCCGCCCTTTGGGGCGCGCGGCGGATGATATCGGCTATCATAATCCCGCCCATACCGCACACGAACGCCGCGTCGTAAACGCCTTCGACGGCATCGAACCCGTCGGAAAGGAAAAACCGCATTTTTTCGGCGACTCCGTATTTTTCGGCGGTCTTTCTGCAGCGTTCCAGCGGCATAGGATTTATGTCGCTCGCGGAAGCGGATTCACACTTTGCGTTGAGCAAAAGCCATACCGGCAGAAAGCCGTGGTCGGAACCGATATCTATTATATTGCCGCCGCGGCAGAGCGAGGCCGCCGAAAGCAGCCGCCTGCCCGGGTTCATTCCTTCACCCCGAAAAAGCTGCCGGCGCATTTGACGGCGCCCACGGCGTCGGCCGCGTAATAATCGGCGTTGATGGCGCGCGCGTATTCCTCGTTGAGCACCGCGCCGCCCACCATCACTTTGCACTGCGGCGCTTTTTCGTGGAGCAGACGGATGGTCTTTTCCATATTGACGACCGTAGTCGTCATAAGCGCCGAAAGTCCCACGAGCCGCGCGCCGGTGCGTTCGACGGCTTCGAGCACGGTCTCGGGCGGGACGTCCTTGCCTAAGTCTATCACGTCGTAGCCGTAGTTTTCAAGCAGCGCCTTTACTATGTTCTTGCCTATATCGTGAATGTCGCCCTGAACGGTCGCCATCACTATCTTTTCGCCGCCTTCGCCTTTACCGGCGTAGGCGCGTTTTATTTCTTCGAACGCCGATTTTGCGGCGTCCGCCGACATAAGCAGCTGCGGCAGGAACGACTTGCCGCTTTCGTAATCCGCGCCGACTTCGTCCAGCGCGGGGATGAGTTCGTTGTTGACTATATCCATGGGCGGCAGAGTTTTTGCGAGCTCGGCGGCTTCTTTGGCCGCCTGTTCGACGAGCCCGAACACCACGGCGGTCTTGAGCGTGATCTCGCCGCCGTCGAATTTGCGCACGCCGGTATCGCCCACGGCGAATTCGCCGTAAGCGCCGCTCTGCACGAATTCCCTGTACGCTTCCGCCACGGGTGCGGAAAGCGGGTTCATTATCGCAGCCGAAAGCCCGCGCCCCAGCGCCGCGCTGAGGAAAGACGCATTGAGCTTTTCGCGCTCCGGCAGACCGAACGAAATGTTGGAAATGCCGAGTATGGAACAGATGCCGTATTTTTCTTTTACGAGCTCGATCGTGTCGAGCGTCTTGACTGCCGCGTCCGGATCGGTGGCGGCGGTAGTAACAAGGCCGTCGGCGATCAGGTCGCACGCCGGAATGCCGTATTCGGCAGCGCGGCGCACGATGCGCCCTATGACCTCGGCGCGCCCGGCGGGAGTTTCGGGAATGGACTTTTCGTCCATAGCGAGGCACACCACCGCGCCGCCGTACTTCTTGACGAGCGGGAACACCTTGTCCATAGATTCGGGAGAGGCGTTGACCGAATTGATGAGCGGCTTGCCGTTGTAGACTCGCAGCGCCTTTTCGAGCGCGGCCTTGTCGGCGGTGTCGATCTGCAGCGGAAGCTCGGTCACTTTCTGCGCCGCGGTCACCGCGCGCACCAGCATAGCCGATTCGTCGATGCCGGGCAGCCCGACGTTGACGTCGAGAATATCGGCGCCGGCGGCGGTCTGCGAGACCGCTTCGCGCATAATATAGCTCATATCGTTTTCTTTGAGCGCCGCTTTCATTGCGGATTTCCCGGTGGGGTTGATGCGCTCGCCGATGATGAGCGGCTTTCCGCCGAATTCCGCCACTCTGCTGCGCGACGACACCCGGGTGACCGAAGCGCGCGCCGGCGGATTTATGACGAAATCCTGCATAACGTCGTTTACGGCTTTTATATAGTCGCTGTCGGTGCCGCAGCATCCGCCCAGGGCGCTTGCGCCGTATTCCGCAAGGCGGCGGCACATAGCGGCGTATTCAGCGGGCGAAACGTCGTAGCTCGCGCAGCCGTGTTCGTCGCCGTGCGGGAGCCCCGCGTTGGGCGAACAAAGCACCGGGACGTCGACGTACGGCATCATTCCGGGCAGCACGCGTAAGAACTGTTCGGGTCCCTCGCCGCAGTTGAGCCCTATGCCGTCGACTCCCATCGAGCACAGCATCACCGCCGCGGCGGCGGGTTCGCCGCCCGAGATAAGGCGGTCGTCCTTGCCCGGCATCATAGTGATTATAACGGGAAGATCCGTATTCTCACGCGCGGCGAGCAGCGCCGCTTTCATTTCGTACGGATCGGAAATGGTCTCGAAAAGTATAAGGTCTGCGCCCGCGTCGCGCGCGGAAACGCACATCCCGGCAAACGCCGCGACAGCGTCTTCGAATTCCAGGTCGCCGAGCGGCGAAAGCAATCTGCCGAGCGGCCCCGCAGAAAGCGCGACGAACACCTGCTTTTCCGCTTTTTCCGCCTCGGCGCGCGCTATGGCGACGGCGCGCTTTATCACGGCGTCAGCGTCCATTCCGCGCTCGCTCATCTTGAACGGATTCGCGCCGAACGTATTGGTCGCAATGACGTCGCAGCCCGCTTCGATATATGAGCGGTGGAGCGCCGCTATTTTTTCGGGGTGCGAAAAGTTCCACTCTTCGGGCAGCTCGTCCGCCGCGAGCCCCGCTTTTTGGAGCGCGGTGCCGGTGGAGCCGTCGAACAGCATGAACTTTTTGCCGAAAACGTCCTTGAAACGCATTTTTTACCTTTCTATGCCCTCCATTATCGCCTGAGCGATCTCGGGCCGGTTCATAGTGTAAATGTGTATATGTTTTACGCCTTCTTTGATGAGCGCGTTGATCTGCTTGGTGGAAAATTCTATCCCGGCTTTTCCCATATCGGGCGTGCCGCCGTATTTCTGGAGCAGCGCGGCGAGACCGGGCGTGACGCGGCAGTTGGAAAGCCGTATCATCCTTTCGATACTGACTGCGTTGGTGACCGGCATTATCCCGGCGATCAGCGGCGCGCCGATGCCGATTCCGCGCGCCCGTTCGCAGAACGAAAGGAACGCCGAATTATCGAAAAACAGCTGCGACGTGAAGAATTCAACGCCTTTTTCGTATTTTACACGCATATAGTACAGGTCTTTTTCCATGCAGTCGCTTTCGGGATGTCCTTCGGGATAGCATGCGCCGCCGATGCAGAAATCGCCGCGCGCTTTGAGCTCTTCCACAAGATCCGCCGCGTGCGCGTAATCGAACGCGATCCTGCCTCCGGGCGGGATGTCGCCGCGAAGGGCGAGCACGTTTTCTATTCCGTTCTGCGAAAAGCCTTCTATGACCTCGGCGACTTTTTCTCTGGTGGAAGAGACGCAGGTGAGGTGCGCCAGCGCCGGAACGCCGTGGGCGTTGATCTCTTTTGCTATGTCTATCGTGTATTCCGAAGTTCCGCCCGTTGCGCCGTAGGTGCACGAGATGAACGAGGGTCCGAGCGCCGCCGTGCGGGCGACCACGTCTTTAACTTCGGCGAGTTTTTCAAACTGTTTGGGAGGAAAAAGTTCGCACGAGACGGTTATCCCGCCGCGGGCAAGCAGATCGCTTATCTTCATAATTTTACCTCTCTTTTAACGTATTCGTCGGTGAGGAATTCGAGTTCCGCCCTGCCGTTGGTCAGCGAAGTTATATCTTCGGCGACGTTCTTCATAAGCTCCGAACCGACGACGCATTCGTTCACGACGGCGTCCGAAAACGCGGTCTCTTTGATTACGATCCCGTTCTTGCGGAAATAATACGAAAGCTTCTGATGATCCGAATAATCCGATTTTACGGCAAACCGGGCGCATTTTGCCCATTCGGCGCGCCCGGCGGCGTCGATAGCCTGCTTTGCCGAAGCGGTGTAGGCGCGCACGAGCCCGCCCGTGCCGAGCAGTATGCCGCCGAAATATCGCGTGACGACCACGGCGACGTCGGTAAGACCTTCCTTACGCAGCACGTCGAGCACCGGCATTCCGGCGGTGCCGTGCGGTTCTCCGTCGTCCGAAAAGCGGCAGGCGTTGTTTTCGCGCACGATATACGCGTAGACGTTATGAGTGGCGTCGGCGTACTTTTTGCGCAGCGAATTGACGAATTCCAGCGCCTCTTCTTCGGTGGAAACGGGTGCGCAAGAGCCAATGAACACCGATTTGCGCTCGGTGAATTCTGCCGAAGCGGCGCGTAAAACGCTAAGATAATTTTCCATTTTTGCAGAACTCGTTGTAGACCGCGCGGATGGCGGCTTCAAAATCGCGCTCGGCGACACCGATGATGATATTGAGCTCGGAAGAGCCCTGGTCGATCATGCGGATGTTTATCCCCTCGCGGGCGATCGCCGAAAAGACACGGCTCGCGGTACCGGGATAGTTGACCATGCCGCGGCCCACGACCGCGATGAGCGCGAGATCCTGGGTTATGGAGATATGATCGGGCGTGACCATGCGCGAAAGTTTGGAAAGCAGAAATCCTTCGCGGTCCTTGATGAGCGAAGTTTCGACGATGACCGACATGGTGTCTATGCCCGAAGGCAGATGCTCGAAGCAGATGTTCATATCGTAGAACGCCTGGAGCACTTTCATGCCGAAGCCGACTTCAACGTTCATCATATCTTTTTCAAGGTGGACTACCGAAAAGCCTTTCTTCCCCGCGATACCGGTGATGATATCCGGCGCGGATTCTTCGCTTTCCGAAACTATCATAGTGCCGGGGTCGGAAGGGTCGTTGGTGTTGCGGATGTTTATGGGGATTCCGGCGAGCTTGACCGGGAATATGGAATCCTCGTGCAGCACCGTGGCGCCCATATACGAAAGCTCGCGCAGTTCGCGGTAGGTTATCTTGTGGATGGGGCGCGGGTTTTCGACTATGCGCGGGTCGCACATAAGGAACCCGGAAACGTCGGTCCAGTTTTCGTAGATATCAGCCATCACCGCGCGTGCGACAATTGCGCCGGTGACGTCGCTCCCCCCGCGTGAAAACGTCTTTATATCGCCGCAGGGCAGCGCGCCGTAGAATCCGGGCACGACCGCGTTCTTCAGCTCGAGCAGGCGCTCGGAGGCGAAGAGGTTGGTGCGGTCGGCGTCGAACTGTTTATCCGGCCCGAAAAAGATTATCTCCGAAGCGTCGACGAATTCATATCCGATATAGTGCGCGAGCACCAGGCCGTTGAGATATTCGCCGCGGCTGGCGACGTAATCGAGCGAGGCGCCGCGCCTGAGTTCGGCGTCGATCTTTTCGAACTCGGCGTCGAGTGAATAATCCATACCCAGCCCGTTTATGATCGCGTCGTAGCGCGTCTTGATGTCGGCGAGCAGCGGCTTGTAATCGGCGCGGTCGGCGGCGAGCCCGCAGCAGCGGATGAGCATATCCGTGACCTTGCGGTTATCGGCGGCGCATTTGCCGGGCGCCGAAGGCACCACGTAGCGGCGGGTGGGGTCCGAAAGGATGATATCGGCCGCTTTTTTGAAATGCTCGGCGTCCGCTAGCGAAGAACCGCCGAATTTGACGACTTTTATAAAACTTCTGTCAGCCATAAAGATCAGCTCCGTTGATGTTTAATAATATTTAATATTACCACAATGAGCGGCAAAATGCAAGTATATATATGCATATTTCGCGCTTTTCCGCAATAAATATTATATGCATTTTGCATTATTATTGACAGTTATCCGTGATTCGGTCATTTTTTTCGCCAAATAAACGAGAAAGCGCCCCGCAGGGCGCTTTTGGCGTTCCCGAGGTGATTCGAACACCCGACCTGCCGCTTAGGAGGCGGCCGCTCTATCCTGCTGAGCTACGGAAACGTGTGATGTGATTATAACGCCGCCGCGGCGTTTTGTCAAGTGGATTGCGCATTTTAGTTTGTTTATTTATTTCTCTTCTTCGCGCGGAAGGGGATATTCGCTATTGACCCGCGGAGGCAAATAAGGTATAATATATTTGATTTGATGAAAGAGAGGTGCCGTTTATGGGTCTCACCAAAGGGATACATCACGTCGCGATAAAAACGTACGGAAAAGAGGAATACGAAAAGACCGTGGCGTTCT
>JAEEGH010027900.1_pt1 | contig 11150 bp, 11 predicted proteins | sample 9134181 | NCBI WGS metagenome assembly JAEEGH01 (sample SAMN16246544, study PRJNA631951) | gut metagenome | biome: gut microbiome; feature: rumen; material: DP-attached | host: Bos | place: Iran: Karaj | collected 2018-10
GCGTGCAGAGTAAGGGCATCGGACAGGCGATTTGGAAAGCTATCGAAGCACTGCATCCTGAAACGGAGGTATGGGAAACCTGCACTCCATACTTCGATCGTCGCAACATCCACTTCTACATCAACCGCTTAGGATTCCATGCTGTCGAGTTTTTCAGCGAGTATCATCCAGACCCACACATGCCAGAGCAGTTTGACCAGGAGGACGGGCTGTTCAGATTTGAGAAGAGAATGGCGGATTAACAATTATTATGTCCTAAAATTAGGCAGTTTGGAATATTTTCCGTATATTTGCAACATAAATATACCAATAACGAATGAATCTGAAAGATTTCTTTGCTTTTAAAGACTGGCTATCGTATCGACAGAAGGTGGATTTGCTGGTGATAGCAGGCGTCGTATGCGGCCTCGGCGGATTATTTATGTATCTGCTTAGGGCGCATACTTATTTTATAGGCGATAACCCGTCGGCCTGCGTCAACTGCCACATTATGACACCTTACTACGCTACGTGGAGCCACTCATCGCACGGACGTATTGACCATCAGTCTAATGGTGCTACCTGTAACGATTGTCATGTGCCCCATCAGAACTTGGCCGTATATTACGGTTTCAAGGCGTTTGACGGCATGAAGCATACAGCATATTTCGTAGGCCGCATGGAACATCAGGCCATCAAGGCCGAGACATTGACGGGTCAGGTGGTCATGGACAACTGCATCCGCTGTCACACTCAATTGAACACAGAGTTCGTAAAGACGGGTCGCATGGGCTATATGCAGCAACTGGCCACAGGCGGCAAGGTTTGCTGGGACTGCCATCGCAACGTACCGCACGGCGGTATGAACTCACTGATGGCGACACCTGGAGCTGAGGGAGTTACACCCCTACCCCCTTCTCCTGTTCCAGAGTGGCTGCAGAAGATGACGGAGTAACGTAACCACAAATTTCTTAGACCTAAAGGTCAAAGCGACCAAGGTCGATCACAAAATACAAAGATCACAGTAAAAATTAGATATTATGGCAAAGCAATTGAAACAATGGCAAGGTTGGCTCCTATTTGGAGGCTCAATGGTAGTGGTCTTCTTCCTAGGACTTATCGTTTCGTCGCTAATGGAGCGCAGGGCTGAGGTAGTCAGTGTGTTCAACAACAAGCGCACCGTGTTTGAGGATTCTATTGTGGCGCAAAACGAGAAGTTCAAGGTCGACTATCCACGTGAGTACGAGACGTGGGCAATGACAGAGGACACCACGTTCAAGTCTAGGTACAACTCGTCGCAGGAGGTCGATGTACTCGAACAGCGCCCAGAGATGGTAGTGCTGTGGGCTGGCTATGCCTTCTCACGCCATTACAATACCCCTCGCGGACATAAGCATGCGCTGGAGGATATGCGCAAGATTCTGCGTACAGGCAATCCTGGCATAACGGTAAAAACTGCCGATGGTCGCGACTCTATTGCCGTTGATATGCAGCCCGCTACGTGTTGGACGTGTAAGGGTCCAGACGTGCCTCGCATGATGCGCGAACTCAGTGGTACGAATTCCGTCTTCAATCCCGCTAACTTCTATGCTAAGAAGTGGAGCGAGCTGGGTGCCGAGGAAGTGAACACCATCGGCTGTAGCGACTGTCACGATGCTCGCACCATGGATTTGCGTCCTGCCCGCCCTGCCCTCTACGAGGCCTTTGCCCGTCGTGGTCTGAACGTAAAGGATGCCACCCATCAGGAGATGCGCTCGCTGGTGTGCGCCCAGTGCCACGTGGAGTACTACTTCATCAAGCCCAACGACGAGAAGAATCCTGGCAAGGCTAACTATCTGGTATTCCCGCACGACAAGGGTCTGACCTGCGAGGCTGCCGAAGAATACTACGACGAGATAGGTTTCTACGACTATATCCATCCGCTGTCGAAGACTAAGATCCTGAAGGCTCAGCATCCTGGTTGGGAAATGTCACAGCATGGCATCCATGCCCAGCGCGGCGTGTCGTGCGCCGACTGCCATATGCCGTATAAACAGGAAGGTGGTGTGAAGTTCTCTGACCACCAAGTACAATCGCCACTGGCCAAGATTGACCGCACCTGTCAGATTTGCCATCGTGCAAGTGCTGAGGAACTGCGCCAAAGTGTCTATGAGCGTCAGGAGAAATGTAATGAGGTGCGCGCCCGTGCTGAGCAGGAGCTGGCCCGTGCTCACTTCGAGGCTAAGTTTATCATTGACAAGGGTGCCACTGAGGCTCAGATGGCTCCCATCCAGGCCCTGTTACGCAAGAGTCAGTGGCGTTGGGATTATGCCGTAGCCTCACATGGTGCTGCTTTCCATGCACCAGAGGAGATGTTACGTCTGCTGTCTGCCGCTGTCGATTATGCCCAGCAGGCCCGCTTGCTCATAACCCGTGTAGCTGCCAAGCAGGGACATACCGATGCTATCCCCGTACCCGACTATAGCACCAAGGCCAAGGCTCAGGCTGCTATCGGACTGGATATGCAGAAGTTGAACGCCGACAAACAACGCTTCCTTCAGGAAATCGAACCCAAGTGGATTGAGGAAGCAAAGAAGAACGGAAAGTTAATCTAAAGTGGTAGAAGAACCGAATTTCGAATACAAATACGACCTAGCTTACAGAAAGTCATTTGCTGCAAGGCTGAGTTTTCGTATCATGGGTATTGCGGCCGCCGTTTTCTTGGTGGCCGTAGTGTTGTTTTTCCATTTTACGGGCGACAGCATGACACTTCCGCTGACCCACCAGATTGTGAAGTACGGCACCATTGTGTTCTTCGTCGGACTGGCGTCGCTGTTTGTATTTTGTACTTGGGCCATCTACCAGATGTCAAAACCCTTGCAACAATTTACTGAGTCAGTTGTGAGCATTGCCGATGGCAATCTTGATACCCCTTTGCCGAAGATTCACTCAGAGGACGAGTTGCTGCAGTTGCGTAACGCGTTTGAATATATGCAGACCTCGTTGAAACAGCATATCAACGAACTTCAGTCAACCACTGCCAGCAAGGAACGACTGCAGAGCGAACTCGTTATTGCCCACGACATACAGATGGGCATGTTGACTACCGTGTTTCCTGAACGTGACGACCTGGATCTGTTTGCCTCGATGACCCCTGCCAAGGAGGTGGGTGGCGACCTGTACGACTTCATCATCGAAGACAACGAACTGTTCTTCATCATCGGTGATGTGGCTGGCAAAGGCGTGCCTGCATCACTCTACATGGCTGTCACTCGAACGCTCTTCCGTAATCTGGCGGGCAACTATCAGAGTGCCGCTAACATCATGCGCCAGATGAACCACGCCATCGCATCGGCCAACGAATCGATGCTGTTTGTAACGGCCTTCGTTGGGGTGCTCGACCTGCGTACCCACCACCTTACTTATTGTAATGCTGCCCACAACGCACCAGCGCTGATAACCGCTGACGGACAGTGCCGTCTGCTAGAGGCTGAAACCAATCTGCCCATCGGTATTCAGGACCACTACCGTTACGAGGAACAGCAGATGGCTTTCCCGGAGAACACGGCCCTGTTGCTCTATACCGACGGACTGACAGAGGCCATGTATATTTCAGCTGATGGTGGTAGGAAACTCTTCGGTGAAGAGCGTCTCCTGCACGACCTTGAAAAGAACAAGCAAGCCTCGGCCATCGAAGTGATTGACTATCTGAAGCAGCACGTCAACGTGTTTGCCGACGGAACGGTTCAGGGCGACGACCTAACGCTGCTCTTCCTGCGTCATGGCGCATCGCGGAAAAACGACTCTGCGGCTCCTCGTCGCATCATCATGAAGAACGAGATGACGGAGGTAAGCCGTATGCGAGGATTCTTCCTCTCAGTTTGCCGCGAACATAACATCGACGAAGACACTTTCAAGACACTCAACCTCGCCATCGAGGAATGGGTGGCCAACGTTATTAACTACGCCTATCCCAAGGGCATCAGAGGTCATGTGGAACTGACGGCAAAGGTGGTCGATGACGTACTGACGCTGGTCATCAAAGACCATGGTGCGCCCTTCGATCCCACACAGCATACAGAAGTAGATGTAGATGCAGGATTGGATGAACGTCAGATAGGCGGTTTGGGCATACACCTTGTGAAGGCTATCATGGACACGATACACTACGAGCGCTCAGCCGATGGCTACAATGTGCTGACACTGACGAAAAAAATAAAAGAATAAAAAATTATGGAAGGAATGATGTTTTTAGGGTTTAACCTCTATGCCTGGATTACGATAGCTACGGTGCTGTCGATGTTCACGGTACTACTGTTCACCAAACTGCGTGCCGACCTGGTGTTCTTGGGTGCCATCTCCATCCTCTTCGTTACAGGTGTGCTCGATGCCAAGGAGGCCTTCTCAGGCTTCAGCTCCACATCAGTAGTCATCATTGGAGTGCTCTTCGTAGTGGTGGCAGGACTTACACATACCGGTGTGCTGCAATGGATTGTGAAACACCTGTTGGGTCAGCCTGAGAGCTATTCCAAGGCTGTCATCCGACTCATGCTCCCAGTGGCTGCCCTTAGTTCGTTCCTCAGCAACACCACTGTTGTGGCCCTCTTCGTAGGCATCGTCAAGATGTGGTCGAAGAAATTGGACGTCTCTCCGTCGAAACTGTTGATTCCGCTGAGCTATGCATCGGGCATGGGTGGTGTGTGTACGCTGATTGGTACGCCGCCAAACCTGATCATCTCCGGTCTCTATGCCGATAAGACCGGTACTGCGATGAATGTGCTGGCCACTACTATTCCTGGCCTGTTCTGTCTCTTCATCGGTGTGCTCTCCATCATTGCCATGCGCAAGCTGCTGCCCGACCGCAAGGCGCCAGAGAGTGCATTCGAATCGACGGGCGAGTACACTGTGGAAGTTCAAGTACCCTCGGACAACCCCTACATCGGTCAGTCATTGGGTGAGTCTGGCCTGTTCCATATCAAAGGTGGCAGCCTGATAGAGATGTACCACTACGATAATGTGCCAACGCCCATCGCGGAGGACGAGCTCATTATGGGAGGCGATCATCTGGTGTATGCTGGACAGATAGATGAGCTGATAGAGATGGCAGAAAGTCACCAGTTGGTAAGTGCCGACCACCATATCTTTAGTATGAGCGAGTTAGACTCGAGCCGCCAGTTCCGCACAGCCTATGTCAATTTCGGCAGCCGCCTGATAGGCAAGACCATTGGCGGCAGTACGTTTGAGAAAGAAAACAACCTGACGTTGACAGCAGTTGCCCGACGCGGCGAGCGCATCAAGAAGGCTCCGAGAGAGGTGGTGCTGCAGGCTGGTGACACGTTGCTGTTCCTTTGTCCGAAGAATATTAATGTCAACACCTCTTCCCTGAAGGATGCCCTATGTTTCTTCGATTCTGACCAAGTGCCCAATATCGGCATAAATACGCTCATCTCTACCACGATTATGATTCTGATGGTAGTGCTCTCTGCCCTCAATGTCATCCCACTGCTGCAGTGTGCCTTCTTAGCTGCCATAGCCATGCTCCTGTTCAAGTGCTGTAACGTCGACCAAGCCATGAAGGCTATCAACTGGGAGATTCTTATGGTGTTTGCAGGCTCCGTTGTGCTGGGTGTCGCCATCCAGAAGACAGGCATTGCCGAGCGCCTCGCCTTTGGCATCCTCGATGTCTGCGGCTCCAACCCCATCGTCGTCATGACGGCAATTTGTTTCGTGGGCACCTTCATCACCGAGTTCATCTCCAACACGGCGGCTGGTGCCATGTTCTTCCCCATCATGTACGAGGCTGCCGAAAAACTGGGCTATGAGCCCTACCCTTTCCTCATTGCCCTGATGGTCAGCGTAAGCTCCAGCTTCGCCACACCTATCGGTTCTCCTACCCACATGCTGGTCTATGGTCCTGGCGGCTACCGTTTCAGCGACTTCATGCGCATTGGTCTGCTGATGAACCTCATCATCCTTGCGGCCAATATTCTGATTGTCAACATCATCTATCCGTTAACTCCATTACAATAGCAATATGAATATAGAGATTAAAGAACAAAATGGTTCCTATCTTGGAATCCTTACCGGCTGGATCGACTCAGCCGAGGCCTCACAGTTCCTGGAAGATATGAAGCCCCTGATGGCCAATGCCAACAAGAGTATCGAACTCGACTGCAGCAAGTTGGAATACATCTGCAGCCTGGGTCTTCGTGGTGTGCTACAGCTTAAAAAAGAAAGTTCCGCCAAAGGAGGCAGTATGGTGCTTACCCACGTAGAGGGCGAAGTACAGAAGATCCTCAAATTAACAGGCTTCGACAAGCTGTTCGACATCCGATAACTGGGGCAATCTGTATGTGGAATAAACCCTGGACTATGAAAGAGGGCTTCCTCATCGGAGGAGGCCTTATTTTTGCAGGACTGATGCTGCAGTTGAGCGTGGGGCCTGTGATGTGGGATGCTTTTGCGTGGCCAGCCAATGGCATGGTACTGTCAGCATTCTTTGTGATGTTAACAGTGATGGTGTATTTGCGCAAAAAGGTGTATGCCTTCCAATGGATGACGACGTATCAGGCAGCCATCCCAGCTATGGTATATGCCGTTGTGCTGACCATCATTATGGGCGTAACGCGACAACAGGTAAATGGCACATGGCTGAACAACATGTTATCGTTCTGGCCGTTCGTGCTTATCTATGTCTATCTTACCATCATTCTTGGACTTACCATCCACCGAAGATTTCGTAGAATATTCAGAGGTCAGGGGACGATGAAACACGACATCCCCTTTATGTTGAATCACTTGGGCCTCTTTATCGCCCTCACAACAGCTACATTAGGTAGTGCCGATATACAGCGGGTGAAAATGATTACGGCCATTGGCGAGCCTGAATGGAGAGCCATGGAGCAAAGCGGTGCCATCAAAGAGATGGAAATTGCCATCGAACTGAAGAAGTTTATCATGGAGACCTACGATAACGGTGCACCCAAGCGCTTTGCCTCGGAAATTCAAATACTGACGAAATCGGGCAAGAACATTGAGACCATTGTCGAGGTGAACAAACCTTACGAGGTGGACGGCTGGAAAATATATCAATATGGTTACGACACGCAGATGGGAGCTCAGAGCCAGATATCAATACTCGAACTGGTAAGCGACCCGTGGTTGCCGTGGGTTTATGCGGGCTTCTATATGATGCTGGCAGGAGCTGCACTCATGACGCTGATGGTATTATGGCGCAGATTGAAGAACGCTACCAGCAAGGCGCTTGGGGGGTACTTTGGTCTCTTTGTCATAGCATCTCTCTTTGCCTATTTCTTCTTTGACAGCTACAACACAAAGACGTTGGTGCCTGCTCTGCAGAGTCCGTGGTTTGCGCCCCACGTCTTTGTCTATATCTTCGCCTACACGCTGCTTGGTGTAGCTGTCATTATCGCTTGGTGGAAACTGGCCGACGATCTTGTCTATGTAAGTCTTGCTTTCCTCACTATCGGCATGCTTTTCGGTGCACTTTGGGCTAAGGAAGCCTGGGGCCACTACTGGTCATGGGACCCCAAGGAAACCTGGGCAGCCATCACCTGGATTGCCTACCTCGTTTACATCCACTATCGTCAGATTCCCCTCCATCGCGAGCGTCTGGCTCTTTGGATGCTCATCATCTCGTTCGTCCTTCTGCAAATGTGTTGGTGGGGTATTAACTACCTACCCTCTGCCCAAGGTTCGAGCGTACACACCTATTAGTATAGGCGAATAAATTCGATGCAACTTATTCGTAGTGTCTGATTCTGACGTCGATGCCGTCACCTTTGAGCTGTCCAGCTATTCCACTCACATCTGTCTGACCGTAGTGATATGGGAACAGCACCTTGGGCTTGATGGTTCTCGCAGCCTTAATCAGTTGTTCTGGTGTCATCGTGTAGGGTTGGTTGCAGGGAAGGAATGCGATGTCGATATCTTTGATATCCTTCATCTCAGGAATGTCCTCCGTATCACCGGCGATATAGATTCTCAGCCCGTCAATGGTCAGTATGTAGCCATTGTCGCGACCTTTCGGATGGAATTGTGTTCGACCCTGCGTGGTGTTATAGGCAGGTACTGCTTCAACCTTGATGACACCCAATGTAGCCTTTTGATCATTCTGCAACACGGCGCATTTACCATCATACATCTCTGCACATCGCTTATTCATGACCAGCTGTGTGTTTTTGCCTGCCAGCAACTTAATAGCCTCCTTGTCGAAGTGATCACCGTGTTCATGCGTCACGAAAAGATAATCAGCCTTGGGCATGGCGGCATAGTCAATCACTTTGTTACCCAGTTTTCTCACAGGGTCAATCTGAATCTCTTTACCGTCATACTGAATGCGGATACTGGCATGCACGAGTGCATGAAACGTCACCGTCTTGCCACTTTTGGTCTTAAACACGTCGGTTTCATAGTTCCCCTGAGCACAGGCAGTCGTTAGTCCTAGTGCGGCAAATAAGCAAGTCAAAATCTTCTTCATATCCTCATCATTTTATTCAGCAGCCACAACTTCTATCTCCACCAATGCACCCTTGGGAAGCGTCTTCACAGCAACAGCAGAACGAGCGGGATAAGGCTCCGCAAAGAACTCCGCATACACCGCATTCATGTCGGCAAAGTCGTTCATGTCAGCCATAAAGACTGTTGTCTTAATCACATTACCCATTGTCAGCCCTACTTCTTCCAGAATAGCCTTTACGTTGGTTAGCGACTGGCGGGTCTGTTCCTTGATACCACCCTCAACAAAGTTGCCTGTGGCGGGATTGATGGGAATCTGACCAGAGGTATACACTAGATTTCCTACTTTGATGGCCTGACTATAGGGGCCGATGGCAGCCGGAGCAGCCTTTGTGTTGATTACTTTTTTCATATTGGTTTAGTGGATTAAAAAACATCTGTTGAATTCACTCTCAAAGTTAGGTGTCAGCACACCTTTCCCCATAGCCTCACGAATCTCCTGCATCGTCCAGAACCTACCACCATCCAGTTCCTCGGCCGATGGTCGTATCTCTCCGTCATAGACAGTACGGTTCACATATACCAGTTCTTTCTCGCGTTTGCTTTCAAACACATATTTGTCGATGCGTTCAGCCACGAAGTCGGTGATGCCCAATTCCTCACGCACTTCACGGCGTAAAGCCTCTTCTGGCGTCTCACCGTAATCAATATGTCCTCCAACGGCGGTGTCCCACTTCCCTGGCTGTATGTCCTTCCAGTCTGGTCTACGTTGCAGATAGATTTCACCCTTCGAGTTGAACACATGCAGGTGAACCACGGGGTGTAGCAGTTTCGAACCACTATGACACTCGCCTCGTGTCGCAGAGCCTATCACATTCCCTGCTTCGTCTACTATCGGAAATTTCTCCTCTTGATTATCCATTGTTATTCTCTTAATGGCACCTGTGCCAATCACTCCGTATTTCATATTGGGTACAAAGGTAGCAAATATTCAGTTATTTTTTATATCTTTCCATAATAATTTCGTATCTTTGCGCCAAAATATTACTATCTTTGCTGAAAATTACAACATATGAGCAACAATAACACGAAATGGGTGGCTTGCTGGGGCAATGCCACATCAATAACCAACCGCAGCGAGGCTATCTATGCCAAGAACCTGACGCTGCGTTATCCGGTAAGAATGCCTTTCAGCGGTAGCCAGTTGAGATTCCGTTTCTCTAACCTTACTGGTACCGAACCTGTAACACTCAACAAGGTATTTGTGGACCACACGCCTATCACCTTCAGTGGCAATACCAGCGTTACGCTGATGCCTGGCAAGGAGACCGAGAGCGACGCCATCAGTCACGCCGTGAATCGTGGCGATACGATAGAGGTCAGCATGTATATGGCCGACTATACCCAGATGAATAGTGGCACACTCATCACGGGTCCACTGTCAAAGGGATTCTATGCCTATGGCGACTATGCCGAAGCCGACGTGTTACCCCTCGACTTGACACGCCACACCAACTGGTTCTACTTTCTGAACACCATCGATGTGTTGACATCAGCCGACAATCGTGCCATTGTGTGCTATGGCGACTCCATCACCGCCCAGTCGTGGCCCGACTATATGGCGCAAATGGCCTTTGGTTCTAATGCTTCCATCATCCGTAGAGCCGTCAGCGGTACTCGCATCCTGCGCCAATACGACTGTATTACCTATCAAGCCTACGGACTGAAAGGTGCCACCCGATTCCCCATCGAAATGAATGTAGCTGGTGCAACGGATGTCATTATCCAGCACGGTATCAACGACATCATCCATCCTGTTGGCGAAGATGTCAACCCCTTCCGCCCGTGGAGCGACCTGCCTACGGTAGAGGAGATGGAGCGTGGTGTCGAGGATATCTACGTAAAGCCCGCCAAAGCCATGGGACTGAAGGTGTGGAGCGGTACCCTACTCCCCATCTACGGATGGCGCACTTATAATGAAGATCGCGACCGCATGCGACAGCAGTTTAACGAGTGGCTGCGCACATCGCCCATCTTCGACGGATGTATTGACTTCGACGCAGCCGTCCGCAGCAACACCAATCCCAAAGCCTTTGCCGATGGCTACGACAGCGGCGACCATCTGCACCCCAGCGAGCGTGCCTACGAGGCTATGGCTCAGGCTGCCGTCCGCAGGATGACGATACGCCACATGCCCCGTTACGACCACGAGGAGCAGTATTAAGCGACAACACCAAGTATACCCATTCTTTTACTCCGTCCGCATTAAGACGCATTCGCTGAATGAATCGGGGCGTTCGTTGAAGTTATTTGGCGAAAGCCCCGATAATCTTTATCTTTGCAACATCATTATAAACTACTAGGCGATATGAAGAAAATCATTTTATTCATGACCATGATGGTGGAGGTCCTGGTGGCCCAGGCTGGCATTGATTCCCCAAATGACGATCGAAGCAAGAGCAGAGATAAGCTTGCTTAAACTATGCCTTGCAAGGAGGAATTCGACTGAAAGTCAATTAAACTTAAATCCCAAGGCAAAATCAACAAGCCTTGGGATTTTTTTCGTATATTTGCAGGGTAAACCCACTAAAACAACTGACGAACGAAGCAAGAGCAGAAAGCAAACTCGTTTGCATTATGCCTTGTAAGGAGGAAGAAAACTTAAAGTTAAATACGATTATGAAGATTTTGATTTTACAGGGCTCTCCTAGAGC
>JAEEGH010027902.1_pt1 | contig 11150 bp, 7 predicted proteins | sample 9134181 | NCBI WGS metagenome assembly JAEEGH01 (sample SAMN16246544, study PRJNA631951) | gut metagenome | biome: gut microbiome; feature: rumen; material: DP-attached | host: Bos | place: Iran: Karaj | collected 2018-10
AGGTTAAGCAGCGTGACTTGGACGGCCACAGGTACACGGTCGTTGTTTGAACCGTTGTTGCCTTGGATGTATAGCGGCATGGCGGCAACGATGCTAGGAACATTATCGTCGTAAACAACACCGGAAAGATTGACAACAGCGGTCGCACCGCCACCTACATGGGTGATTTCGCCTGAATAAGACCCAACAGCAAGATCGCCTTTCATGCGGACAGTGATGGTTACAGGCTGATTGTCTATTACGCCATCGGAGTAGTGGAGATCAAACGGATTACTGCTATAGGTACCGTCTTCATTTAAGATTTCGAACTCTCCAACAACGGAGACCGTGATATAGCCTTCACCTTCAAGGTTGGCACCAGTGAGGCTGTAGCTCAATTCATCTGACGGGCCATTACCTACCACATAGTTGAAACCACTAAGTGAATTAGGAGTGGCAGTCAAAGTCGGGGTGGGTGTAGCACCTCCACCAGCAACGAGCAGGATGTCGTCGACTTCCCAGCCGGCAGCTTCATCATCGGTGCAATAGTACTTGAAGGCAATATGGCAGTTCGTGCCATCATATTCATCAAGACTGATGTCTCCAGAGGGAATCCAGTTCCAGCTGCCTGATGATAAATCGCATGATAACGTATCCCATTCAAATGACCAAGGTTCTTCGCCACCATCATATTCATTGGAGAAGAGTACATCAATGTCGGGACCAGTGTAGTTCTTGGCCGTGAGGAAGGTCAGTACCACGTCGCTGTAGCTATCCAAGTCGAAAGCGGGGGAGATAAGCCAATCGGCGGTGGCAGGATGGTTGTATCCGTTAGCATAGGCGTAGTGATTGCCTTGGTAGGAGGCTATGCGCCAGAGCGAGTCACCATATTCGAGGACTTCCGTCCAGCCATGCCAGTCTTCCTCCCAGTCTTGGTTGAAGATGACGACGAGGTCGTCTTGAATAATGTAAGTGGCTTCTGCCATGTCACTGTTGTTATAGCCTGCTTTTATTGCAATAGCCTTTATGGTTGTTGTGGCTCCGATATAGAGCGGATTGCCGTCGTAAGTAGGACTTGCTTCAGTCGGGTTACTGCCATCAAGGGTGTAGTGGATTTCGGCATCAGGAGTCGTGCAGGAGATGCTCACGTATTGTGCTTCATAATAGGTACCTGCGGGAGGAGTAAAGGTAGGTGTGGCCACAGTTGGTGTGGGCGGCACACCGCCTTCGCCTTGCATGAAGATATCGAGGAAGAAGTTGTATTCTCCAGCACTGCCGTTGTTAATATTGCTGGTGGAGTAAGCTTTGACAATGCTTTCCGTTTCAGTCACGCGCAAAGCCATGGCACGGCTGTCAGTTACGAAGTTCACAATCTTGTAACCGATGTAGTCGGGGACTAAGGAAGCCGTGTCGGAAATGCCGAGTTCAACTGTCCAAATGGTCTTTTCACCGTTCATGACAAGGTTGGTACCGCTGTTGCCGTAACCAATCATGTCGCCGTTGGCGTTGGTGAAGGTGTAGCCGTCGGTTGTGATGCCTACCGTCCAATAGTAGTTGTCCTCATCCGCTGAAATACTGGAGGGTATGATTTCGTCATAGGCGTTCATCTCGCTTGTAAATGGAGTGGTATTGAGTCTACCGCTTGTCAGTGTGTTGGTGATAGCGAGGTAAGCATCAGACGTTTCGTTGTAACGGGAGGCCAGAATGACTTTGTTGCCTGCGGCAAGCTCACTGATATCCATGATGCGGACATAATCACCACCACCAACGGGCTGTGGAGTGACCGTGCCACTGCAAGCGACAAGGATATCGTCAACATCATTGCAACTGACAGTGATGTTTTGGTTGTATTGACCAGCAACCAAGTCTTCCTTCATGCGGACATAGATGGGATAATCTTCTACATTGCCGTTCACCGGTTCAATTGTAATAGTGCCAAGAGAGAGGAAATTCTCGCCGGAAAGCGTGGAAATCTCGAAACTATCGGACTCGGTGATGACGATGTCGCCACTTAAATTGAAGCCGCTAACAATGAAGGACTGGTCTTGAGATGGGCCGTTGCCTTCAATGTAGGTGAATCCAGAAAGGGTAAGCGGAGTCACATTGACAACAGGAGCTGTAGTTGTGCTCTCGCCGACAAGCATTATGTCGTCGACTTCCCAAGCAGCGGCTTCCGTGTCGCTGCTGGTGTATTTGAAAGCGATGTGGCAGTTTGAATCATTATAGTTCAGACTGACAGGACCAGATTCCACCCATTCATAGTTGCCTTGTGACAGGGCAAAGCCGGTCAGAGGTATCCAAGTGGTTCCAGGGGCGTTCGGGTCTTCGCCATTGTAGTTACTAGAGAAATAAACTCCAAGGGTATCCCCCGTGAATTTCATAGCCGTCCTGAAGGTCAGCACAGCATCGCTGACGTTGCTTAAGTCGAAAGCAGGCGAGATGCACCAGTCTTCGTTGGCATGAGCGGATCCGGCACTGTAACCGTTGGCATAAGCATAGTGGTTTCCACTGTATTGGGCCACGGTCCAACTCATTTCACCGTCCACGTTAACAAAGGTCCAACCGTTCATTTCACTTTCCCAGTCTTGGTTGAAGATGGTGACTGTCGTAGTGCCACCATTTTGGATAGTATAATTAGCAACGGCGAGGGCGCTGTTGTTGTAACCATACTTCGTAGCGATGGCTTTAATTGTTGTGGTGCCCTCGCCCACCGAAATAGGCTCAGTGTTGTTGGTGTATTCTGGACTTACCATTGGGATTGGGTCACTGTTGTCAGTAGTGTACCAAATGCGAGCTTCCTCAGTTGCGCAAGTGATGCTCACGGTTTGGGGCTCGGTGTAGGTTCCGGCTTCAGGCGTGAAAACAGGCGTGGCAACAGTAGGCATAGGAGGCTCGATGCCTTCGGTCTTCACGAAGAGGTCGAGGAAGAAGTTGTACCCGTTACCACCCATGTTTTGGGTGTGGTAAGCACCGAAATTATGGTTGCTATTCAAAGCAAAGGCTCTGACGTTATTGTTGACGTTGCCAACAACAAAACCCGTATAATTGGGTACCATCGCACCTTCTTCTGAGGTTTGGATGGTGATAGCCCATTCGGTGTTGTCGCCGCCTGTGGCGAAGTTGGTGCTGCTAGAATAGCCAATCAGCTCGTTTGCTGCATTGGTGAAGGTGTAGCCGTTGGCCGTTTCGCCAACAATCCAGTAGTAGTTGCTCTCTTCATCAGTGATGGAGGCGGGCAGAATCTCATAGCTTTCATTAGTGGTTGAGGTGAAAAGTACACCCGTGGGCTTGCCCGATGAGGTGTTGCTCATGGCGTAATAGTCAGAGGCGTTCTCATCGAAACGGGCGGCAAAGACCACATAGCTTCCTGCAATAAGTTGGCTCAGATCACTGATGCGCACATATTCACCTGTACCAGGAGTAGGAGGTGTTGGAGGATCAGGAGGCGTTGGCGTTTCGCCTATGACTGTACCTGAGACGTTGACAAACAGCGTATCGGTACCTTCACTGGCTATGGCAATTCGTTCAGCATATGTCCCAACTTCAAGGCCTGCTTTCATGCGGACGCAAATCTCGATGTCGTAGAAAGATCCGGATTCGGGGATGTAAATCATCGCCGGGTTTTCAGGCTGGAACAATTCGGCAGGTTGGGTGGAAACCTCAAAGCTTTCTGATGGGATGACGCTGACGTTGTTCGTCAACATATCTCCGCCTACAGTGATGATTTGAATCTCTGAAGGACCGCCAGCCTCATACTCATATTCAAAACCAGAAAGCGCCGTCGGCGTGACGGTTAAGGATGAGGTTGAAGGCGTTTCGATTAAAGTCACGTCGTCGGCCAAAGCGACTCTCAGTTGAGGTGCATTGAAATAACCGACGACGCTGATGACATCCACCACATCGCCTTCCTCGATGTCGGTCAAGGCAGGTACTTTATAGATATTGATGGTGGATCCATCTTGAGTCAAAGGAGTGTTGTTGCTCGGGTTGATGGCACCGATGGTGGCACCTTCCACCTTGACGCGGGTGCACTGTAGGGCGTCAGCGCCGCCTTCCAACACTTCAGCGATGGTCTTAACGACCAGAGGCAGTGTGTTACCTGAGGAGAGGATGGAGAATTGGTCGAGGTTGCTTCCATCGATACCTGACAATTCAACCAGGCCGTTGTAAACAGCATGTTTGCCGTATGCTTGTACGTTGTCACCAAGAGCGAGGGCGGATGGTGTGGTGCCGCTGTTTAGAAATAGGTCGATACCTGCGGTTTCGTCTTGGATGTAAACATTGCGGCCATCGATGAAGGTCACCACGCCTTGTACCAAAGCATATTCATTGTTGGCAAGTGCACGTGCTTCGGCGATGGTGATAATGCTCGGGGCATCAGAAATGATATATGTGGCAGAGGCAATGCCGCTGTTGAGATAGCCTTCCTTTACAGCAATGGCTTTCACTGTCGTGGTTTCGCTGATGCTGATGGCTTCAGTGTACATTGTGCTACTTTCAGTCGGATTGGTACCGTCAAGGGTGTAGAAGATGTTAGCACCTTCTGTGGCACAACTGATGGTGACCAACTGAGCTTCATAATAGGTGCCACCAACAGGATTGAAAGTCGGCGTGGCTACGGTTTCCTGTGGAGGCGTGCCGCCCGTAGTCCAAGTGATGTCTATTTCTGTCAGATACATTGCGCCGCCGTTGGAACGAAGACCGATGTATTCAAATGATTCGTTGATTTCCAGCTCGGTACTTGTGCCATTGATAATGGTGCCAATCAGCGTGCCTTGTGTGCTTTCGTCATACAACTCAGTCGGTGAAGTGTAGGCGGAATGGCTGCCATACACATTCAAGGTTCTTCCATTGGCTGTGCTTTCGTTCCATGTGACAGTAACGTTGGTGACCGTACCACCTGAGGCAGTGGTGATAATACCGGAATTACTGTTGTTGCTTCTCAACTGGATGGACTCGTTGCCGCCCGCACTTTGACCTGCATAGACAGCTTCGGAATTGCTGGTTTTCCCTTCCCAACTGACATAGGAATTGCCAGTGACACCGGTTAACTCTCGGTCAAGTTGGTCGGTAATCACGCTTCGCGACTGACCCCAAGAGGTCATTCCCGTCAACAGTAGGAATGCTGTTAACAATAAAGTAAGCTTTCGTTTCATTGGATGGAGTTTTAATTATTTGATATTTAATGATTTAATTTCGGATGATTGCATCAATGTTCAAACTTTCAAAATTAGGAAAATGTAGGTGAAGGTTTGGAAAAGACCCCGATTAGTTATCAACATTTTATCAACAATTTATCAACAGACTTGTCAACAAGGAGTGTTGAATAGTAAAATTGTCGAACTGTTTTTCGTAAAAATTCAATATTTGTCAAAAATTGTTATCTTTGCAGCGTTATAACATTGTTATGCTATGAAAAAAGTAGTTAGAACAGTATGGATTGGCGCCTTGTCGGGATTGGCTTTTTTGGCAGCATGCTGCTCGCAGAACGGCTTGACACGCAAGGAGCGTAGACAACTCGTCAAGCAACGCGACTCCATCCAAGAGATTTTGACCCGTCGTGAGGGTGCGGCTGTCTATGGCTCGCCCGAAATCATCGCTCGTTATGGGGCTGAGACCTATCGTCTTCAAAACCAGCTCGATTCCATCAATGCCAAGTTGGGCGTATTTGTGGATTTGGAAAAGAGTGCCCGCCGAGTGGCCTTGCAGGATCGCATCGTTGAACTTCAGGCTGCCTTGCAACGCCGCGAGGGTGCCTGCGTTTACGGCTCTCCCGAAATCATCGAAGAATACGGCCGCGAAACCCAACGCATGAGGGATGAAATTCAGGCTATCCGCAAGGAACTGAAGGAGTTGAACACCCCACAAGACCAGATCAATCAAGGCAAAACGGAAACTTTATACGGTAGTCCTCAACCTTGAACCGCATTGCCATCAGCAGATTATGAGTGACCGTCTCGGTTTCAACAAGAAAATCATGCTCGAACTCAATCGTGCTGTTTTGAAACAGCGCATCGATGAGCACGAGCTTCACCAACTCTTTTGGGAATGCACCCTGCGCTGCAATCTCAATTGCCGCCATTGCGGCTCCGATTGCCGTATGCTTTCCGAAAAAGATGACATGCCTTTTGAGGATTTTGCCAAGGTGCTTGACGAGGTGCGAGCCCATCAAGACCCCGCTAAGGTGATGGTCATCACTACAGGCGGCGAACCAACAATGCGCAGCGATTTGGCGCATTGCGGCGAGGAAATCACCAAACGCGGCTTCATTTGGGGCATGGTGTGCAACGGTATGTTGCTTTCACCCGAAAAACTCGATGAGTTTGTAAAAGCCGGACTGAAATCCTTGGCGGTCAGCTTTGATGGTTTTGAGGAAGACCACAACTGGATGCGCGGCAATCCCATGAGTTATAAGAACGTGCTGCGTGCCGTGGAGGCCATGACGCAGTGTCCGTGCCTCACTTGGGATGTCATTACTTGTGTCAACCAGCGCACCATCAAATACTTGCCCGAGTTTCGCGATTTCTTGATTTCGTTGGGCATCCGTCGCTGGCGACTGTTCACGGTGTTTCCCTCGGGACGTGCTGCCAACGACCCCGACCTGCGGCTCTCCAACGAACAGTTTGTGGAGATGATGGAGTTTATTAAGAACACTCGCTTGCAGGGCAAAATCAGAGCGGATTATGGCTGCGACGGCTTCCTCGGCAAATATGAGGGCGAGGTGCGCAATCATTTTTATTCTTGCAGCGCGGGCATCAACATCGCTTCGGTGCTGGCCGATGGCTCCATCTCGGGTTGTCTCAGCATCCGCAGCGACTACCACCAAGGCAATATTTATAAGGATAGTTTCTGGGATGTGTGGCAGAACAAGTTTCAGGTCTATCGCGACCGGAAATGGATGAAGACCGACCAGTGCGCGCATTGCAAGATGTGGCGTTATTGTCAGGGCAACGGGATGCATTTGCGCGATGGCGACGGGAAACTGCAATTGTGTCAATATAATATGATTAATTCCATGTAGAGACGCAAAATTTTGCGTCTCTACCAACAGAATCATGAACAGGATTTATATCGTCGGTTACATGGGCGCGGGCAAGACCACCGCGGCGCGACACTTGGCTAGCCACCTCGGTTGGGAAGTGGTCGACACGGATGCCCTGTTCGAGGAGAAATACAAGATTTCTGTCTGCGATTTCTTCAACAAATACGACGAACCACTCTACAGGAAACTGGAGTCAGAGGTGCTGAAATCCACGGAAAACCTTGACAATGTGATAATTTCGACGGGCGGCGGTACGGCTTGTTATTTCGACAACATGGAATGGATGAACCAACACGGTCTGACGGTGTTTCTCCGCATCAGCCAAACGGCAGTGGTTGACAGATTGCTTCATGCCAAACGGAAACGTCCTTTAGCCGAAGGAAAGACTGAATCAGAACTGACCGAATTTGTGAACCGACATTACACCGCTCGACTGCCTTTCTATGAGCAGGCCAAGATTACCGTGAAAGCGGAAAACCTTGATTTGGAGAATCTTATCAAACAGATAGAAGCCAAATAGTTACACCTATATTTCTTGTCTTAATTCCAGCAGACACACATTTTCCACATGTTGCGTGTGCGGAAACATGTCGACAGGTTGCACGGCCATCACCTTGTAGGCTGAATCAAGCAATTGTAAGTCACGGGCTTGGGTTGCGGGGTTGCAGCTGACATAAACGATTTTCTTGGCGCGGATTTTCAGCAACTGTTCCACCACTTTTTCAGCCATGCCTGCACGCGGCGGGTCGGTGACGATGAGGTCGGGCGTGCCGTTGGTCGTGATGAAGTCGTCGGTGAAGACTTTGGCCATGTCGCCGGCGTAGAAAGTGCAGTTGGTGATGCCGTTGATTTCGGCGTTTACCTTGGCGTCTTCGATGGCGGCCTCCACGTACTCGATGCCGACCACCTTCTTCACAAAGCGCGAGAAATACTGGGCGATGGTGCCTGTGCCAGTATAGAGGTCATACATCAGTTCGTAGCCTTGCACATTGGCGAGATCGAAAGCGGTTTTGTACAGCCTTTCCGCTTGATACACATTGGTTTGGAAGAACGAAACGGGACCGATGCGGAACTTCAAATCATCATAACCTGGTCGGGGAGAGGCCATGGTTTCGATGAGGTAAGGCTCGCCTTTGAGACATTCAAAAGGCAGGTCGTTGATGATGTCGTTCAGCTTCGGGTTGATGACCAACAGCAGAGAAACGATTTGCGGGAAGGCCATCTCCATGGCAGGAATCAGTTCGTGGCGCACGATGGCGTTCTCCTCGCCGATGACGAGGATGACCATGAACTCGCCCTTTGAGTTGCAGCGGATGACAAGGTTGCGCATCAGACCTTCATGGGCGCGGAAGTTATAGTAGGGTAGGTGGCGTTCCAAGGTGAACCGCCTGACGAACAGGCGGATGTCGTTCGATGGGTCGGCTTGGAGATGACATTTCTCGATGTCGACCACACGGTCAAAGAGTTGGGGCAGATGGAAACCGAGACCTTTGCAATATTCCTCGTCGTGGGTGCCTATGGGAGCACCGTCGGTGAGCCACTTGCGGTTTGAGAAAGTGTATTCCAACTTGTTGCGGTAGGCAAACTGCTTCTCGCAACCCAGAATCGGACGAATCTCCGGATACTCGATTTTCCCGATGCGGTCGAAGTTGTCCTTCACCTGTTTCTGTTTGTAGTAGGTCTGCCATTGGTAGTCCATGTGTTGCCACTTGCAGCCGCCGCAGAGGCCGAAATGTTGGCAAACAGGTTCCACGCGCTTGTCTGACATCTTCTTGAAGTTCAGTATTTTGCCCTCAAAAAAGTTCTTCTTACGCTTGTAGACCTCTATGTCGACCACGTCGCCAGGCACGCCAAAGGGGATGAAGACCACGCGGCCTTCGGGCTTGGCCACTGACATGCCCTCCGATCCCGCATCGACGATTTCGACGTTTTCCAAGTATTCGGGTTCCCGTTTAACTTTATTTCTCACCATGACTGAATATCTCCCAAGTTTGTTTCGCTTGTTCCTCAAACATCTGCATTCCGCCATACACCTTAGCACCCCAAGTCTTGCCCAACTCCATGAAAGCTGTCTCTTTCGGGTTGTAAATCAAATCGATGAGGATATGCTTCTTGCTTAGGGCTTGGTAATGGATGTCAGGGAAACCGTCCACTTGTGGAGCCATGCCCAAAGGCGTTGTATTAATGATAAGGTGGTTTTGGTGCAGAACTTCGTCGGTTAGCGTATCGTAAGTATAATCGCCTTTTTCGGCGTCGCGACTGACCATGGAATAGGGTATACCTTTCTTTTTCAGCACATACTGAACTGCTTTGGAAGCGCCGCCTGTTCCCAAAACCAAGGCGTGGTCGGTTTCCTTGCCGTTGATGGCGCGATTCAGCAATTGCTCAAAGCCATAAACATCGGTGTTGTAACCTTTCAATTTGCCGTTCGTGATTTTCACCACATTGACCGCCCCGACTTCTTTGGCTACGGAATCCATCTCGTTCAATATCGGGATGATGGCTTCCTTGTAGGGTATGGTCACATTGAAGCCACACAAATCGGGATATTTCTCCATCACCTCGCGCAGCTCGTCCAACGATTTGAGGTCGAAATGCTGATACACACAATCCAAGCCTTCGTATTCGAATTTCTCGTTGAAGAGATGTCTCGACATGGAGTGCTTCAATGGATGCCCTATGAGTCCGTAGCGTTTCATTTTTTAGTAACTTTTTTGTTTTGGCAGGGGACTTTTCTCAATTTAGTTAATTCCAAATATCGCCCCAAATCCCAAGGTGCAAACCACACCCACAATAATGCTTGCCAACACCACGCCGCCGATAACAGCAATCACGCTTTTCTTGAAGTCCATGTCCAAGAAACTGGCTGCGAGGGTGCCTGTCCAAGCCCCTGTGCCAGGCAACGGGATGCCGACGAAAAGCAGCAGGGCCCAATAGAGTCCGCGACCGGCTTTGGCTTGCAGTTTCTCACCGCCTTTCTCGCCTTTCTCGAGGCACCAGTTGCAGAACCTGCTGAACCAGCGCACTTTGACATCCTTGCCCCATTCCAAGACCTTGCGGGCGAAGAAATAAATGAAGGGCACGGGTAGCATGTTGCCAATGGCGATGATGATATAGCTCCAGAAGAGGCTGAAGTCGGGATTGGCGGTATGGATGCCATAGGCCACAGGCAGCGCGCCACGCAACTCGATGAGCGGCACCATGGCGATGAGGAAAATATAGATGTAATTCTTCATGCGGGATTGGTGTTGGTTTCTTGGTTCTTTTTGTGTTGTTCGATGAGTTCGAGGATCTCGTTGTCGTTGGCCAACAGCTCTCGGTCGTATTCCAGAAAATCGGGCCAGGCCCCAAAGTCGGCGTCAAGTGCTTGGTCTAAGGCTTCCAAGCCTTGACTGCGGCAGCCTTTGACGAAATAGGCGTAGGCCAATAAATAGAGGAGTGACGAGTCGTTGTCGGTTTGCAGTAACCCGAACTTGATGGTGTTGATGGCCTCGTCGATTTTGTCCTGTTGGCCGTAGAGGTCGGCGATATAATAATAGGCATCGGCGTCGTTCGGCGTTTGCTCTTGAATCTTACGCAGGTATTCAAGTGCCTTGTCGTATTCTTTGAGTTTCATGTAGTCGGTGGCGATGGAGTAGAGGTGGTCGGTCTCCCAAGGTTCTAATTCCAAAGCTTTCTCGAAATATTTGATGGCCTTTTTGCTGTTGCCACGGTCGCTGAAGACATAGCCGAGACCAGCATAGCCCGAGCCTATCATCGGATTGATTTCCAAAGCCTTGCTGAAATGCTCCTCGGCGGTTTGCAAGTCGTTGAGACGATAATAACAGTCGCCGATGGTAGTGTGGATCATGGAGGTTTCAATGCCGTTGCGCAGGGCTTCCTCTAGGGTGTCGATGGCTTCTTTGTATCGGCCTAAGTCGTAATAAATGTCGGCCAGATGCATGTTGGTCCAGAGGTCCTCAGGGTCGATGCTGAGGGCATATTCGTAAGGGTCTATGCTCTCTTCGTATTGACCCATCATGCGGTAGATGTCGCCGATGTTAGTCCAGGCTTTGCTGTTGTATGGGTCTTTGTCGATGAGCCCCTGGAAATAGGACAGGGCCTCTTCTTTCCGACCTGCGCTGAGGTA
>JAEEGH010027905.1_pt1 | contig 11150 bp, 15 predicted proteins | sample 9134181 | NCBI WGS metagenome assembly JAEEGH01 (sample SAMN16246544, study PRJNA631951) | gut metagenome | biome: gut microbiome; feature: rumen; material: DP-attached | host: Bos | place: Iran: Karaj | collected 2018-10
ATGCGGTTGTCCGCGTCAAAGGAAATGAGATGTTCCTTGAACGCGGCGGCGTAGGTCGCGGAAAGGCAAAGCGCGTTGTCGGGGGAGAACGCCTTCTTCCTGTCTTCCGACACGATGAGACAGGCCCGCAGCGTGGCGGGAACGTCCAGTCCCGTGAGACAGCATGCGTTGTCGAAATTGGAAAGGACAAGTCTCGTGAAGAACCTCCGGTTGCGAACTGCCAAGTTCCGGTTGAGCGCGTCCTTGCCTTCCTTTGACTTCGGATTGACATTCCCGTCGAGGAAGAACTCCGGCTCGGGGAGCGGCGTCTGCTCGATCGTCTTGGCGACGACCAAAGGATCGGTCGCGCCCGCGATGGAATCAGCCATTTCGGCGTCCTGCGCGAGCGCGAGCCTGTATCCGATCAGACTGTGGAGGGCCGCAGCGCAGAAACGTCCCTCCAGATAGCTAGGTGGAACATTTGCCTGCGCTAGATGACTAGATGAACCTTTTGCCGCCTCAACTAGTGTTAGCCTATGCAGTTTCTTAAGCGTATCAATGGAATCAACCTCAAAAACATCGCCAAGGTCCTTCCATTCGGGAGAACATTCGCGTAGCATGACGTTGAGATACTTGAGGGCACGAACATACGATCCCGCCTTGTTGCTGCCGGGCGTGTTAGTGTCATTGATAAAACTTGTAAAATCGACTTGAACGTTCATGGAGGTTCTCCAATCGACACGTATATCTTACTATTTCTTGTTTGCGGGGTCAAGTGAACCAACTTAAGAAAAATTTTTTTTAACGATTCGATAACCGACAATATATGGTATAATTTTCGCACCATCAAAAAGGTTGTTAGGCCCAAAGTACAAGAAGAATGATGCACATGCAAAATATTCATTATTGGATGTATTCGCCCGGGGAACAGGCGAATCGATGGGGTGATTTTACTGCCGCAGGAGTATTGGCTCTTGACTATGACGGTATTGGCGATCTTAATTCCTATGTTAGCGAAGATGCCTTGCGATTGGCACGTCAAGAAGCTGTCGGTACAGCAGTAGAACCAATAAATGATGTCCGTGCAATGATGGATTTCCGTGATGTGATGAAGCCGGGTGATCTAGTTTTTGCTAAAAAGGGACTGAATACAGTTGTTGGAGTGGGGCGCGTGACGAGTGAATACTTCTATGTGGAGAATGTTCCTGACATGCGCCATCGGCGGAAGGTGGAATGGTTTGTTATAGGTGAGCGGCACATTAATGAAAGGGCCCCACTCAAAACATTGACGGACATAACACCATATTCTCGTTTTCTTATTAAATTGGCGGATCTATACAATCTTGAGGATCTATATGCTGAATCTCTTCACAGATTGTGGGATGAGTTCTTGCAGAAATGGCCAATAGAAAATATCAGGTCAATGACATTGTCGGATTACAATAAGATTCAATCTAAGGATTCTTTTTGCTATTGGTTAGAGAAGATTCTTGAGGACATGGGATCGGTCTGGGGGGGATCGTCATACAAGTTTGGAATATATGAATACAACAAAAACAATCCGAAGCCTTTGGATAAAGGAACGTCCGGTGATGATCAATATCGTTGGTACACGAAATATGGAACAACGGCTACGGCGGCGTTTGCTGTCGTTAAGGCTCGCGTGATAGCTATTGCAGAGGCTGCATTGCGAGGCGCCTATGACGAGATTGAAGGTATTGATTTCAGTCCGATAATTAAATGGAAAATCGCTTTCCTTTATCAGGCAAAGGATAAGCCAGGAGTTATTGACATCTACAAGAAAGACATGTTGATGAAGGCTGTTGGCGAAGAGAACAGTCAATTGCCAATGTCAAAGTTGTATGCGAGCGCAATGAGGAAAGTTCCAGAGGGAATGGACAATTTCGTCTGGGCACGCCGTCAGTGGCTACAATTGAATGAAGGTAAAGGAGATAACCAAATGGAAAATTCATCTGAGGGATCGTTCAACATGGAGGCGGTTACAGAATTCTGTACTGCGATTGAAAGTGCGGGTTTGAAATACGAGGCCACTTTTATATATCGCTTCTTGGCTGCACTTTGCGCAAAACCATTTGTGGTTCTTACAGGTTTGAGCGGCAGTGGCAAGACGAAACTTGCACAAGCGTTTGCATCATGGATGTCGCTAGGCGTTTCTGCTCGGACAACTGCCACAAAATGTTTCACATCAGGTTTAGTTATCCCCGGGGTGCGATCCTCGCAGACGGTTCTTGAAGTAGGAGATCAAGGGTTGATTGTTGCACAGGGGAATGGGAAATGTACTTGCTTGTCCTATGAGATTATCAACGAGTGGATAGAAACCATAAAAAAACACGGCTACACAAAGGACACGGGAAGTGGAACGATTAAGGATCAGGTGATAAGCGAACATCCAAAATACAGTCCATACCTGCATGCGTTTGATCCTGTACTTAAAGCACTTGCCTTTTATCAAATAGAACATGATAAGGCTAAAAGTTCCGCTGATGCAATAGTGGAAAATACGCTTCTTGTGCCGGTTGGTGCTGATTGGACAAACAACGAACATCTTCTGGGATACCCTGATGCGTTACAGTCTGGGCAATATGTCATGCCGGATACGGGGGTGTTAAAAATGATGTTAGATGCTCGTGACAATCCCCAACTCCCGTTCTTCCTAATTCTTGACGAAATGAATCTCAGCCATGTCGAGCGTTATTTTGCCGATATCTTAAGCGCGATGGAGTCTGGTGATGAAATCAAACTTTACGATGGTGGGGATCGTTTTGCTGAAGGAATCAAGATACCACGGACGATAAAGTTCCCCAAAAATCTCTTTGTTATAGGAACGATGAATGTAGACGAGACAACGTATATGTTCTCGCCGAAGGTTCTTGATCGCGCGCAGGTGATTGAGTTCCGCGTTAGTGAGGACGACATGAAGAATTTCCTCACGAGTCCTTCCACGCCGAATCTTGCGGCTATCGAGGGTAAAGGCGCGAAGTACGCCGAAGCATTTCTAAAGCTGAAAGATGCTCCGCCGGCGTTGGATGCGGCAGGTTCCACGACGAACAAGGACGCAATTGCCGCCGCGCTCAACAAGTTCTTCCCGGAACTGGTGAAACTCGGCGCGGAATTCGGTTACCGCTCGGCGGGCGAGATCGTGCGCTTCTGCGCGTACTATCTCGCGATGGGGGCAGATGTCACGGATGCCATCGACGCCGCGGTTGTACAGAAACTTCTTCCAAAGCTGCATGGTTCGCAGGCGCGGCTTGGTCCTGTCTTGAAGAAACTCAAGGAGCTTGCCTCAAAGACTGAGATGAAGAAGGAAGGCGAAGAGCAGAAGGCGGTTCAGGTGCCGCTCTACAAGCTGACACATGAGAAGCTTGATCGGATGCAGGAGCGTCTGAAGGCGAATGGTTTCACGAGCTTCGCAGAGGCATGATTTCAAAACTAAACGAAAGGAAATGAACATGTGGAGACCGCCAACAGGATGGGAAGTCTGGCTGACAAACGGTGCAGGGTATTTCTATTTCAAGGATAGAAATGCCTGTATTGAGTTCTTGCGTAGGGTAGAATCGGTTGATCCGTCTGCCGCAGATCGTGCAGAGTGTGAAGAAAAAGAGTTGTATGGTTGGAAGGATGGCGTTGACGAGTGGTTGGCGCCAAACGTCGCCTTTGAAAGATGGCAACGTGGAAGAGTTTAACAGGAGGTGTGACATGAATAGAATCGATATGATTGCAGTTGCCAAATTGGCTGTGAACATGGCTCGTGCTGATGGAAATCTAGCTCCAAGTGAAATAGACGCTATTGCAAATGGATTCGTCTATTTTGGCATTGGCCAAGGAGAGGCACAAAAAATCGTTTTGGCTACTAGAGCTTGTTCAAATAATGATGCCGAAATTGTAGTGTCGCGATTGTCTGATGCCGACAAGGAATTTGTTTCTGCATGGTTGTTGTCAGTCATTGTTGCTGATGGTGTTGTTGATGCGAGAGAAAAGGCATATTTTCAAAAGCTCATTGTATCTTGCGGTTTGAGAAATCTCTCTTTGGACGTTGCTAGAACTAATGTCAAAAACAGAAAAGTTGTTTGCTATAGAGTGATTTGCGGATCTAGCGACTATGACTTTAGGACAGAAGATGAGGCGCAAAGAGCAATGGCGATACTGTCTGGGGGTGATCCGGTCATGGATGATTTTCTTACGATGGTGAAAACCGAAGTCGAAGCCAATCATGGTTTTTGGACTCTGGAACAGCTTATAGAGAAAGAAAGAAGAGAAAGAGAAGAAGAAGAGTGGCAGAACCAACCAATGTTCATTGCCAATTCATTGGATGGTGTTGTCTTCTGAAGGTTGTTATACTATATTAATCGTGTGTTTCTTTAATGTCTTGTTGGAACTATAATCCAATTGAGGAATCTTATTCCGCAGAGTTTCCAACTGCGGGTGGGCGGCGTTGTAGAATCACAGTCAGTGAGGACGAGTTCGCCAACGAGGAGTTTGAGAAGGGTAAAGGCGAGTTCCTGCCGCTCAAGGAGGGGCGCTTCTATCACTATGAGATATCTGGCGGTGGCAAGCTTGCGGATGTGAGTTCGTTTTGTGGTAGAAAGGGCGGAAAGGCGGGGCGTCTCGCTCCGGGGACGGCAGTCGGCTACGGACGACTCTGGCTTGAGGGACACACCGATCCAAGCGAAGCGCTTGACGTCGAGGTGGTCTCGGACGTCATCGGCTACAAGGACGACTACAACAAGCTGCTGACTCAGCTTACGGGCTATGTCGCCGACTTGCAGATGCAATGTACGAGCGAGGTGCAGTATCTGGTTGGGGTGGACGAGGAGAAGACGCCTGAAAACCTCATCCAGCAGTATTTCTTCCTCGTTGGTATCGTCAACGACAATTCGCTTGAACAGGCGTTGCGGCGGATTGTTGAAAGTCCGTATTTGCGGCTCCGCACGATGGAGACCGAACTCGACATACGCCATGCTACGCGCTTCTCCGCCGCGATGCTACGCCAGATTGCATCTGGTTCGCGCCGTGTCGAGTCGCCGCCGGGGTTGCGCGACCGCATCCCGACCCTGCCGGAACGGTTGCGCGGTGTGGTTCGGGAGGAGACAGCCGATGTCCCCGAGAACCGATTCGTCAAGCATGTGCTCGTTACATTTAGAGGCGGGCTTCAGAGCTTCAAAGAAGACATCCGGGAGGGCAAGCTCAAGGCTAAGGCAGACAAGCTTTATTCCATTGAGCTAGATGTCGAGGCCGGTCTTGAGCGGTTGGATCGCTGGCTTTCGAACGATTTCTTTCGTGGCATTGGGCCGTTGACGTCCATGCCGAGTTCAAGTGTTGTACTTCAGCGGCGTGAAGGGTATCGTGACATCTTGAGGAAGTGGTTGCAAAGTCAGGCTGCCTCCACGATGAAATGGCCGGCGGGCGGCGATGTCTACCGCGAGAATCAGAAGGATGTCGCAACGCTCTACGAGTACTGGTGCTTCTTCCGTCTCTTGGACATTATCAAGGATTTGTTCGGTATCGAACCAGAAGAGATTTCGGGGAAGATCGTAGATGTTGGACAGGACGGATTGTCGCTTAAGATTTGTGAAGGTAAACAGCTGGACGCGCTGGAGGGACGTTATGTCTCTGGCCATACCAGCCATCGGTATCGGCGCTTGACCATCGAGTACCAGTACAATCGCCGCTTCACCCAAGCGAGCGGGAAGTCCAGCTGGACGATGATGATGATCCCCGACTACACGATCTCATTCCGTCCGCAAGGAATGAGCGTGACCGATGCCGAGCGGCTTGACCTTATATCGTATGTCCACTTTGACGCCAAGTACAAGGCCAAGGACATTGTGGACACGATGGAGTCCTCTGTACAGGAAGGTGCAACCGAGGAAGAGACTACAGAGGAGAAGAAAAGCGCGAAGGATGTCAAGCGGGTGGACATCCTCAAGATGCATGCCTATCGCGATGCGATTCCTCGCACGGCCGGCGCGTACGTCCTCTATCCGGGAACGAAAGATCGCACTTATCGCTATGGCGACGAGATACTGCCGGGGTTGGGTGCGTTCCCGCTTTATCCCAAGGACGACAATTCGGATGAAGAGCCGATTCGACAGTTTCTCGCTTCGGTTGCCGAGTATCTCTGCGACCGCATCACGCGGTGGGAGAACTTCACGTACCAGAAAAATCTTGTGTATGCCGGCACCCATGAAGAGTGGGGTAAATATCGGGCGGCTGTTGCACGCCGATTCAAGTTCACCGAATTGATAACCGATGTTGAGCATGATGGGCGAATAAACCTCACGGATCGGGATCGGCTTGCTTCTATACCACCGGAGAGATTTTTGTCGGTTAATCTTGGCGAAGGGCCTAAGGGTGGCCCCTATTCTCGCGACAAACAGGCGCATTGGCTACAAGTGAATAATAAGTTCGTCAAGTCCGTTGGACAAAGGCTGGATTGCGTGCCGGATGATCTCTTGATGATTACAGCGATGTGGATGCCGCCATTCAACATGATGGTTAAACGATATCTCGGCAAGCAGACACGTGCGGAATTGGAGCCAAGCGGTAAGCCGTTGCCATTCCCAGGCAATGAATTCAATGTTTGGGAGATTTCGCTCCACAATTTCGCGCATGTGGCGACATATTTAGCAAGACATACAGAAGACTTAACTTAAAGGGACTACAATCAATGAAAAAGTATTTCATACTCAAACTTGATTCGTATGAAGGCGAGGGAAGCTCGTTGACGGTGGACGCCGACGGGTCGGACAGCATGTATGTCGTCTTGAATGTTGAAGGCTCGTCGGCGGAGATTGTCGATTGGGGTTATCCCACGGTCGATGATCTTCTTGCGGCGTGGGACAACGTGACGTTTGAGAATGTGGGGGAGTTCAAGTGAATGACGCTGAAAAAGAGTCCTTGAGGTCGTATCTTGTGTCGGCCTTGCAGTTCGCAGTGGGAAACGACTACGTTCATCTGGTCGCCGATTCGATATTGGATGATGTCGCTGCTGACATTGAGGCGGCGGCTGATGAAGACTACAATTCGGATGATGTCCGCATGGCGGTTGGCCGTGTCCTGTGCAGTCGATTGAAGGTCGAAATGCCATGATCATGAACGCCTTCACCTGCACTGGATCGTATGCGGTCTTGATTCTGTACGGGATCAAGCGGACGGAGAACCGCAATATGATGTTTCTGTAGGCGAAGGGGAAAATGACAGAGAAATGGAAAGAACAGGAGGTAGGGCGTTATGGAACTACAAGAGATGGCTGAGAAGAAACGTAAACTCTTCAAGCGTGTGTTCGGCGACAAATACTGGCTCAGATTACTTGAGCTCAAGATATGGGACAATAAAGACGGTCGGACTCTCGCGGAGGTGTCTTTCGTTTTCGGGGAATTGATGACCGCGCTTGAGATTCAAACCGTCTGCGAGAAAATTGCACGGTGGATAGGCGGCGATTTGCTGGGAACGGTCAATCTGGACTTTTCAGGGACCGAGCCGTCCTTGGAGATGATGGTAGAAGTTCACAACGAGAACCATAAGTAACGAAAGGTATAAGATGTTCAATCAGAAGCCCTTCCGCAGAATAGGTAGGATGCCCATCAGGAGGATGTTGGTGTCTGTTCTGGTGGATTATTATGATGTCGAACCGCAAGATCGGGTGCGCCTGTGCGAACTGTGTAATGGCAACATCATGCTGTCGGGGTGGCCACGTGCGGAACCTGGAGAGAAACGTCCACGTGAGGCATACTTTGTCCTAGACGATGAGACGGCAAAGCAGCTTGTCGACATGATTGCCGACATGAGAATCTGTCCTCTGCTCAATCCGGATTGGGATGGGAGTGTGATTGAGGAAGTCAAGATCGAGTTCGGACAGTTCGATGCAATAAGCAAGTTCTTTTGGAAACACAGCGCGCCAAAGGAGTGGCGAGGTTTGGAAAGGCTTGCGCACGGGATGGTCTCTCTATTTCATGACATGTGCAGAGCTTAAAGGGATGAAACAAGATGGCAGATGTCTCTCGTAACAGCCCGTGCCCCTGTGGAAGCGGGAAAAAGTACAAGAAGTGCTGCGGCGCAGCCGTAGTTGCGGCGGAACGCGCGGCGGAGGCTGAAAAAAGCCGCTTTTGAACGCCTGAAGGCGTGACGGTCGAGGATGACGATACGCCCGGCGCGTTTTCACGTAGGCCCAAATGGGTGATGACATACGAGCCGCCAGAAGACGGAACCCCGGAGAAGGATGCAGAGGCCATCATTGAAGGCTTTGTGCGACCGTATATGGAGCGGCACTGTACCTTGGCGGATGACGAGGAGGGCGACGATCTCAAGATTGCGCTCTTACAGACGCATATTCGCCGAGGTGAGGGCCTGGCAGATTGCCCTTCGGTTCGGCTGGGGCGTTATTGTCAGTTGATGGAGATGCTGCACACACGACTTGAAGAATTTTTTGAATATTTCAGCGACAGTATATATCGGTGTGAGACGAGGTGGGATGCAAGTTTTGGTGGACCGATCCTGACGCTTGAGGATGAAAAGGGGTTGGCTGAAATCTTCATGGTGGCCGTTGCTGAATCGTTTGACGAATGCGACGACAAGACGACATGATCACCAACGCCTTCACTTGTACTGGACCGTATGCGATCTTGATTCTGTATGGAATCAAGCGGACGGAGAACCGCAGCGCGTGGCCGGAGCCGCGCGAGGGGCGGGCGGCGATTTCGTGTTCCAAGTCGTTCTGCAAGGAAGAGTACGGACGGTTCATCGCGTGGGCGTCGGTGAATCTGCCGCCGGAGGATTTCGAGAAGCTGCCCGCATGGCGCGAGGTGAAGGACTGGCCCGGCAAGGTCGTCGGCGTGTGCGACTACAAGGCGCGAGGACGGAATGATTTGCAGCAGGAGGGGGATGATTCGGCGCGCGCGGGGCGCGCGCCCTACAAGTGGGATGAAGGACATGCTTACTGGTGGGACTTGTCGAACGTGCTACGTCTGGCGGAACCGATTCCCTGCCGTGGCAATGCGGGTATGTGGCAGATGCCGCCGAAACTCGCCGCAAGGGTGGCAGCAGCAGACCACCGCATCGAGACAGCGGATGATGCTTATCCACTCTTTCGGGCGTCAGTCCCGATTGCAGGAGGCAATGAAGGGTTCTTTGTCCTTTCGATTGATGCACAACGCCGTACTATCGGTAAGCCGGTTCTTGTCTCGCTCGGACATACCGGCACGGCGACCATCGACTTCCGCGAAGTTTTTCGCGAAGCCTTTACGAAAAATGCAGATGCAATCATTGTTGCACACAACCATCCGAGTGGCAATCCCCGTCCCCGCAAAGAGGATTTACGCCTTACCGCAGCACTTCAATCCACCGCTATTCTACTTGGCGTCAAGTTCCTCGATCATCTCATCCTCGGTTCTCCAGACTGTGAGGACGGACGAGGGTTTGTGTCGGTGATTGAACAGTCTGGTAGGCTTTAATAGGCGAAGTCTTTGCAACACAAGGGAGAAATGAAGATGATTAACTTGAGCAAGTTAGAGGAAATCAGTGATCTGCGCAAGGTCTGGCCTCACGAAGCGCAAGACTTTACGCCATGGTTGGCCAGCGAAGATAATATCGGCAGTCTGTCTGACGCTATTGGCATAGACATCGCGATTGATGAAGAGGAGTCGCCAGTCGGGGATTTCAGTGTGGACCTTTTTGCTAGGGAGATTGACACGGGACGCAAGATCATAATTGAGAACCAGCTCGAATCAACTAATCATGACCATCTCGGCAAGTTGATAACTTATGCCTCTGGGAAATCGGCAGATATCATTGTGTGGCTCGTCAAGCATGCTCGCGAAGAACATAGAGCTGCAATAGAGTGGCTCAATAACCACACAGATGACAAGGTGGCTTTCTTCTTGTGTGAGATAAAGCTCTACAAAATCGGTAATTCGTCGCCTGCTGTCAAATTCGAGGTAGTAGAGCGTCCCAACGATTGGGCAAAAGACGTTAAAAAGGCAGATACGACAAGTGTTGTGCAACAACGTCGCTATGATTACTGGGTGGCATTTCAGGATTATGCATTTCGGGATTCGAGATTTGCAAAGGAATTCAACCGTAGAAAGCCTGCGCTTGACCATTGGATGTCGTTTTCCATTGGCTCGTCAAGCTGCCACATGGCTTTACTGTAGTTGCATAAGAGGCAGTCTTTGACAGTAGAACTATATATTGGCAACGACAAGGAACTGTTTCATTCGCTTTATGAGCATCGCACGGAAATCGAGACCGAGTCTGGCCTCAAGCTTGATTGGAGGGAATTGCCTCATCGCAAGGCAAGCCGCATCCTTATTGAAAAGAAATTTGAGCTGACCAATACCAGCCAGTGGAATACGCAATTTGAATGGGTGGTTGATGTGATGCTTAGGATGAAGAAGGCATTTAAGAAATATATTTGACTGGCGAAGCGTTTTGATTTGTCATACGGGTAACAATTTAGCGGATGTAATGGGCAGCGGAAGGTGAAGTGTATTGGACTCGTGAAGACAAGAAGGCTTGCGGCGATGCGTCCTCCTTCGCCATTCGCCTTCGCCAAGGCTTCCACCTTCGCCAAGGCTACGGCGGACGAGTCGGCGGACGAGACGGCGGGTTAAAGGCGGGGATGCGTATGAAGTCTTTGCCCAAGGTGACGTTTGAGAAGGGCGTCCGCTCTCCATCGCGCAAGCAGGCCGATGCGCTTACTTCTGCCCTGCGTTTAACAACCTAAGTCCACAGTTTGCAAACTGTGGTGGTAGGTTTATGGTTGCTGAAATGAATGGGTTTGTGGTAAACTTGTGCCGCAATGAAAAAGTATTTCATACTCAAGCTTGATTCGTATGAAGACGAGGGAAGCTCGTTGACGGTGTCCGCCGACTGGGCGGACAGCATGTATGTCGTCTTGAATGTTGAAGGCTCGTCGGCGGAGATTGTCGATTGGGGTTATCCCACGGTCGACGATCTTCTTGCGGCGTGGGACAGTGTGACGTTTGAAAACATTGGAGATTTCGCGTAATGGCCAGTAAGTTCAGTAAGTCCGACTTCCAATTCACCTCCGCCCACCTGCTAGGTATCAAGTACAATGATGGGGCGGGCTATGTGTCGGCAATGGAGGAACAATAGGTAATTGATTTCTTGGCTTTAGATGGGAGAATACCATG
>JAEEGH010027909.1_pt1 | contig 11149 bp, 11 predicted proteins | sample 9134181 | NCBI WGS metagenome assembly JAEEGH01 (sample SAMN16246544, study PRJNA631951) | gut metagenome | biome: gut microbiome; feature: rumen; material: DP-attached | host: Bos | place: Iran: Karaj | collected 2018-10
AATCAGGAAAATAAGAGGGGCCTGAAAGGTTTGTTTTCGGAAACGACAGATCTGACGGAATTATTAAAACTGTATGATCTGTATTACCGGTCCCTGCAGGCCATCAGCGAGGCAGATCCCTCCGAGACAGCGGATGATAAGGTCCGGGCCTTAAAAGAACATCATTTCACAGAAGTGACGCTGGAAGTCATGCTGCATTATGATATGTATAAAAAGTACGGCACAAAGCCACTTGATGCGGAAAAGGTGCGAAGGGCATTGACGCAGTGAAAGTCTGAAGAATTCCGTGTCTAAGCTGCGGAGAAAATAGATAGACTTTTTGCTTATTATTATCAAGTTGTCAGACTTTAAAAATAGGAGCTATCCAACATGTTGCGGTTGGATGGCTCTTTTTCGTCATTTTTACCCTTATTTTGTAGATGACATCTTGACTTATCCGTGATATGATGATGATGAATAAATGGATTTTTATACCCCGAAGTGGCTTTTTATATAAAGGGATGCAGGGTGGCACCCCGGATCGCCGCTTAATACAAGGAAGTATTATTTCATGGAAGAAAGGAGGGGAAGGTCTTATGGCAGTTATCAATAATCATAACGTCTACGATTATTATTTATCCACCTACGCCAAGGAAGCGGGATCCAGCCGTTTCGACACACATAAGAAGAGCGAGCTTCGCGGTGTTTACAACCGCATGGTTAAGACCAATAAAGATGCCCCTCTGTACAAGATGAACATCGACGACGATGCCCTAAACTTCGTTATCGATTTGAAAGAGACTGCCCGAAACATGCAGAACGTTGTTTCATCTCTTTCTTCTGAGGGAAATGATATTGAGTCAGTATTCTACAAAAAGATTGCTGTATCTACCAACGAAGATGCTGTGGACGTAGAATACGTAGGTGATGATAAGAATCCGGACACTCCGGTCTTTGAAGTGGGCGTTAAGTCTGTGGCGACACCCCAGGTGAACCGAGGAAACTTCCTTCCGGCCAACGGACGGGATTTTGAGGCGGGAAGCTACAGCTTTGATTTGGATACCACGTCCAATTCCTACGAATTCCAGTTTAATGTAAACTATGATGATTCAAATTATACCGTTCAGCGAAAGATTGAACGTTTGATAAATACTTCCAATGTGGGACTAAAGGCAGAAGTAATTACCAATGAGCGGGCTCAGTCAGCACTGCAGATTACTTCCAAGCAAACAGGTCTTGCGGAAAGTGAGGATTACCTTTTCAATATTAAGTCCGGTACCGCTTGGAAAGAGATCAATCTGTTGGGTATTGATAAGATTTCTTCTCCTGCAGAAAGTTCTGTCTTTACCTTAAATGGAAGCGAGCATTCATCCTTGGCAAATACCTTTACCATTAACCAGGAGTTTGAGATTACCATCAAGGATGTTACACCTGAAGATGAACCGGCACAGATTGGTTTCAAAGCAAATACTGATGCCATTGCCGACAGTGTAGACAACCTTTTAACCTCTTTCAATGGATTCTTGGAAGTGGGACAAAAGTACTCCTCCGGCAAAGGAAACAATCAGCTGCTTAACGAGATTAACAGTATTAGTCGAAGCTACGCATCCGAACTTGCAAAAGTTGGTATCCTAATCAATGATGACATGAGCTTATCTTTAAATAAAGAAGCCATGGCCGGAGTGGTTACCGGTGAAGATGCAAAAGCAGCATTTAAGACCTTAAACAAATTTAAAGAAGCACTTTCCAGAGAGGCAGATAAAACCGCAGTAAATCCCATGAATTATGTGGATAAGGTAGCGGTAGAGTACAAGAACCCCGGAAAGAACTTTGCAGCACCCTATGCGTCTAGTACCTATTCGGGATTGCTCATCGATCAAAGCTTATAAAGAAGCTATCAAGTTTTCATACAAGATAGCTTCTTTTTTTGCCCTGCCATGCTATAATGGATTTGGCGTAAACGCCGGAAATTGTCTATTTGGAGAAGAAAAATGAATATTCTTTTTGCGAATATATTTGAATCTTTTACTTCGGGAAGTATTGTGTCCTATTTGAGAGAAATGGGACATGAAGTAAAGGAAGTGACTTACTATACTCCTGAGGATATCTATGGGGATGAACGATTGCTATCCATGATAGAAAAAGATTTGCGGGGGAATAAATTTGATTGTTTGCTTACAGTAAACATTTGGCCTTTGGCGGCACGTGCCTGCCACAATTGCAGAGTGCCCTATTTAGCGTGGAGTTATGACAGCCCCCAAAATCTTCCTACAAATCAGGACTTGGATTATGATACCAACTTTTTGTTTATTTTTGATCGTGCAGAAGTGGAGCTATATCATAAGGAAGGAATCGAACAGGTTTATCACTTGCCTTTGGCTGCGGATTTGAATCGCTGGGACAAGATAAAGCCCGGAAAGGAAAGCTATGAGGTTTCCCTGTTGGGTACGCTTTATGAATCTACCCTTCCTGCACTTTTATCGGGAATGGATGAATACCACAGCGGATATATCAGTGGATTGGTGGAAGCGCAGAAAAAAATCTATGGCTATTTCTTAGTGGACGATCTTTTGACAGATGAGTTTATGGCAGGTTTAAATCGTCTGTTTAAGGAAAAGGCGCCTCAGATGGAGGATGTATCCAAAAAGCAAATGGCATATTCCATTGGCAGTTATTTGACCTACATCGAGCGATTGTCCTTGCTTCGTTTATTAGGAAAGCGTGCTGATGTTCATTTGTTTTCGTCCAAAATTAAAGATGAGACAAAACCGCTATTGAAAGAAATCACCATTCATGATTGGGTGAGCTATGGAGAAGGAATGCCCCGGGTGTTCAAAGCCTCCAAGGTGAATTTGAATCCCTCTCTTCGCATTATTCGCTCCGGGATTTCCTTGCGGTGTATGGATATATTGGGATGCGGAGGATTTTTGCTTTCCTCCTATCAGCCGGAGTTGGCGGAATATTTTACTATGGATGAAGAAGTGGTGCTTTATGATTCCATGGAAGATGCGGTGGCAAAAACAGAGTTTTATTTAAAACACGACGATTTGCGAAAGTCCATTGCACAAAGGGGTTATGAAAAGGTAAAGGCGGAGTTTAATTATCCCAAGCAGCTGCAAAAGATGTTTGATATTGCCGGTTTGAGATAGAAAAAGGATGAGTATGAAAGTTTTATTTTACCGATACGGCAGCATTTGCGAGCCGGATATACTTCAGACCTTTCAAGAGATGGGGCTGGAAGTGGATGAATATAAAAACGAAATGACAGTGAAGGATGAAAAGCCCTCTCAAATTGTAGATCGTTTGGGCAAGTATCTGTTGGACCATCCCTGTGACTTTATTTTTTCCATCAATTTCTTTCCATATGTATCGGAAGTTGCCAATGTGTTTCATATCCGCTACTTAAGTTGGATTGTGGATTCGCCGGTTATGGAGCTTTATTCTACAGCCATTACCAATGAATGGAATCGTGTGTTTTTGTTTGATAAGGCCCTTTATGAAGAGATTCATCCTTTGAATCCTCAGTGTGTATTCCATCTTCCTTTGGCGGCAAATGTGAAAAACAAGGACGAGCTGTTTCGTCACAGTTCTTTGAATATGAGAAAGAAGTTTGCTCATGAAGTTGCTTTTGTAGGATCCTTGTATACGGAAAAATGTCCCTATGACAAGTTGTCAAAGGATGCGCCGGAAACTTTGACCGGGTATTTGGACGGCATTATGGCTGCCCAGGAAAAAGTGTATGGCTACTATTTTATAGAAGATTTGTTAACTGACGAAATTACGGAAGAGTTTATAAAATACTTCCCCAGCTTTTATCGTTATCCGGAAAAAAGCTTTTTGACGGACAAACGTACATTGTCTCAACTTTATATAGGAAATAAAATTACCGCCAACGAGCGGGTGCATACCTTTACAGAACTGGCAAAAAGATTCAATGTTTCCATCTACACCGCTAGTGATACTTCCTATATAAATGGGATTCACAATATGGGGCTGGCAAAGTCTCTAACAGAGATGCCGGTAATCTTTAAGGAATCAAAGATTAATTTGAATATGACATCCAAGGCCATTCGTTACGGTTTGCCCCTTCGAATCTTTGATATTTTAAGCTGTGGAGGATTTTGTGTTTCCAATTACCAGCCGGAGATTCCGGAGTTGTTTACTCCCGGAGAGGATTTGGTGATGTACGGAAGCATGGAAGAGCTGCAGGATATCATTGCTTATTATTTGGAACATGACAAGGAGCGTCAGGAGATTGCGGCAAACGGTCGAAAGACTTTGATGGAAAATTACACTTATGAAAAACAAATCGCGAAAATGTTTGAAATGGCATTCTTTGCGGACAAATAATATTTGACAGACCTAGTCTTCCATGGTATAGTATTCGGGCGATGGAAGATTTTAGGTCTTTTTTTTATGCCTAAAAATGGCTTGGAAAGACCGACACTAAACTTAAGAAAGATGAGGTGGAAGTTGTGCGTACAAAGATTACTTTAGCTTGCACAGAGTGCCAGCAGAGAAACTACAATCTGACCAAAGACAAAAAGACGCATCCTGACCGCATGGAAACGAAGAAGTATTGTCGTTTCTGCAAGAAACACACTTTACACAAAGAGACTAAGTAAAGAGGTGGCACTATGGCAGAAAACAAAGACAAAGTTACTTTTTTGGATCGCTGGGCTGGCTTAAAAGCAGAGTTCGGTAAAATTGTTTGGCCTGATGGCAAGACAATTTCCCGTCAGTCTGTTGCAGTCATCTTAGTATCAATTGTGGTAGCGCTGATAATCGTATTCTTTGATATGATTATTCAGTACGGTGTAAATTTCCTGACAAGCTTATAGGAGGGCTTTTGAATGGCAGAGGCTATGTGGTATGTTGCTCATACCTATTCCGGTTATGAGAACAAAGTTAAAGCGAATATTGAAAAGACTGTAACCAATCGTCACTTGGAAGATCAGATCCTTGAGGTACGTGTACCTATGCAGGATGTGACTGAAGTGAAAAATGGTGTGTCTAAGTCCGTATCCAAGAAAATGTTTCCTGGATATGTGTTGATCAATATGATTATGAACGATGACACATGGTATGTTGTTCGAAACACTCGTGGCGTTACAGGATTTGTTGGACCGGGATCTAAACCTGTTCCCCTTACAGATCTTGAAATGAGAAGCATGGGAATTATGACAGATGTGTCAAACATCGAAGTCGACTTTGAAGAAGGCGATACTGTTTCCGTTCTTGCAGGTGCATGGAAGGATTACGTTGGTGTAATTCAGTCTATGAATGTAAGCAAGAAGACAGTTACCATCAATGTCGAGTTGTTCGGTCGCGAAACACCGGTAGAAGTAAGTTTCGCAGAAGTTAAGAAAATCTAAATAGGAGGAAGATTCCAATGGCAAAGAAAATCGAAGGATATATTAAATTACAAATTGCTGCTGGAAAGGCAACACCTGCACCACCAGTTGGTCCTGCATTAGGTCAGCACGGTGTAAACATTGCTGAATTTACCAAGCAGTTTAATGCGAAGACAGCTGACATGGGCGATACCATCGTGCCTACTGTTATTACTGTTTACGCAGACAGAAGCTTCAGCTTCATCACAAAGACTCCGCCGGCTCCGGTTCTTATCAAGAAAGCTTGTAAGATCCAGAAGGCTTCTGGCGAGCCAAACAAGAACAAAGTTGCAAAGATCACTCGTGCACAGTTAGAAGAAATCGCTAACATCAAGATGAAAGATTTAAATGCAGCTTCCTTAGATGCAGCAGTTTCCATGATCGCAGGAACCGCTCGTTCTATGGGTGTTGAAGTAGTTGATTAGTGTGCTGTAATTGTAACATAGTGGGAGGACACCTCTCCGATAAAACCACAGGAGGAATTTCTAATGAAAAGAGGAAAGAAATATCAGGCAGCAGTTGCTACCTATGATAAATCTGAACAATTTGATTCTGCAGCAGCAATCGCTCAGGTAAAGAAGAATGCTACTGCTAAATTTGATGAAACAATCGAAGTTCATATTCGTACCGGATGTGATGGTCGTCATGCTGATCAGCAGATTCGTGGTGCAGTTGTACTTCCTCACGGAACAGGAAAGTCTGTTCGCGTTTTAGTATTCGCTAAGGGTGCTAAGGCTGATGAGGCTACTGCAGCAGGTGCTGATTTCGTTGGTGGTGAGGAATTAATTCCGAAGATCCAGAACGACGGATGGTTCGACTTTGACGTAGTTGTAGCTACTCCGGACATGATGGGTGTTGTTGGTCGTCTTGGACGTGTACTCGGACCTAAGGGCTTAATGCCAAACCCGAAGGCTGGTACAGTAACTATGGATGTTACTAAGGCTGTTAACGACATTAAAGCCGGTAAGATTGAATACAGATTGGATAAAGCAAATATTATTCATTGCCCAATTGGAAAGGCTTCTTTCTCAGAAGCAGATTTGAACGACAACTTCCAGTCGCTTATGGGTGCTGTATTGAAGGCTAAGCCAAGTGCTTTAAAAGGTCAGTATTTAAAGAGCATTACACTTGCGCCTACAATGGGCCCTGGTGTTAAGGTTAGGGTTGCTTCAGTTTCCGCTGAATAATCTTAGTTGACACCGCATATAAATCATGCTATATTACTAGGGCTGTGCAAACAGTCACAGTATATATAATGTTGCCGAAGACAGCAGGTGGCTTTGGAGTGTATCCGAGCCGTAACGTAGATCTACCTGCCGAGGATGAGATTGATTTTTTGATTTTATTTCTCCCTGTCTTTAGGCAGGGAGATTTTTTCGTAAAAATCTCCTGTCAAAGCAACAAACTAAAATAGGAGGTAAGAAAATGGCAAAAGTTGAATTAAAACAGCCAGTCATCGCTGAGATTTCTGAGAACATCAAAGATGCTGCTTCTGTAGTCGTTGTTGATTATCGTGGTCTTACTGTTGCTGAAGATACTGAATTACGTAAGCAGTTACGTGAAGCAGGTGTCGTATACAAAGTATACAAGAACACAATGATGAACTTCGCATTCAAAGATACAGATTTTGAGCAGTTAAAAGATGTATTGGAAGGACCTAGCGCTATTGCAATCTCTAAAGAAGATGCTACTGCAGCAGCTCGTATTCTTGCAAAGTTCGCTAAGACCGCTCCAAAGCTTGAGATCAAAGCAGGTGTCGTAGAGGGAACCCTTTATGATGCTAAGGGAATGCAGGCAATCGCTAACGTTCCTTCAAGAGAAGAGCTTCTTTCAAAATTACTTGGAAGCTTACAGTCACCTATTACCAACCTTGCTCGCGTCTTGAATCAGATCGCAGAACAGGGCGGAGAAGTTCCTGCAAAGGAAGAGGCGCCTGTAGAGGAAGCTCCTGCAGCTGAAGAAGCAGCAGAAGAAGCACCGGCAGCTGAGGAAGCTCCGGCTGAAGAAGCAGCAGAGGCAGAAGCACCTGCTGAAGAAACAACAGAAGAATAATTATTAAAATTTTAAATGGAGGATATTATCATGGCAAAGATGAGCACAGAAGATTTTATCGCAGCTATCAAAGAGCTTAGTGTATTAGAGTTAAATGACCTTGTAAAGGCATGTGAAGAAGAATTCGGCGTTTCTGCAGCAGCAGGCGTTGTAGTTGCAGCAGCAGCTGGTGACGGCGCTGGCGCAGCTGAAGAGAAAGATGAGTTTGACGTAGAACTTACAGAAGTAGGTCCTAACAAGGTTAAGGTTATCAAGGTTGTTCGTGAAGCTACAGGTCTTGGCTTAAAAGAAGCTAAGGATTTAGTAGATAACGCTCCTAAGGTATTAAAGGAAGCTGCTGATAAGGCAACTGCTGAAGATATCAAGGCTAAGTTAGAAGCTGAAGGCGCTAAGGTTACTTTAAAGTAATTTAGTTCCGATTTTAAAGCAAATATGCTAAAATTTTCCCGTAGGATACTTATGTATCCTACGGGATTTTTTATTTTGAAATAATGCAGGTTTTGGCCTGCTTTAAGGGGATAGGGTTTCTTATGGTTTTTCCTGAGAATTATTTTGAAGATGAAGTGCGCGAGGGCTTTTTTATCCCAAGCATGATGAAGCGCTGCTGGGCGGCACAGCTTCAGGTGCTTTCGGATATTGATGCACTTTGTGAGAAGTATCATATTAAATATTTTGCCGATTCCGGAACATTGATTGGAGCCGTAAGGCATGGTGGGTTTATTCCATGGGATGATGATAGCGATATCGGAATGCTACGGGAGGATTACGAGAAGTTTTTGGAACACGTGGATGAACTTCCGGATAACTATTCTGTTTTGAATTGGCGACGTACCGAGGAGTGGGCAAATGCCTATTCTCGTGTTGTAAACACAGAAGAGATTACTTTTGATGAGAAGCATTTAGAGACATATCATGGATTTCCCTATGCTGCGGGAGTAGATATCTTCGTAGTGGATTATTTGCATCGTGATCCGGACAAAGAGGAGGAACGCCGCAAAAGAGCTGAGCTTTTTATGCAGGTTGCAGGAGCGTTAGCTACGCATAAAGAGCAAGATGACGAGTATTGGAACATGGTGGAATCTATGGAAAATACTTACGAAATCTATATCGATAAAGAGAAAAATATTCCTATGCAGTTTTATGCCTATGCGGAAGAAGCGCTGCGAGAAGTGAAGCCAGGAGATGCGGATGAGGTTGCTTTTATGGCGGCCTGGATCAAATTCCGTAGCAGCAATTGCCCGAAGAAGGCATATCAAGACACCATGCGTGTCCCTTTTGAAACCATTTCGATTCCGATTCCGGTGTATTACGATGATGTATTAAAGAGCCGATACGGCGAATATATGCGCGTAAACAAATATGGAGGAATGCATGATTATCCCTATTATCGTGCCCAGGAACATACCTTGGAAGAAAAATACGGTTGGAAAATCTGGCATTATAATTGGAATCCCGACGAATTGTCCTTAGGCGAACGGGTTCGAAAAGAATACCGGGAACAACAAGATGGAATAAAAGCGCAGATTGCTCAAATTGAAGCGATGATTCAATCAAACCCTGATGTATATGGTTCGCTTCAGTCTCAAGTAGATGGCTTAAAAGCAAATCTCCTTTTAGAGAAAGAAAATAATGATGTAGTTTTCTTGACCATAGGACCTAGATACTGGAAGAATTACGAGTACTTTTATAAGAAAGAAAAAGAAAACGGCGCGAATGTCTATGTTATAGCGATTCCATACTATGATACGGTGATGGATGGCCGTGTAGAGGGACAGCATTTTACATTGGATGGATATCCGGATGAAGTATCGGTGATTCCGTACGATGCCTACGATTTACAAAAAAATCATCCGAAAAAGATCTATTTCCAGGTGGCGTATGATGCGGAGAATCCGTCGCTTACGGTACACCCCACACATTATTCTTCGGAACTGTTAAAGTATACGGATGAACTTATCTATGTTCCGTATCTTAATATTAAAGATTTGGAATATACCGATGATAAATCATTCTTTAGTATGAATTATTATGTGAAAATGCCGGGAGTGATTCATGCGGATAAGGTGATTCTTCCTACGGAGAATTTGCGGGAGCACTATTTGCGTGCGCTGTGTGACTTTTCCGGAGAAGAATATCGGGACACATGGGAAAAGAAACTATTTGTGGAAGACTATATGGCGGAGAATACTCATAGCGGAAGAAAGTGTGTGTTGTATTTTACCGATGTGGCACCACTTATGATTCATGGAAAGCGTGCTCTAGATAAGATAAGAAAGAATCTGGCCTATTTTAAAAGTGTATCAGATACTGTGGATCTTTATTGGAAACCGTATGATTATATGGAAGAAAAACTTTCTCCGGTAAATGAAACGTTGTATGAGGAACTCTGTGATATGGAAAAAGAGTTCCAAAACGCCGGTTGGGGTCACTATGTTTCACAGGATGATGTTGTGTTACCGGAAGATATGGATGCGTATGTGGGTGATCCGGGTGCGTATGCATATCATATCAGTCAGTTGCGAAAACCAACATTTATTACAGACGATTGGTCGTTTGATGAAAAAGAATAAGGAATTAAGATGAATCTTGTGATTGGTGAGGATTTCTTAAAAGACGAGGTTCGATGTGGCTTTGCTGTTACGGAACGTATGAAGCGTGCTTGGGCTGCGGAACTGAAAATCTTATCGGAAATCGATGCATTATGTAACAAATATAATATCACCTATTTTGCGGAAGTCGGAACACTTCTTGGCGCTGTGCGACACCATGGGTTTATTCCTTGGGACGATGATATTGATTTGGCCATGAAGCGAGAAGATTATATGCACTTTTTGTCAGTGGCACATGAACTCCCGCCGGAATATCGAATCAAGTCCATGTATCACGATGTAGACGGAACCTTTTTCCAATTTCACGCAGTGGTAGAAAACTTCGTTGGAGATAAACTGGAGTGGGACGAGAATCGAAATGACAAATTTTTCGGATGTCCGTTTATTTGTGCGATTGATATTTTTCCGCTGGATTATATTCCAAGAGACCCGGGAGCACGTCAAATGAAAAAGCTTCTTTATAACTTGGCATATGTATTGGCTGGAAAGTTTGATACAGAAGGAAATACGCCTGAGTTTTTGCAAAGTGTAGCAGTTTTGGAAGCGCAATGCGGAGGAAGTTTTGACCATAGTTTATCTTTGCGACCGCAGCTCTATCAGTTGGCGGATCGCATCGCAGCCATGACGCCGGCAGAGGAAGCGGACGAACTGGACTATTTTCCGAAGATGGTAACGGGAGGAGATACGGGATTTCGAAGGAAGGAATGGTATGAATCAACATTTGTATTTCCTTTTGAAATGGTTGAGATTCCTATTCCGAACGGTGCGGATGATGCGCTGAAAAATCACTATGGTGAGAATTACGGAACCTTTATCAAAGGTACGTCGGCACATGATTATCCGTTTTATAAGAGCCAGGAAGAATTGTTTTCTTTGCAGGGATTTTTGAAGCCGGAAATGCATGAAGTTTAACGGAGATTTGCTGTGAAAAGGATATTTTACTATACGGATGTTTTGCCTCTCCTTACAAAGGGCGACAAGGCGATGGCAAAGCTAAAAGAAAATATGGAATTTTTCAAAGCGCATCAGGATGAGGTTTCTTTGGTTTGGCATCCTTTTTTGCAGACCGGGGAGTATTTACAAAAGAATGATTCCGATGTGTATGAGGATTTTTTG
>JAEEGH010027912.1_pt1 | contig 11146 bp, 9 predicted proteins | sample 9134181 | NCBI WGS metagenome assembly JAEEGH01 (sample SAMN16246544, study PRJNA631951) | gut metagenome | biome: gut microbiome; feature: rumen; material: DP-attached | host: Bos | place: Iran: Karaj | collected 2018-10
TTCGCGCTGCAAAAGTAGTCTTTTTTTCCTAAAAAAAGATACTATATCTAAAAAATGTTGTATCTTTGCAGCAAAATAACAAAATCGAAAGTGGAAAAGACTGAATTTACACTACTCAATAAGATCCAATACCCTGAGGATTTACGCAAGTTGTCGGTGGACGATTTGCCGCAGCTATGCAAGGAGTTGCGCGAGGATATCGTGGAGGAGGTGGCGGTCAATCCCGGCCATCTGGCTTCGAGCCTCGGCGTGGCGGAGATCACTGTGGCGTTGCACTATGTGTACAATACGCCAGAGGACCGTATCGTATGGGACGTGGGGCATCAGGCCTACGGTCATAAGATTCTGACAGGCCGGAGGGAACAGTTCTGCACCAACAGGAAGCTGGGCGGTATCAAGCCCTTCCCCTCGCCTGCCGAGAGCGAGTACGACACCTTTGCCTGCGGTCATGCGAGCAACTCGGTATCGGCAGCCCTGGGTATGGCCGTTGCAGCCAAGCTCGAAGAGAAGAAGGACCGTCATGTGGTGGCCGTCATCGGCGACGGAGCCATGAGCGGCGGACTGGCCTTCGAAGGTCTGAACAACGCCTCATCGAGTCCCAACGACCTGCTGATCATCCTCAACGACAACAATATGTCGATAGACCGCTCGGTGGGTGGCATGAAGCAGTATCTGCTGAACCTGAGCACCAACGAGACCTATAACGCCCTGCGCTTCAAGGCCTCGCGCTGGATGAACCGCAAGGGTATGCTCGGCGACGAACGGCGCAAGGGTCTCATCCGTCTGTCGAACGCCCTGAAGAGCGCCATCTCGCACCAGCAGAACATCTTCGAGGGTATGAACATCCGTTACTTCGGTCCCTTCGACGGCCATAACGTGAAGGAACTGGTGCGCATCCTCAAACAGATCAAGGACATGAAGGGTCCAAAGCTGTTGCACCTGCACACCCAGAAAGGTCACGGCTACGCCCCTGCAGAAAAGGATGTGACTATCTGGCACGCCCCTGGCAAGTTCAATCCAGATACGGGTGAACGCATTGTAGACAACGACCCCAACAAGCCCCAGAAATATCAGGATGTGTTCGGCCACACCCTTCTGGAACTGGCCAAACAGAATCCGAAGATCGTGGGCGTGACGCCCGCCATGCCCTCCGGCTGCTCGATGAACATTATGATGAAAGAGATGCCCGACCGCACCTTCGATGTCGGTATTGCCGAAGGTCATGCCGTCACGTTCTCCGGCGGAATGGCGAAAGACGGACTGCTACCCTTCTGTAATATCTACAGCGCCTTTGCCCAGAGGGCCTTCGACAATATCATCCACGATGTGGCGCTGCTGAACCTGAACGTCGTATTCTGTTTCGACCGTGCCGGACTGGTGGGTGAAGACGGGCCTACGCATCACGGAGCCTTCGACCTCGCCGCCCTGAGGCCGATTCCGAACCTCACCATCTCATCGCCCATGGATGAACATGAGTTGCGGAGACTGATGTACACCGCCCAACTGCCTGACAAGGGACCGTTTGTGATACGGTATCCAAGAGGTGGCGGCGTGCTGCAAGACTGGCGTTGTCCATTGGAAGAAGTCAAGGTGGGTACAGGCCGCAAGCTGAAAGACGGCAACGACGTGGCTGTGCTGAGCATTGGGCCAATAGGTAATAACGTGACGGAGGCTATCAAGCTTATAGAGGAGTCAGGAGTCAGGAGTCAGGAGTCAGGAGCCGGGAGTCAGGAGTCTGTATCCGTGGCCCACTACGATATGCGCTTCCTCAAGCCTATTGACGAGGATATCCTCGATGAAGTAGGCAGGAAGTTCAAGCGCATTGTCACCGTAGAGAACGGTGTGAAGGTGGGCGGTCTTGGTTCTGCCGTGCTGGAATGGATGAACGATCACGGCTATCAGCCCGAGGTCATCCGCTTAGGCTTGCCTGACCAGTTTGTGGAGCACGGCAAGGTCTGTGAGCTGAATAAGATCGTCGGCCTCGATCCTGAAAGTATCGCTAAAGCCATTATATCATGAAGATAGTCATTGTCGGTGCAGGTGCCGTAGGAACTCACTTGTCGAAGCTGTTGTCAAGAGGCCATCAGGACTGTGTACTCATCGACGACAATGATGAGCGGTTGGCGGCACTCAGCGAATATGATGTGATGACCTATCAGGCATCACCCACCAGCATCAAGGCCCTGAAGGAAGCCGGGGCACAGAATGCCGACCTCTTCGTCGGTGTGACCCCCGAGGAGAGCATCAACATCAATGCCTGTATCCTCGCCCATGCCTTAGGAGCGAAGAAGACTGTGGCCCGTATCGACAACTACGAATACCTGTCGCAGGACCTGCAGCCGTTCTTCAAGAAACTGGGCATCGACTCCCTCATCTATCCCGAAGTTTTAGTGGCAACGGACATCACGAACAGTCTGAAGCTGTCGTGGGTACGCCAGCGGTGGGACGTCCACGGTGGCGCCCTCATCCTCTTAGGCGTGAAGCTCCGTGAGACGGCAGAGATTCTGAACCAGCCGCTGAAAGACCTCTGCGGCCCTGACGACCCCTATCATATCGTAGCCATCAAACGTGGCGGCGACACGCTGATTCCAGGTGGTCTCGACGAACTGCGCGTCAACGACCTTGTCTATTTTATGACAACCAAGGAGTACATCCCCTATATCCGTAAGATCGTGGGCAAGGAGCACTATGCCGACGTGAAGAATGTGATCATTATGGGTGGTGGCAAGTCGGCTGTCCGTGCTGCCCTCACCATCCCTAACTATATGAATCTGAAGATCATCGAGAAGGACGCCCAGCGCTGTGAGAAGCTCAACGAGCTGTTCGAGCGTGAGGATGCGATGGTGATCCACGGTGACGGCCGCGACCTAGGACTGCTCGAGGAAGAAGGCATCCGCCATACCCAGGCCTTCGTGGCGCTGACAGGTAATGCCGAGACCAACATCCTTGCCTGTCTGACGGCGAAAAAGCTCGGTGTTCGTAAGACCGTCGCGATGGTCGAAAACCTCGACTACGTGAGTATGGCCGAAGAACTGGATATCGGTACGATCATCAACAAGAAGACCATCGCCGCCAGCCATATCTTCCAGATGATGCTCGAGGCGGACGTTGATAACCTCCGTTCGCTTATGCTCGTGGATGCCGATGTGGCAGAGTTCACAGCTGCCGAAGGATCGAAAGTGACAAAGAGGCCCGTGAAGGACTTAGGTCTGCCCTTCGGTGCCACCATCGGCGGACTGGTACGCAACGGCAACGGCATACTCGTCAACGGTAACTCCCAGATACAGGCTGGCGACTGTGTGATGGTGTTCTGCCACGAACATAATATCAGCCAGATTGAGAAATTCTTTAAGAAATCGGCACTCTTCTAAAATCGTCAATCCGTAAATCGTCAATATGATCAACTTCCGCATCATCTGCAAGATCATCGGTTCGCTGTTGTTCATCGAGGCCTTCTTCATGACCTGGTGCGCTGCGATGGCCTTCTACTTCCACGAGGAAGACCAGATCGCCTTTCTGATGTCGCTGCTGATTACTTTCGGAAGCGGATTCCTCTTCCTGCTGTGGGGACGGAACGCCGAGAACATGCTGAGCCGAAAAGACGCCTTTCTGCTGGTGACAGCCGTGTGGGTCATCTTCTCCCTCTTCGGAACGTTCCCCTTCCTCATCCACGGCAGCATCACCAACTTCACCGATGCCTACTTCGAGACAATGTCTGGCTTCACCACGACGGGTGCCACAATCATCGACGATGTGGAGGTCTTGCCCCACGGCATTCTGTTCTGGCGGTCGCTTATGCAGTGGATCGGCGGTTTGGGAATCGTCTTCTTCACCATCGCCATCCTACCGTCGTTAGTGGGAGGTAGTGTGAAGGTGTTCGCCGCCGAGGCAACGGGTCCCGTGAAGGCGAAGATGCACCCGAGGCTGACGACTACGGCGAAGTGGATCTGGTCTATCTACCTGCTGCTGACCGTTGGCTGCGGCATCGCCTTCTGGGTGGCAGGCATGGACTGGTTCGACGCCACGAACTACTCGATGACAACCACGGCCACAGGCGGTTTTGCCATCCACAACGACTCGCTGGCATTCTTCCACGATCCAGCCATCGACTATATCGCCATCGTCTTCCAGCTCCTGGCAGGTATCAATTTCACTTTACTCTACGCCTCAATCTTCAAGGCAAAGTTCGCTGCCCTGTTCAAGAACTCGGAGTTTAAGTTCTATATCAGCATCCTACTGCTGTCGACAGCGGGCATCGCCACCGTGCTCTACCTCCAGTCAGGCTATGATCTGGAGCCCGCCATACGCAGCAGTCTGTTCCATGTGGTATCGTTCATGACCACCACAGGTATGTTCAACGACGACGTGGCGCAGTGGCACCATATCACGTGGATCATCCTCGGTGCCCTGATGTTCATCGGTGGCTGTGCCGGCAGTACCAGTGGCGGATTCAAATGTATCCGTGCGGTGATGACGCTGAAATCGCTCCGCAACAACTTCCGTCAGATCCTCCACCCCAACGCCGTGCTGCCCGTGAGAATCAACGGCCAGAGTGTGCCACAGGCCAGGATGGTAGCCCTGTTCGCCTTCTTCACGCTCTTCATACTGATGATCCTCGTCACCGCAGGCATCATGCTCCTATCGAACATCGACATGATCAACAGTATCGTCATCGCCCTAAGTTGCGTCAGCAATATCGGTCCCTCACTGAGTACGGACATCGGCGCGAATATCTCGTGGTCGGGGATGCCAGACTTCGTGAAATGGACCCTCTGTCCGCTGATGCTCATGGGACGTCTGGAGATTATGACGGTGCTGGTGCTCTTCACAAGGAGCTACTGGAAAGAGAATTAATCTGTGTTAGCATTGTACTTTCTTACGTAAATGCTACACTATTTGGGAATTCTTAATGGAATGCAGGCATAAAGATTTGGATATTCCAGAATAATTATGTAAGTTTGCAGTCGAAATTGGAAATAGGTAAGAACTACAAAAAAGACCCAAACAGATATGTACAAGTTTGAACCGTTGCTGAAGCAGACACTCTGGGGAGGTGACAAGATTATCCCCTTCAAACATTTAGACACACAGATGGAGCGTGTTGGCGAGAGCTGGGAGATCTCAGGCGTCAACGGCAGCGAGACCATTGTGGCAACAGGTCAAGACAAGGGCAAGAGCCTTAACCAACTGGTAAGAGAACAAAAGGAGAAACTTGTTGGCAAGGACAACTACGAGCACTTTGGCGATGAATTTCCCCTGCTCATCAAGTTTATCGACGCCTGTCAGGATCTCAGCATTCAAGTACATCCTGACGACGAGACAGCTCATCGCCTGGGCAAGCCTCGTGGAAAGACTGAGATGTGGTATGTACTGGAATCAGAACCTGGGGCCATGCTCTATAACGGCCTGAAGAAGAAGATCACCCCTGAGGAGTACGAGGAGATGGTGGAGAATGACACCATCACCGATGCCCTGGCACGCTACGAAGTAAAGGAGGGCGACGTGTTCTTCATCCCCGCAGGACGCATCCACGCCATTGGCTCTGGCTGTTTCGTAACAGAGATCCAGCAGACCTCCGACGTCACCTATCGCATCTACGACTACAAGCGCAAGGACAAGAACGGCAACTACCGTGAGCTCCATACGAAAGAGGCTGCCATAAGCATCGACTACACGGTACTGCCTAACTACCGCGCCAGCTACGAGCCCCAAAAGAATGAGGGTGTGCAGATAGTGGAGTGTCCCTTTTTCACAACAGCCGTCTATGACCTGACAGAGCCGATGACACTCGACTACGCCGAACTTGATTCGTTTGTCATCCTGATTGCCGTCAAGGGAGAGGGAAAGCTCATCTGCGAAGGTGAAGAGATGACGTTCCGAATGGGTGACACCGTCCTCCTTCCTGCCACAACGAAGGAAGTCAAGGTCGAAGGCACCGTCAAGTTCCTGGAGACGTACGTATAGCCCCTTCTAAGTACGCCCTGACATCTTCCTGCACGCGGCGGAACTGCTCGGAGGACATATAGCCATTGTTCTTTTTGAGCATCACCTTGATGTCCTGCAACGAGTTCTCGTAGCAGGTCATCTCATTCTGCTTCTGCGTCTGATGCGCTCTGGCACGGTTGATCTCCGTCTGCCGTTCCTGTCGCAGCAAGTTACACACCTTCGAGAGCATCGGCGACACAACGGTGTCGAACAGATGATGCCCCTGTATATATAAATAGGTGGTCTGCGGCGTCACGCCCAACGCCTTGATACTGTCTTTCGTGGCCAGGTATTCCTCCTTGGCATCGGGATACTGGCGTTGCAGTTCGTTGATCTTCGTTCGCACCTTGCGCTTCACATTCTCTATCGACGGCCCTGGAGACATCACGTTGAAGCCTCCGGGATCAGCGATGCGGTTGAAGTCCGTAATGGTGAATTTTGGATAGTTGCCGTTGCGATACATCATAACCGACCAGACGAACAGCGGGAAGATGGCCTCTGAGAACAATCTGAAATACTCACGGAAGTCGAAGATGCGATGGTCGTTGAGTGTCACGGAGACGCAGACGTTATGGAGCGACGGGGCGTAGCACTGGAAATTCTCGATGGCATAGACATAGGTATGGAAGACATACGGACTATCCAGTACTTGCTTAGACGAAACTGTCATCCCATGCATCAGGTAGTCGTAGTCGGCATCCACACAGGCAATCATATCCCTGCCCAACGGCTCCCCCTTGAGGAAGTTCATCAGCACCGACTTCTTGCCACGGGTGAGTTTGCCCTTCGACGGCAGCATCACCTCAAAGTAGCGCTTGTCGTCCTCAAACTCCGAGAGCACCGTCCGCCAGAAGTAGATATCATCATAACTCTCGACATAGGCCACAATCCTATGCCTCGCCTTCTTCGATGTCAGCGCGTTCGCCGCCTCGAAGTACCTGCTATTGAGATTATCCTTCAGTCGGTTCGGCATTACACCGTTATATCTGTAACCTCAGTGACGGCATCGACCCAGCCGTTCATAACGACGGCAGGTGAGTGTGTGGTCAGGATGATCTGCACATTCGGATTCAGTTCCAGACAGAGGTCGATGATGCGCTTCTGCCACTCGATATGGAGCGACACTTCGGGTTCATCCATAAAGAGCACGTAGGGTTGGTTATCCTCCACCAGCACGGTGAGCAGGATAGCCAGGATTTGCTTCTCGCCGCTCGACAGCTGATAAGGCACCAGCGTCTCACCAATCTGCGAGAACCGTATCTCGTTCTCCGTCCTGACAATCGTCTTGCCGGTATCCGTGAACAAGTCATCAACGATGTCCTGGAAACGGCTCTTCTTCTGCGACAGCTGCTGAGCGGCATCGGCATGCCCCTGCTGCAACTGCTCGATGATGCGGTTGCCGATGTTCACCTGATAGTCGAGGTACTTCCGCTGCAGGTGGAAGAGCTGAAAGTCGAGCGCCGAACGGATACGGGTGTCAACCATATTCAGCGTCTCATTGTCAAGCATAGGAGAGTCGAGCGAACGGATAATGTCGAAGCGGATATGCGTGGCATCGGCTGGCTCCACATCGATATGCACCCCCTTCAGCAGATGGTTGATGATGTCGCCGTTGGTGTTCACACTCTTGATGATTTTGTTGAGGATGGTGCTCTTGCCCACACCGTTGATGCCGCTCAGGATATTCACCTGACGGTTCAGTTCCCACACCACGTGTTTCTTCCCGCTCCAGAGCGAGTCGATCTCAATCCTTCGGATATAGTCAGCATACTTTTGCATAGGCTTAGGATTATATTGTCGTTTGGATGCTATCGGCTCTTGAATTGTTCCATTTCCTCACCCTGGGGCCAAATCTCTAACACGGCGATATCGAAGGTCAGGTCGCTATAGGCTCGGATGCCCGACGACGTCGAGGTGCCATAGCCCAACTTGTAGGGGATATGCACAATCCAGCGGTCTCCCTTGTGCATGTGCATCAGGGCTGTGCAGAAACCCTCGACGAGACCGTCCGGCGTCACGTCTGTCATACCTGCAGTCTTCCAGTCGAAGTCGCCAACGAATGTCTCGTCGAACACGTAGCCTTCGGGATAGCTCGTGGTCGGGATGTAACGTCCACGATAAGCCACACGCACGTTGTCCGTATAGATGGGACTCTCCGTACCGCTGCCCTTCTCCACTTCTTCCACATAGATATAGTCGCTGTTCGTCAGACCAGATGCCGACTCGCTCTTCGCATAGGTCAGGATCTTGCGATACATACCGCTGCTGGCTCCCGCTGCCCACTGGTCCGTCTGTGCGTCGTTGCGTTCCTGCCAGTTGGCATACTCGTCCACTTCGTTGTTCTCCTCGCTGCAGGCGCATACGCTAAATGACAAATGACAAATGATGAATGATAAACCAATCATCCTCATCGTACTGCCTTTCATCACTTGCTTTACAATACCCCACATATCTTTATCATTTATCATTCATCATTTATCATTTAGGGCGAAGCCCGCCTTACTGGAGTTTCTTCAGTAAGGATGCGATGCTCACCTTATCCTCGATAATGCTATTGAGTTCGCTGATGGCGACACGCTCCTGCTCCATCGTATCGCGGAAACGCAGGGTGACGCAGCCGTCGTTCAGAGTGTCGTGGTCGACAGTGACGCAATACGGCGTGCCGATGGCATCCTGACGACGATAGCGCTTGCCGATAGAGTCCTTCTCGTCATACTGGCAGTTGAAGTGGAACTTCAGCTGATCTATAATCTCACGGGCCTTCTCAGGCAGACCGTCCTTCTTCACCAGCGGCATCACAGCGCACTTGACAGGAGCCAGGGCTGCAGGCAACTTCAGCACGACGCGGGTCTCGCCGTTCTCCAGCTTCTCCTCCTCGAAGGCATGACACATGATGCTCAAGAACATACGGTCCACACCGATAGAGGTCTCGATAACATACGGGGTATAGCTTTCGTTGGTCTGAGGATCGAAGTACTTAATGCTCTTGCCGCTGTACTTCTCGTGCTGCGACAGGTCGAAGTTCGTGCGGCTGTGGATACCCTCCACCTCCTTGAAACCGAACGGCATCTTGAACTCGATGTCAGTAGCAGCGTTGGCATAGTGGGCCAGCTTGTCGTGGTCGTGGAAACGGTAGTTCTCAGCGCCGAAGCCAAGAGCCTGGTGCCACTTCATACGCGTTTCCTTCCACTTCGGGAACCATTCCAGCTCCGTGCCGGGCTGCACGAAGAACTGCATCTCCATCTGCTCGAACTCCCTCATACGGAAGATGAACTGACGGGCAACGATCTCGTTACGGAAAGCCTTACCGATCTGAGCGATACCAAAAGGAATCTTCATACGGCCCGTCTTCTGCACGTTCAGGTAGTTCACAAAGATACCCTGAGCCGTCTCAGGACGCAGGTAGATCTTCATCGAAGCATCAGCCGAGGCACCCATCTCCGTAGAGAACATCAGGTTGAACTGACGAACATCCGTCCAGTTGCGGGTTCCGCTAATGGGGCAGACTATCTCCTCGTCGAGGATGATCTGCTTCAGCTCGTCGAGATCCGGGCCCTGCATGGCAGCAGCATAACGGGCGTGGAGGGCGTCGCGCTTCTCCTTCGTCTCCTTCACACGCTCACTGGTCTCCAGATACTTAGCCTCGTCGAACGAGTCGCCGAAACGCTTGCGAGCCTTCTCCACTTCCTTCTGGATCTTCTCGTCGTACTTGGCAATCTGGTCCTCGATCAGCACATCGGCACGATAGCGCTTCTTCGAGTCGCGGTTGTCGATCAGGGGATCGTTGAAGGCATCCACGTGTCCGGAGGCCTTCCATATCGTCGGGTGCATGAAGATGGCCGAGTCGATACCCACGATGTTCTCGTGCAGCATCGTCATCGCCTTCCACCAGTACTGCTTGATATTATTCTTCAACTCCACGCCGTTCTGACCGTAGTCATATACAGCGCCTAAACCATCGTAAATCTCACTGCTGGGGAACACGAAACCGTACTCCTTGCAATGGCTCACGATCTTCTTAAATACATCTTCTTGTGCCATAATAAAATTTAATTTGCAAATCTGACTGCAAAGGTACTAAAAATAAGCTACGGATTACACGGATTACACGGTTTTTAACTATTTTCAGCAGAAAAAAGAGTTATTTTTTTGTTATTTCGAAAATAATGATTACTTTTGCACCCGCTAAGAAAAAGCATAGGGGCATAGCCCAGTTGGTTTAGAGCGCTGCAGTCACATTGCAGAGGTCCCCGGTTCGAGCCCGGGTGTCCCTACACAATTTAAAATCCCTCAGGTCGATCACAGCCTGAGGGATATTTCGTGTTATGCCTATAGCATCCTGCAGAATTTCCTGAAGTCTGACTCTTTGCCGTAGCACACGAGTTCATCATCGGCCTGCAAGACAAGTCCCCCCTCCACGACCTGGGCCACTGCCGCCTCATTATAGGCGATACCAATGCCGTTGATGGTCTTCCCCGCCTGCTTGACCGCGATAATCTTCAGTCCAAACTCATCGTAGAGATGCAAGTCGTTAAGTTGGTGGCCGACGAATGTCTCAGGGATACAGAACATAAAGACACAATATTTCCCATCAACACGGAACAGTGAGGTCTTCACTCCCAGTTCCATCTGGCGCACCAGGTCGTGAGCAGCCCGCTCTTCGGGGATGAGCACCCGATCGATATCGAAAGCCTGCAAGATGTTCCTATGCACATAGTCATTGGCACGGGCATAGATATGTTTCACACCTAACTTCTTCAGCAAGGCCACCACACGCACAGAGGCACCCAGATTACGGCCAATGGCCACTATTACCACATCCACCTTCTTCAGCGGTAATACCGATAGCGCCAACTCGTCGCAGGCATCAATCTGAAACACTGCGGCACAACTATCCTTCACACGTTCCACACGACTGGCATCGTTATCGGCACCAATGACCTCGTGACCGTACTCCGTAAATTCGACAGCAAGCACCTTGCCGTAAGTTCCTAAACCAATAATGATACACTTCATGATATGATAATACTGTCTTTTGGCAATTGATAATTCTGATTTTTATACTGATGTAGTATGCCTTGGGCCAATGTAACCAAGCCGACACGCCCAAGGAACATCAACACTACGAGAAGTAACTTGGCAGCATCACCCAACTGGGCAG
>JAEEGH010027913.1_pt1 | contig 11146 bp, 16 predicted proteins | sample 9134181 | NCBI WGS metagenome assembly JAEEGH01 (sample SAMN16246544, study PRJNA631951) | gut metagenome | biome: gut microbiome; feature: rumen; material: DP-attached | host: Bos | place: Iran: Karaj | collected 2018-10
ATTTTGCCTTCGGCAAAATCATTTGTATTTACCTTGATGTCTACAAGTTCCGGGTTTTTTCCTTTTTTTTTGTCCTCGTCTTATATCAGGTTAAATCATATTGCAGCCGGATTTTCTTTCTTCCGGGTGAGCAACTTCAAAGCCGCAGTTGGCTTCCATGTTCAGTTCGCGGAGTTCCTTAATGCCGTCGATATAAAGCTGATAGTTGATTCCTGTAGATTCATAGCCGCAGCCAACGTCAAAATCTTCACCAAGAGATTCCCGTACAATCTGTTCACGCTGCTCGCGGGTTGTGTCTTTTATTAAAATGCTTGCCATAATGATCCTTTTTGAAATTTTATTTTATCATGAAATGAAACTAATTACAGTGCCCTATGCAAAAATTTCTGCTATAATTAAAGCGTGGTTAAGAGGACTTAAAGGATGAAGGATATAAAAACGCTTTTACAAGAGGCAGATGCAGTTCTCATTGGTGCGGGGGCAGGGCTTTCTACTTCTGCAGGCTTTACCTACAGCGGCGAGCGCTTCAAAAAATATTTTGCTGACTTTGAAAAGAAGTACGGCTTTCATGATATGTATTCAGGAGGCTTTACTGCTTTTGAAAGTTCCGAGGAAAACTGGGCTTACTGGAGCCGGCAGATTTATCTGAACCGTTTTGTAAAAGCCCCTTTGCCTGTCTATGAAAAACTCCTGGAGCTTGTTAAGGATAAAAATTATTTTGTCCTTACGACCAATGTTGACCACTGCTTTCAAAAGGCGGGCTTTGATAAATCTCGACTTTTCTACACACAGGGTGATTACGGACTTTGGCAATGCTCTGAGCCTTGTCACAAGAAAACCTATGACAACCAGCTTTTTGTTGAAAAAATGATAAGGGAACAGGGCTTTGTAATTCAGGAGGATGGTGGTCTTGAACTCCCGGAAAATGGGTTTGAAGGAATAAAAATGATTGTTCCGTCAGAACTTGTTCCCCATTGTCCTATATGCGGAAAGCCTATGAGCATGAACCTTCGTGCTGACGATACTTTTGTTGAAGATGAAGGATGGCATAAGGCGGCTGGCAGATATGAAGATTTTCTGAATAAGAACAAAGACGGTCGTATTGTTTATTTGGAGCTTGGGGTTGGCGGCAACACTCCGGGGATTATCAAATTTCCTTTCTGGAAGATGACCTATGCTAATCCAAAAGCTACTTATATCTGCATAAACAAGGGTGAGGCCCAGGTCTCCGGCGAGATTGAAAAACAGAGTATTTGCGTAAATAATGACATTTATGAGGTTTTAAAAAGCTTATGACACAGGCAGAACGCAGATTATATTTGATAACAGAACTCCTCAAAGAAGATAAGGGTAGTGCAGGCTTTAAGCTGGGGCTTGTGCCCGGAAATGAAGGCGGCTTTGTGATTCCTGATGATAAAAAAAGTCAGCGCGATATACTCCGGGCTTTGATGAATATTCGAGGTCCATATTCCATTAGCGAAGACTTTTTGAGAATACAAGATGAGTACCTGCAGCAGGTTAATAAAGAGCGGGGGATTACGGATATTGCAGATTTAAGCCCGACAGAAAGGAACCCAAAACTTTATCTCTGGCAGGGCGACATCACCACTCTAAAAGTAGATGCAATTGTTAATGCTGCAAACTCTACTTTGCTTGGCTGCTTTGCGCCCCTTCATATCTGCATCGACAACTGTATCCACACCTATGCAGGTATTCAGCTACGGCTTGCCTGTAACGAGCTGATGCAGAAGCAGGGGCACGAAGAAGGAACCGGACTTTGCAAAATCACTCCGGCCTTTAATCTTCCAAGCCGCTATGTGCTTCATACTGTTGGCCCCATTATTTACACAAGCGTGGGACCCCGTGAAAAGATTCTGCTTGCAAACTGCTACAAAAACTGCCTTGAAACTGCGTCACAAAATCAGCTTGAATCGGTCGCTTTCTGCTGTATTTCAACCGGAGTATTCAGATTTCCTGCTGATCTTGCTGCTCAGATTGCAGTTGAGACGGTTGAAATGTGGCTGGCAGAAAATCCAGATTCCAGCGTGAAGAAAGTTGTCTTCAATGTTTTTGGAAATAAGGATCTGGAGATTTATAAGAAAGTGCTTAGTCAAAAAAAATAACTAAACGAACTTCTGAAAAGTTAAGCTTGAGTTCACCTTTTGCAAAAAGCTCTTCGGCTTCGTCGGCGCTTCCGGTGATTCCTGGCATTTCTTTTGAGCCGCTGGCAGCAATGGCTTCGATGGCTCCCTGTCCGCGGTTTCCAAGAATCAGAGTTTCTACTCCAAGAGTTTTCAGGTGTGGAGGAATATCGTGGTGCCCGTTTCCGCTGTTGTCTACCACTTGCGAAGAAAGGATTTTTCCGTCTTCAATCTGATAAGTCTTAAAATACTGAGTTTTTCCAAAATGCTGGAAGACATTTCCTGTTTCTTTTTCGTAAGTTACTGCAATTTTCATAATGTCCTCCAAAATTATTTTTAATACTCCTTTGATTGCATTTAGCATAAAAATCAGACTCTACAAAGCGTAGGTTGAATCGTGAGTGTCCGGGATGTATTGTAACAACTGCAGGAGATTTATATGACAAACCAATACATTACCGGCGCAATGATTAAACGGTTGCGAGAACAAAAAAAACTTACGCAGGCAGAACTGGCAGATAAGATTTTTGTTACAGACAAGGCTGTTTCAAAATGGGAAACAGGCAGAGGATATCCTGATATTTCGCTCATTGAACCGCTGACAAAGGCTCTGGATGTTTCTGTGATTGAGCTGCTTTCAGGGGAGAATGTGATTAATACCAACCGCGGTGGCAATATGAAACGAATCAAGTTTTACGTCTGCCCGGTCTGTGGAAATATTATTCAAAGTACAGGCGAGGCAGTAATAAGCTGCTGCGGTATTACCCTTCCGTCTCTTGAAGTCGAAGAATCTGATGAAAGGCATTCAGCCAGAATTGAACGGGTGGAAGACGAGTATTTTGTAACAGTTTCTCACGAGATGAGTAAGACTCATTATATTTCATTTATTGCAGCTGTCCGTTCTGATGGTGTAGAAATCAAAAAACTCTATCCTGAGCAGAATGCAGAATCGCGGTTTAAAATCAGCGGCGTAAATCAGATTTTGTTTTACTGTAATCAGCATGGACTTTATATGGTGAAAAATAAATCCGTGTTTTGAGCGGGCATATTTGCAGTGATTTTTTGAGCTGTGCATATCTATGTCATGAGGAAACTTTAGTTTGACGAAAAATAAAGACTGTTAAACATAAAAGGCCCTGCACTTTATGAAGTGCACCTCAATTATTGGACATTTCATTTATTGCAGACCATTGTTCTCTGCTGCCCCGATAATTCACTATAGCAAGCCCGCTGCAGTTACAGAACGCATTGTTCCCGATACCGGTGACACAGATGGACGCCAGGTCTCAAACAAAGTAAATGATTTAATGATGAACCGTTTCAAAGAAAAATGCGGCTCTTATATCTGTAATGATTTATTAGGCTGCGATGTGTCTACAGAAGAAGGCGTACAGTATTGCCGTGATAATAAATTGTTTACAGAGTTTTGCCCTAAAATGGTAGCCGCCGCAGTGGAAGTAGTTGAAGAAATAATCCAGGAACAGAAGAAAGGGTAAGTTTTATTTTACGACTCGTTCACCAGCTTTCCCGTCATGTGTTCGATTTCAAGTTCAAGGCACTGAACACGTGGCAGGGTATTTGTAAGCTCTTTTTCAGCCCACATCATTCGGTTCTTACTTTGTTGATTAATCTTTTCGTTATTTATTTTTTTTCACCAAGTCTGCTGTTGTAAATATAAAGCGTAGACAAAATAATGATGTAGCCTGCGATTTTAAGAGGGCTCAAAAGTTCGTGCGCAAAAATGATTCCCATAATGCTTGCAGTCAGAGGATTAATAACTGTAAGAACTGCGGCATTTTCGGCTGGTAAATATTTTTGACCAAGCGGCTGAAAAGCAAAACCAAAGCAGGTGCAGATAAGCACAAGAAAGACTAGCATAATCCATTCATTTTGAGAATGCGGAAGTGACATCTGTTTTGTAATCAGCGCAATTATCAGACTCAAAAATCCCATCGTTCCAATCTGAAAGATTCCCACGGTAAGGGCATCACAATCTTTGCTCACTTTTTCTGTAACAAGAATACAGGCAGCATAGGTCAGCGCCGCACAAATTATAAGAACAATGCCTAAAGCTCCATTGCTTTTTTCAAACTGAGTCAGAGATAAAAAGGCTACACCAATTATTGCAAGCAGGGCACAAATAATTGTTTTTGTTTTTGGAAATTTCCTAGTAAGAACCGCGACATAAAGAGGTACAAAAAGAATCGCCATATTTTCAATCAGGGAACTTACTCCGGAATCTATGAGCCTTAGGCCGTACATTTCGAATATCATGCAGACTGTATATAAGAGCCCAAGAATGATTCCACCCTTCAGGCTTTTGTGATCAAGCTGTCTGATTTTTTTGTTAAAGATTAAGGCCAGAACTAAAAAAGCCAGCAAAAATCTTACAGCAAGAATGCTCATGGGAGAAAGATTTGTTAGTAACTGCTTGGAAAATAAAAAGGATGTTCCTCTCGCAATAAAAACTGCAGCAAGCAAAACTCTGGCGCTAAAAGGTTTCATAAGAACAGTATATTCAAAAAAGGGATTTTTGAAAACTCTGGAATGTAACTATCGTCTTATCATTCATCATACGGTTTCTATGAATTTGAATGATGATGATCACACTTAGCATCAAAGTTAGGCTTGAGTTCACCTTTGGCAAAAAGCTCTGCTGCGTCGTCGGCGCTTCCGGTGATTCCCGGGATTTCTTTTAATCCGGCAGCTGCAATAGCATCAACTGCCCCCTGGCCGCGGTTTCCAAGAATCAGAGTTTCTACTCCAAGACTCTTAAGATATGGTGGAAGAGCGTGATGTCCGTTTCCGCCGTTGTCGATTACTTTTGAAGAAACTATTTTTCCATCTTCAATCTGATAAAGCTTAAAATACTCAGTTTTTCCAAAATGCTGAAAAACATTTCCGGTTTCTTTTTCGTAAGTAACTGCAATTGTCATAAGAGCCTCCTTGTTACATTTAAGTATAACATCTCTTTTGCTTTTTTGATATAATTTGTTTTATGGTAGATCACAAACAAAAAGCTGCAAAGATTATAGAAGATGTCCGCGGCCAGACAGGCACAAATCCAATAAGGATGTTTAAGGCTCTTACAAAAAATGATTACATCAATATTCACGGTCCTGAACATCATATTCTGGACGGTGCCTGCTTGCTCATGGCATATCACAACGCTGGCGGTAAAATCGATATTGATGAAGCTTTGAAAAAAATTCTTTACGAAGGCCTACGAATGCCTGGTGCAATGTGCGGGCTTTGGGGAATCTGCGGTGCCATAACTTCAATTGGAGCGGCACTTGCTATTATTGATGGAACAGGCCCTCTTTCTGCAGACGGCACTTGGGGAAACCACATGGCATTTACCTCAAGCGCAATCGGTGAGCTTGGAAAAATAAACGGCCCAAGATGCTGCAAGCGTGATGCTATGATTGCTTTTAAGCATGGAATAGAATATGTAAATCAGCATTACGGTGTTCAGCTTGAATATGAAAATCAGACCTGCGAGTTTTCTTCACAGAACCAGCAGTGCATTAAAGACAGATGTCCGTTTTATAATATTTAAAAAAAATGTTTTGGAGGAGAAAAAAATATGACAGTCATCAGTAAAACAAAATACGAAGCTTCTGAAGCAGAAATTAAAGAATTGTTTTCTTTTCACAAGATGGGGAGTGTAACAGAAATAAAATCTTTGGGTGCTGGAGAATTTAATTCTGTTTACAAGGTCTCCTGCGATAACGGCAATAGCTATGCATTAAAGATAGCTCCTCCGCAAAATGCAAAGGTTCTTAGTTATGAAAATAACCTGATGAAATCTGAGGTCTTCTGGTATTCACAGATGCATGAAAAAACAGACATCCTGTGTCCTAAAATTTTTGTGTCTGATTTTTCAAAAGAAATTATTAAGAGCAACTGCTTTATTATGGAGATGATGAAGGGCGTGCCAATCTGGGAAGCAGGAATTACTGATGCAGACTACGAAGACATCCAGAAGCAGAAAATCTCGATGCTTACAAAAATCCACAAAATTACAAATGACGGATTCGGCTACATTCAAACCGGGCTTGCACCTACCTGGTATGAGGCTTTGGAAAAAATGGCCCAGGACCTTGTTTCAGATTGCAAAAACCTTGGTCACGAAACTCCTGATGGCGAGAAATTTTTGAGTTTAATAGATAAACATGAAAAGCTTCTTCGCACAGTGCCTTGCAGAATGGTAAACTTTGATTTTTGGGACAGTAATATTCTTTATGATACCGAGTCTAAGAAAATCTGCTGGATAGATCCTGAACGCGGATTTTGGGGCGACCCTGTTGCCGATTTTATAACATTCGCACCTGGACAAAAATCACCCCTTTCAGCAAAACCAAAAGTGCTTGATGCATACAATGAACTTGCCCAGGAAAAAATCCTTTTGAGTGAAGAAACAGAAATCAGATATGCTCTTGCAGTTTGTTATCTTGCGCTTATTGAAGAAGTCGAAAAATATGTAAGGTACGAACCAGATAATCCGACTTACATTCGAAATACAGTTGATGCCAAAGATATGTATGAGATGGCTTTTAAGATTCTTTAGGAACGAAAATGTTTGATATAAATGATTATGTACAAAAATTAATTTCTCAATGTCAGGCTGCTTTTGGCGAGCGATTGCTTTATGTTGGGTATATGGGAAGTTACCTTCGTGGTGAGGCTAACGAAAACAGCGACATTGATGTGATGGTTGTAATTGATAACATCACTATTTCTGACATGAACACTTACCGCGACATTATTAAAGGGCTTGGAAATTATGATAAGTCCTGCGGATTTATTTGCGGAAAAGATGAAATGAAAGGCTGGTCGCCACTTGAAGTGTGCCAGCTTATAAACACAACAAAGGATGTTTATGAAAAGCTTGAGCCGCTGCTTTCGCCATTCACCCGCGAAGATGAAATCAACTATGTAAAGTTCTGTCTTGGAAATCTTTATCACGAGCTTTGCCACCGCTTTGTTCATGCTTCCCGCGAAAAAAATATTGAAAAGTTCCGCGGCACCTGTAAGTTTTTCTTCTTCCTGATTCAAAATCTTCATTATCTTGAAACCGGCAATTTTATCCTGAAAAAAGCAGATTTGAAAAATGCCGTTTCCGAAGCAGACCGCCGCGTTCTTGAGTTTGCGGCTCTTCCGGATAATTTTGATTTTGATGCCGCCCTTGAAGAACTTTTTGTATGGTGTCAGAATGCCTTTAAACGATTAGGGGAATTATAATGAGTGAATTAAAAATCAGAGATGCACAACTTGAAGATGCAGCAAGGCTTGTTGAAATTTACAGTCACTATGTTTTGGACACAGCCGTTTCTTTTGAATGTACTGTTCCAAGCGTGGAAGAATTTGCCGAGCGCATCAAAAATATAAAAACAAAATTTCCGTATCTTGTTTGCGAAAAGGACGGAAAGATAATCGGTTATGTTTATGCAAGCAGCTATAGTTCACGCGCCGCCTATGACTGGACAGTTTCAACTTCCATTTATGTTGATAAGGATTGCAGACGAAACGGGGCAGGAGCTTTGCTTTATAAAGAATTAGAAAAGCGCTTAAAGGAAAAGGGAATTGTAAACCTTTTGGCCGGTGTTGCTTTTTGCGAAAACGAAGATGAATATCTAACACATGACAGCCAGAAGTTTCATTTGAAAATGGGCTATAGCGAGGTTGCTCACATGAAGGGAGTGGGCAAAAAGTTTGAACGCTGGTACGATATCAAGTGGTTCCAGAAAAAAATCTAAAGAGAAAAAAATGCTGACAAAATCAGAAATTGAAGAAAAAATAAAATCTCAAATTGCGTTGGAATTTAACTGCGCGCCCCAGGATTTTGATAAAAGCGAAAACACAATTACTGCCGCATGCCTCAATCCTAACCGCAGAAAATTTTCGGATAAGCCCTTCTTTTTACAGATGGCTACCTTTGGAAAAGGAACTGTAATTTCTGCAGACCCGGTAATTCATCCGTGGCTCACAGAGTGGGTAAAAGGCAAGCAGGGAATCTGGCTTTTTGAACAGCACAACTATTATGAGCTTGAATGCGAGCTCAGGAAGCACGGATATAAAATGGCGCTTACTCATCATATGTTTGCGCCCGAACCAAAGCTTATTGAAATCAACACAGATCTAAAAATCAAATGGCTTGAGCAGAATGACATCACCCAGTTTTATGGAAACGAAAATTTTCCAAACGCAATCTGTGATAAGTTCAAGCCAGAGCGCCCTGATGTACTTGCAGTAGTTGCAATGGACGGCGAAAAGATTATGGGTATGGCAGGTTGTTCTGCAGATACTCCGGATTTGTGGCAGATTGGAATTGATGTTTTACCAGAATACCGTGGTCGTGGTGTTGCAAAAACTCTTGTGACTCTTTTGCGAAACGAAACCTTCCGCCACGGTGCAATTCCTTATTACGGAACAGGCCTTTCAAATCTTGCTTCGTGGAAAACTGCGCTGGAATGTGGGTTTAAACCTTTCTGGGTTGAGGCAGAATCTCAGCCGGATGAAAAATTGGAATTTACAAAATAATGGAAAAACAGAATTACATAATTGAAACAGAACGACTAAAATTACGCGAACTCACGCTGGATGATACAGAAAAGCTTGCCCTTGTGCTTTCGGATCCTCAGTCGATGAAGTTTTATCCTCATCCTTTTTCGAGGGAAGAAGTTGAGAACTGGATAAAATGGAATATTGAAAATTATAAGAAATATGGTTTTGGGCTCTGGGCTGTGATTGAAAAAGAATCAGATGAATTCATCGGCGACTGTGGAATTACAATGCAGCAGGTTGAGAATGATTTGTTTCATGAGATCGGCTATCACCTTAGAAAAGAATACCGCGGAAAAGGTTATGCAACCGAAGCAGCCCGTGCCTGTTCAGATTACGCAAAGAGCAGGGGAGTGAAACAAATCATTTCTTATATGAAGTCTGACAATCTTCCATCCCGCCATGTAGCTGAACGAAATGGAATGACCTTTGTTAAGTCTTTTACAAAAACCGTGATGGGCAAGGTTGTAGAAGATGAGGTTCTTTATATGAAAACATTATAGGCAGCTTGCAAGGAGATTAGACTTATGAAAAAAATTAGTATTGTTTTATTGTCAGCAATTTTGCTTATAGGATGTAGTTCAAATGATTATAAACAGAATAGCATTCCGATGTCTGAATTAAATAATATTCCAGATAGGATTATTCTAGATATTGAACCACAATACCAGACCACAAATTATACCTGTGCAACAGTATCACTAGGAATGGCAATAAATTACGTTACAAATAATCAAATAGATTTATCAGAAGAAGAGGTTTGGGTTACCACCAGGACAACAATAGAAGCAGCTCGAAAATACGGGAATGATATGAATGGTCTTGCAAGAGTTTGTAAAAAATATTCAGTGAAATATAAATTTCTGAATAAGATGAACATTGATGTTCTTCAATATTACCTGGCACATGATAATCCGGTTATATTAAATATACGCCCGGACATAACTCAAAATTATACTCACGCCCTTCTGGCAGTTGGATATGATAAAAATACACAGACAATTTACATAAATGATCCAAGCGATGTTTTTACAGAATTTTCTTATGAAGAATTAAATAAAAGATGGGATGCCTGGCTTTATAGACCGAGGTTTCATTCAGAACAAAGTGGATTTATTTTGATAAAAGAATAGAGGAAAAAGGAGCTGAAAATGACAAAAAAGATAGAAATAGTTTCATTACCAAAAGAGCAGTGGAAGGGAACTCCAATTCCGCTCGTAACAAAAACTGATTCATATTATGATCTGGAAATTTCGCCTTTTGAAAAAGACGGCTGTAATATTCGGCTGGTGAAAAAGAATTTTGAAAAGACAGTTATTCATACTCCGGAGGAATATGATTTTCCGGATGGCTTGTATCAGGATCATTGGGAAAAGGCAGAAGCTTACGGCGTAGTAGGCGATAATGGCAAAATGTTTGCCTGCATAGAAGTATGCCCGGAAGAATGGTCTAACAGATTGATGGTTACTGAACTCTGGGTTTCAGAAGAACTTCGTGGTCAAGGGCTTGGAAAACGTCTTATGGACAAAGCAAAAGAAGTTGCCGTGGCACAAGGCCGCCGTGCAATCATTCTGGAAACTCAATCGTGCAACACAAACGCAATCGGCTTTTATCTTCATCAAGGCTTTGAGTTAATCGGTTTTGATACCTGCTGCTATACTAACGCAGACATTGAACGCAAGGAAGTTCGAATCAACCTGGGCTTCTTTTTTCACAGGAATGGAACCAGAAAGTAGGGAACTAAATGCATATAATAAATCTTGTAGAAAATGAACTGGGAAGCTCAGGCTGCGAGGCTGCACACGGACTTTCGTTTTATGTAGAAACTGAAAATCATAAGCTCCTCTTTGACTCAAGTCCTGGCGACGTTGTGATTCGTAACGCCCAGAAGCTTGGTGTAGATTTGCCAGCTGTTGATACAGTGATTTTGAGTCACGGTCATTATGATCATTCGGGTGGAATCCTGCCATTTGTGGAGTTGAACCCACATGCTAAGATTTTCATGCAGTCCAATGCCGGCGGGGAATATTATGCCTTCGACGGGGAAGAGAAGGGCTTTCGCTATATTGGGATTGATAAAAAGATTCTCTCGCTGCCTCAGGTTCAGCTTTTGAAAGGTGACACAAAAATTGATGACGAGCTTCAGGTTTTCACTGTTGATCAGCGGGCTTATCCGCTTCCTTCTACAAACAAGCGCCTTCGTGAACTTTGCAACGGACAGTATATCCAGGATGAATTCCACCACGAACAGAATCTGCTTTTGACAGCTGGCGGAAAGAAAATTCTTTTCTGTGGCTGTGCACACAACGGGATTCTGAATGTTATGGAAACTCTTGAGCGAAAGTTTGGCCCGGCCTCACTCCCAGACCTCGTAATCGGTGGCTTCCATCTTATGAAACGTACCGAGTTTTCCGAGGCCGATACCGCCGAAGTCACAGAAA
>JAEEGH010027914.1_pt1 | contig 11145 bp, 14 predicted proteins | sample 9134181 | NCBI WGS metagenome assembly JAEEGH01 (sample SAMN16246544, study PRJNA631951) | gut metagenome | biome: gut microbiome; feature: rumen; material: DP-attached | host: Bos | place: Iran: Karaj | collected 2018-10
CTAATTCTTGATTACTTCCTTTGTCCCCAGATTCCTGAGGTCCTCTGCCGCCATCTGGAGAATAGCCTTCCCTGTCCTTGCCATCCTGTCCCCCTCCTTCGACGTACTCACAGTAATCTTGTCTGCCGTCAGGTCATACAACATAAACCCCGTACTGTCCGTCATAGACACCCCGTTATTAAACATATGTATCGCAAACGGATACCTGTAACTCTCACTGGTCACGTCCCGGCTGAACACGAAATCCCTGTGACTGATGCCCATCTGTCCCAATAGCGTGGCCGCAAAGTCACTCTGGTTACAGATCATATCCAGCTTCCTGGGCCCCTTCACAGCACCGCCTGTCCACACCATCGGAATCCTGTTCCGGTCAGGATGCTGCTCGTTATATGCCTCGAAGTCACTGCTATGGTCGGGCATGAACACAATCAACAGGTTGTCCCATTGCTCCGACTGTTTCATGGCTTTCAGGAATCGCCCGATACACTGGTCCACATACCAGAACCCGTTATACTGCGGCGTTTTAAACTTATCTTCCGGCACATCCCACGGCTCATGACTGCTCAGCGTCGAATACCCTATGAGGAATCTCTGATCCGCCTCCTTCACCATCTTTTCTAACGTCTCAAACGTGATATCATCCCTCACGCCCCATTTCGACGTGCTCTGTTCCTTCTCCGTATAGTCCTGCTTCCAATGCAGCTTCTCAAATCCCGTACTGATGAGATACCCTTTCATCTTCGTGAAGTTGATATCCCCGCCATACAGATATGCCGTATGATAGCCCTCTTTTTGCAGGCTTCTGGCAATACTCGGCAGATGACTCACTTTGTTCGACATTTTCATCACCGACATCGTGGGGAAGGAGAGATACCCGCTCAAGGCACACACCGTCCCTCGGTCTGTACGATAGCTGTTGCCATAGCAGTTCGTGAACTCCACACCCTCCTGGGCGGCCTTCCTCAGGTTGGGCATCACCTTCATGAACATGCTCCCGCAACTCTCCAACAGGATCACCACCACATTCGGACGCTGTGTCTTCAACAACGTATCTCCTGCCACACTCCCATTGTCATACAACCCCTCTGTCAGCTTTCCCAACTCTCCTTTATCATAGAAATCATACACCACATTATCACTCGACGTACTCTCCAACGACGCAAAGAAACTAAATACCGGGTTCACTGCCGAATGGTTCAAAAACTGGTTCTGTGAGAAATACACCTGACCGATATTCGTTGTCGACTCATCCAATCCTCCCCTGATTCCAATCACCATCAGCGGTATACACAAGAAATAAAACACCGTATTCCGTGTCTTTCTCCCCACGCCAACTTCCCCTCCTGAGTAGGAGGGGTAGGGGTGGTCTGATCCGCCTCTAAGTATTTTCCTATACAAAAGGTACAACACCCATGCCCCCGCAACAATCACCACGATCCTCACCGCCATATACCCCCCAGACACACTCGCCTTCGCCTCTGCCGGTGTCTCTAAATACTGCAGACAGCTCGCATCCAACTTAAATCCCCAAAAAGGATACAGACTCGTATCCGCTGTAAACGCCAGCATCATCGCAATCGCGATCACCCCATAATACACCTTCATCACGGTCTCCAGCACCCTCGATGGCCACCACACACTCACCATCGTCACCAAAAACGGCACTGCCAACACATACAACCCTGTGGACAGATCCAGTCCTATGCCATGCCTCACGACATCCCACACATCTCCCACGCCAAACGCATGTCCTTCATAGTTCGCCACCATGAACACCACCTTCGCTATCACAAATACCACTATCGTGATAACGTACACCTTCCCCAAATATATCAACCTCTCTCTCATCTACTTCTGCATTTCGTGCAGCTTCTTGTAGTACCCGTCCTTCGCCAGCAGCTCCTCATGACTTCCCCGTTCCACGATCTCCCCCTCGTGCAGTACCAAAATCTCGTCTGCATGCTTGATTGTGCTCAATCTGTGTGCAATCGCCACGGTAGTCCTCGTCTTCATGAGCCTCTCCAGTGCATCCTGTACCAGCCTTTCACTCTCCGTATCAAGCGCCGATGTCGCCTCGTCCAGGATCAATATCGGTGGGTTCTTCAGGATCGCCCTCGCGATACTCACGCGCTGTCGCTGTCCGCCACTCAGTCTGCCACCCCTGTCTCCGATATTCGTGTCAAATCCCTGTTCACTCTGCATGATAAACTCATACGCGTTCGCAATCTTCGCTGCCTCCTCAATCTGTTCCTGTGTGGCATGCTCCACACCGAATGCGATATTATTCCTAAACGAATCATTAAACAGGATTGCCTCCTGGTTCACATTCCCTATCAACTGTCTCAGGTCGTGAATTCCCAGTTCCTTCACGTTTATCCCGTCTATCAGCACCTCTCCCTCCATCACATCATAATACCTCGGTATCAGGTCCACCAGTGTCGATTTTCCCGATCCGCTCTGTCCCACGATCGCCACCGTCTTCCCCTTCGGTATCACCAAATTAATGTCCTTTAGGACATAATCTTGGTATTGTCCTGCAACTCCTTGAACTCCTTGTCTCCCTGTCTCCTTATATGCGAAGCTTACATGCCTGAACTCAATCTCATGTTCGAAACTTTCTATGTGCTTTGGATGTTCCGCCTCTTTTATCGTATTCTCCGCCATCAATATCTTGTCTATGCGTTCCATCGACGCCAGACCCTTCGGTATACTGTACCCAGCCTTCGAAAAGTCCTTCAGCGGGTTGATAATCGAGTACAGCATCACCATATAATAAATAAAGATCGGTCCCGACAACGTGTGGTTGTTCAGGACCAGTACCCCGCCAAACCACAACACAATCACAATCAGTATCGTGCCCAAAAATTCTGACATCGGGTGTGCCAGTACCTGTCTGCTCAGCACCCGCATCAGGTTGGTTCGATAGGCCGAGTTCACCGCGTCAAACCGCTTGTTCATCTTCTCCTCCGCAATAAACGCCTTGATGATCCTCAGACCACCCAATGTCTCCTCCACCTGACTCATCGTATCGCTCCACAACGCCTGGGCCTTGATCGACTGTGCCTTCAGTTTTCGGCCCACCCAACCCATAAACCAACCCATGATGGGCACGATGGCCAGGGTAAACAACGTCAGCTCCCAAGAGATGAACAACAGGGCTGCAAAATAACTGACAATCAGGATAGGATTCTTAAACAGCATCTCCAGACTGGCCATGATGGAGTGTTCCACCTCATCCACGTCACCGCTCATCCTCGCAATGATATCCCCCTTCCTTTCCTCAGAGAAGAAACCCAACGGCAGCGACGTGATCTTCTGGTAAATCTGGTTGCGCATGTCTCTCACCACACCTGTCCGGATAGGCAGCACAGACACCGCAGCCAGGAAATACGCCCCGGTCTTCAGGGCCGTCATCACTGCCAGGAACACGCCGATCAACAACAGCGTGGTCGTCTGTCCCCACTTCGCAATCATACTGTTCACGTAGTAGTTCATATTGTTCATCAGCACCTCCTGCGCATGCCCCCAGTCCCAAGCCATCACGCTGGTTGCCGTAGCAGCATCACTCGTCTGGAACAATATCTGCAAGATCGGTATCAGCGCCGCAAACGAAAATATATTCAGCACCGCCGACAGCACATTAAACCCCACGCTCATCACCAGGTACTTCCTGTACCTCGGCACAAACCTCCTCAACACGCTCAAAAACTCCTTCATATTTTTTATTCTACGGATTATTGGATTTTGGGATGATTCCTTTTGTCCCTAAATCCTTAGACTTTGTATATTTGTTTACAACAGGATAGATATTGTCTCGGATATTATCGGTATTGAAATTGACGACATAGCCAAGCTCACAGTTCATCAAACGGAGATAAGTATAGAGCTGCTTCTCGAAGACTGGCCTAAAATCTATTACAGACTTCAACTCCAAGATGATTTTATTATCAACAATCAAGTCCAGCCGCAGATCAGGGCAAATGAGTTCTCCCTTATAGTACACAGGCACTTCCACCTGGTTCCTGACTTCAAACCCATTCATCCTCAGTTCTTTGATCATTGCCTTCTCATAGATACTCTCTAGTAGCCCGGGGCCTAACTGATTATAGACCTCGTAGATGCATCCTATGATTCTATATGTATAATCTCTATCCATTTTTTTGTTTATTCTACGGATTTTAGGATTTTGGGATTTTTCTTCTTCATCCGTTCCTTTAGGAACTAATCCTTTTTCCTAGCTATATAAAATCCTTAAATCCTTTAATCCGTAGACTATATATTCTTTCCCAATAGCGTAGCACTTGTGCTACCTATGATCTTCACCATGACTTTCTCCCCAATGTGATGCTCCCCCTTCGGAAACACCACCATCTTGTTCTGTTCAGTCCTTCCGCAGAGCTGCTCCCTGCTCCTCTTCGAGAACCCCTCTACCAACACTTCGAAGGTCTTCCCCTCGTCCATTTTGTTTCTCTCCGCAGAAATCTCCGTCTGCAGCGCAATCAGCTCATTCAGTCTCCTGATCTTCACCTCCTCCGCCACATCGTCCGGCAGGTGTTTTGACGCATATGTCCCCGGCCTCTCCGAGTACTTGAACATAAACGCCGAGTCATACCCCACCTCTCGCATCAATTGTAAACTCATTTGGTGGTCCTCCTCCGTCTCTGAGTGATACCCCACAAAGATATCCGTCGAAAGCCCGCAGTCCGGCACGATCCTCCTGATCGCCGCCACTCGGTCCAGGTACCACTCCCTCGTATACTTCCTGTTCATCAGTCCCAGGATCCTGTCACTTCCGCTCTGCACCGGCAGATGAATATGCTTGCACACATTCGGCACCTCCGCAATCACCCTCAGCGTCTCGTCGCTCATATCCTTCGGATGACTCGTCGTAAACCTCACTCTCATCTCTCCCGCTTCTTCCGCTACCATCCTCAACAGCTGAGGAAATTTTATTTCCTCCTCAATCTGTGCAATCCGTTCAATCCGTTGTCCTTCTTCCTGCGCTCCTGTCTCAATCTGTGCAATCTGCGCAATCTGTGGTTCTTTTTCTCTAATTCTCGTAATTCTTGATCTGTACGAATTGACGTTTTGCCCTAACAACGTGATCTCCTTGTACCCCTTCTCCCTCAGGTCTCTCACCTCCCTGAGTATACTCTCCACGTCCCTGCTCCTCTCTCTTCCTCTCGTGTACGGTACGATGCAATAATGACAAAAATTATTGCACCCCCTCATAATACTCACGAATCCCCCGATCTTATGTCCCAGTCCGATCCGCTGTGGCACCACATCCCTGTACGTCTCCGACGTGGACAACTCGATGTTCATCGCCTTATGTCCCAGTTCCGCCTGTGCCACCAGGTCCGGCAGACTCAGATACGCGTCCGGTCCCGCCACCAGATCACAGTGCCACTTCTCCATCAGTTCCTCCTTCACCCTTTCCGCCATACATCCCAGCACTCCAATTATCAGCGGATTCTGGCTCCTCTCTTTCCCCTCCTGAGTAGGCGATTGCGTCTTCATGGAGCAATCTTCTGCTGGGGTGGTCTGATCTGCCTCTTGGCTAATCCGTTTAATTCGTGTAATTCGTTGTTTTTTTATATTACTCAGCGCCGCAAGGCGATGATAAATCTTCTGTTCCGCATTGTCTCGGACACTGCACGTGTTCAAAAACACGGCGTCAGCCTCTTCCAGCTTGTCCGTTGTCTCGTACCCGGCCATTTGCATCACGCTGGCCACTACCTCCGAGTCTGCCACGTTCATCTGGCACCCGTATGTTTCTATGTATAACTTCTTCATTTCGGCGGCAAAATTAAGAAAAAACACACGAATTAACAAAACTTTATTCGTTTTTTATGTATAATTCATTTATTTTTCGTACCTTTGCACGCGTTTTTATGGGTGTGATGATTGAATCAGATCAGTCAAATGTGATCTCCGAGACCAGCGACAACATGCTAAGGCCTTGCGCCGGAGGCATGCCGGAAAGCCTCAAAAACGAGCCTTTCGACCCCTCTGCATGGTACATCGCACAGGTCAAACGGCACAACGAACTCGTGTGCCGGAAGATCCTCAACTCCCCCGATCGTTTCCCCTACAAAGTCGAGGCCTACGTGGCCGCCCAGCAGGAGCTCGTTTATCGCGCCAACCGCACACGCCACGTCAAGGAGCGTGTCGTCATCACTGGCAAGATCTTCATCCGCGTGGAACCCCACAACCGTCAGGACGTACTCAAACAGTGCCTCCTGCTCTCCCGTTACGTCAAAGACCCCTCTGCCTCTCCCACTGCCAGTGGCTTCACCCCCTTTGCCCGGGTGCCCGACTGGGAGATCCAGCGCCTCCGTGACATCTTCACTCTCGCCGACGGTCCCGTCGAATACACCGACACCCTTCCCCGTCCCAACGACAAGATCCAGGTCCTCACCGGACCCCTCCACGGCCTCCGTGGTACCATCACCACCGTCTCCGGCCGCAAGCACGCCACCGTCCTTTTGGACTCATTGGGTGTATTTACCTTCACTCTCCCCATTTCGGATTTAGGAAAACTTCCTGAATAATCACTCATCGCGTGTCCCGCGATACCAAAACGGAAGAAAACCGTCGGTTTCTGCGGTTTTCTGTGTTAAGCCCCTTTATTTGAAGAAAGGGGTTTGGGGAATGTAGAATTTTCTTTGGTTCGTTTCTTTTTGAAAAGAAGATGAACAAATACATTTCTTTCCTTCTTTCTTTTATAAAGAAAGTAAGATAAAAACTTGCATATTTCATTTTTTTTCCCTACCTTTGCCCCCAAAATAGGAAAGTTATGACAACAACAGTTAAATCACGGCATACAGCCGACAACTATTGGAACATCATTAAGCATCTTAGTCCAGATGCTAAGATTGACCTTATTACGATGTTGACACAATCGTTGAAGAAGACTTCTCCTAATCATGTGTCAGCAAAGAAGTATTATGGTATTTGGGGCGATGATGGGATGTCTGACAACGAGTTTATTGACGAACTGAAGTCATTTCGTGGTAAAGGCTCAAGATGGGAGCTGAACTTTCTATGCAGAAAGATGGAATAGACCGTTCGAAGCAACTTAATGAGTTTCTTTCAGATATACAAATTTTGCCGATTAACGATGCAATAGATATAGCAGCACACGAAAAAGTACGATTGCGTTTGGCAGGAACCCCGTGTGATGATAACTTCGATCTTTTGATTGCTTGTACGGCAATAGCCAATGATATGATATGTGTCACAGATAACACAAAAGATTTCCATCGTTTCCAAGACATCCGCCTTGAAAATTGGATAAATAGATAAAGTCTCATAGATGTGTTAGCCTCAGGCTGCTTTATTAATTGGGGTTTCACCCCATACCCCAATGTTTCCAATGGTTTAGATTATATAAGGTATACCCCTTTCAGGCTTTCTCCATGCGCCAGCCGATAAAACTCCATCGCGTGTCCCTCTTTGGACTGCCTGTCGCGATAAAAAACTCATCGCGTGTCCCGCGATACTAAAACGGAGGAAAATCGACGGCGCGCTGCGATTTTACGTGTTGCATCCTCTCCATATAGGGAGAGGCCTTGGTGAGGGTGGATGTCTTTTTGCTACTTTTTCTGCGCCAGAAAAAGTAAGACTATTTGCATTATTTCTTAAATAATAATAGATAAGAATGAAACAATTACTTATAACAATGCTTCTACTCCTTGGAGCAGGATCAGCAGATCTTTCTGCTCAAACCACATGGTCTACAGTCTCTGATGACCAATACAAGTCAGACATTCGTCAGAAACTCTCTATCGATACGACATTACCCGACTACTCTGTTTATAAGGTCGATCCTCAGGTAATGGGCCCCCGCCTGGCTTCGATCCTCCAAGAACTCGGTGCCAAATACAAACGTTCTGACTACCTCAGCACCCTTTCTATGATCCAGGCCGGCCAGATCGATGGCCTTGACTACTGCACGATAGAGAAACTGGGCCTTGTCAATGTCACGAAGTCCGGTAACACCATTACCATCCGCTTCAAGACCACTTTGGCCAAGAACCCTCTTGACCTCAAAAAGTCCGACCTCATCCTCACCTTCATCGATGGCGTCTCAGAAAACAAACAGGTCAACGCCCTCTTCTCCAACATCTGCAACTATATGAAGTAATTACCCTATAATAGGCAGGAATTTACTTTTTTGCAAATTTATTTGCAGAATTGAAAAGAAATGCTTAACTTTGCACCGTCAAATTTAAATAGGTGTATGGAAATTGCCAATAAGGAGCTCTTAGATGACTTCGTTCAGTTACATGCCAACGCAGTCAAACCATTGAACAAATGGGTTGAAGATGTGAAGGCGGCTCATTGGACAAGTCACGCTGATTTGAAGCAGATGTTCCCTTCGGCAGACTACGTGAAGAATGGCCGCTATGTGTTCAATATTGGAGGAAATAACTTCCGAGTTGTGGCTGTGGTCATTTTTATAGGTGGTATGATGAACATCCGTTTCGTAGGAACTCATGCCGAATATGACAAGATAGATTGTGCAACAATATAATTAAGGAGGACATTATATGGAGAAGTTGACAACCCGTGAACAGTACGATGAGGTAAAGGCAAGAGTCGAGCAAATCATCGCCGAAGCAACCCAGAAAGGGATGCTTGAACCCGATATGGACAATGCATATACTCGGGAGATTTCCCGGTTGAGTCAGCAGATGGCAGCATTTGAAGACGAATACTTGAATATTCTCCCCCTTCGTCAGAAGTCACCCCTTATCTCAACGATAGAGGACTACTTCTATGCCCATGGCATGAAGCAGAAGGATGGAGCCAAGCTGCTGGGAATCAATGAATCCCAGTTCAGTCAGATTATGAGTGGCCGCAGACGCATCTCCATGTCCTTTGCCAAGCGCCTCCACTCCAAGCTCGGCATCAATGCCGACCTCATCCTTGAATACGCATAGTCAATACATCAAAATATACCGTTTACGGTTCTCATAACAATGGATAAAGACGTTATTAATCTGATAAAGGACAGTGCATCTACGTTCTTGAATATTGCTCAGATGACGCAGTATCGGATGGAGTATTTGCAGAATAGGGATCGTGAAGCGAAGGAGAAGATGTACAAATACGCATTTTTGTCTGGACTCGGGATAGCGTGCCTCTTGACGATAGGAATTGCTGGATTGATTGAAAGCCATAAAGATGAGTTATAAAGAGCTTGAAGAGATAGAGAGGATATATAGCAGCTGGTCAATGATGGATAAGGTGGCTAGGCTCGCATATCTGAGGGGCGAATGGAATCGCCTTAATGAGATGGCCCGCTGTTTTGGACTCTACCTTCAAAGTAAAGGTTGTTTTGTAACTGATGAGGATCGGGCCAAGGGTTTGCATCTCGTCGAGATGTTAGATGCTGTGAAGAGTGAGGGCGAAAAGACACAAGCAGATTTCAACACTGAATGGGGGAATGAATTGCGAAAGCAAATCGCAAAGATTCTCTTCGGGTAAAGTTATTAAATTTGCTTATTCCCAACAAGTCACTAATTTATGAATACACCTATTATACCTGAATTTCAAGAACCACGTCCACTTGATGTCATGCAAGATGGTCGTGAGTTTGAAAGCCTTTTAAGTTATCAGTACCCTAATTTAAATATTGTGGACGAGATTCGTCGCAGTATGAAAGAGGTGTCTGACGCAAGAGGGGGTATACCCTGTTTGTGCTATGTTGCTAATGTAGTGAATAGTCCAAAGGGAAATTCCATCGATGGAACAGATGACCTTCCGTTCACAGAAATGGTTGCGACTGTCCCAGATCAAGTGAAAGAAGTTGATATTATCTTGGTAACTCCTGGCGGATTGGCAAATCAGGTGTATAATTTTGTCAACACCTTGAGACCCCGTTTTGATAAAGTCAATTTCATCCTTTTGAATATGGCTATGAGCGCGGGAACAATTTTCATCATGTCTGGTGACGAGATTATTATGTCAAGCCAGTCAAAATTTGGCCCAATAGATCCTCAGATTCCAAGTAAAGATGGAAGATTCATACCTGCGCAATCCATATTAGTTGCGATTGAAGATATAAAGAATAGAGGACAAAAGGCTTTACTGGCAGGGAAGAAGCCTGATTGGACCGATATCCAACTACTCAACACAATGGATCCTAGAATGGTTGGTGAGGCAATTACCGCAAGTGACTATTCTATCAAGATGACAAAGGACTTCTTGGAGAAATACAAATTCCGTAATTGGACTACTCATCTTTCAGGTAGTAGGGTGGTTACTGAAGAAGAGAGAAAGAAACGCGCAGAAGAAATTGCAAATATCCTTTGCAATCATAAGGAATGGAAAAGTCATGGTCATTATATCAATCGAGAAGTGGCTCATGATCAGTGCAAACTCGAGATAACCCATTCAGAGACTATACCTAATCTTGATAAGGCAATGCGTCGTATGTGGGCTTTGTTTTATTGGATATTTGATTCAACACCAATCAACAAGTTGTTTGTATCAGACTCTTATTGTATTATCCGTAATCGCCAAATAATTAATCCTATAGTAAAGCACCCATGAATAGTATCGAGGAAATATTAAAAGATTTTGATTTTTCCGAAGATTTTATTTCGGAGGTCACAGAGTATGATACTCCGGAGTATTTCGATAATCATATACCTACAATAGAGTATGAGGTTAGTGATGATAACTCATATTTTAGTAACTCTGCTATTGTGGGAGTGAATTGTTAGAACGTATTGTAAGCCATCATTTTAGCGTAAGGTCATTCAAAATATAATATCTACCTTTGTCGCCAGATTCAAAATTCGTTTGATATGGAGACAAGAGAGTATTTCGAAAAAGTAGTAAGCAGCCAATTCTGCGGAATTGCAAGAAAAGATATAATGACATATCTTAATGTCTTATCAATGAAAGCAATCAGGGGTTTCACACCCCATACCCCGTGGTGTTTAAGCATGGCATAGATTATTAAGGTATAGTTACGAAAAAATCCCTAACGCGTCTCACGACGAGCCTGGGATAGTGCTTATGATATACAATCTTCATTTAGCGGAGATGCTTAAAATAGTCGCGGTACTCTTGACATGAGAAGGAGGGACAGGCTTTGTGGACGCCTTCGAGTTCGCAGTGGCCCACGAT
>JAEEGH010027917.1_pt1 | contig 11144 bp, 7 predicted proteins | sample 9134181 | NCBI WGS metagenome assembly JAEEGH01 (sample SAMN16246544, study PRJNA631951) | gut metagenome | biome: gut microbiome; feature: rumen; material: DP-attached | host: Bos | place: Iran: Karaj | collected 2018-10
CATAGGTAACCGCTTTATTAGTGGCGTTAGTTGGTAAAACTGTAACACCAATTTGTTTTTCTTCACCTTCCAAAAGGATGATGTCATCAACATCAATTTCTAAACCTGTTGTTGGGGTGGCTTTAACGGTGACTGGCACTATTTTACTAATATTTTTACCACTAGCGTCAGTTCCTTTTGTGGTTACTGTGATTGAAGCGTTGCCTAAGGCTACGCCCACTACCAAACCTTTTTCGTTAACAGTGGCGATACTCGCATCACTTGAGACATACGTGCATTCTTTTTCAGTAGCGTCCTCTGGTAAAACAGTCGCATTTATTTGATATCGACCATTGACTTCAAGTTCGATAGAAGAGACGTCGAGTTCTAAACCAGTGATAGCTTTAGAAGAGACAGTAATCGCTAGTTCATATTCAAATTCTTCATAATAAATGATGACAAATTTATCAGTAACTTTAAGCGCTCTTGTGGGGCTTACACCATAATCTTCGATTTCTTCTTCTGAACCATCGCTTTTAACGGTGTAGACTTTCATGCCTTCTCTAGAGAATTTCTCACCAGCGACATATTCCGTTCTCGCGCCTTCCACTTTTAAACCAGTGATGGTCACCGCTTTAGAGGCTTGACCTCCTGATTGACCGCAAGCAGTTGTGACTAATGTGGCGCTTACACCTAATAAGGCAAGGCCCACGATAAAAGAGACTAAACCTTTTCTTTTGCTCATAAAACTATCTCCTTTTTAGAGGATCTAACAAGAAATATGTTCTCCTAGTCTAACTATATTGTGTGATATTTTACATAAGTTTGCAAATACTCTACACAACTTTACAATTCATTGACATTACTTAACAAATGTTCTTACTATGTAGTTGAGATATTTCATAAGGAGGCACTAGTTATGCCACTTAAAATAGGAAAAGGAATAGTTTTACGCGTGGCTTCAGTTACGACCGCTGCAGTTGTAGCTACCGCTTTAATTATTGGTGATAGTATAGTCAAAAAGAATGAGAGCAATCTTGATTCTATTTTGTGTCCACCTATTGTTCACCAAGAATCATATAACAAGTCCAGTGAAAGCGGACAAAAGATGGCACAGCAAATCATTGAAGAAGGCGCTGTTTTATTGAAAAACAACAACCACACACTCCCATTAAAATCGAGCGAATTCAAAGTCAATGTTTTTGGCTGGGCCTCAATTGACTGGGCGTATGGGGCTAATTCAGGTTCTTGTTCAGGTCGTGTCATGGCGGAAGATTCAAAACGAACTTCCTTAGTGGACCTTTATGATGCATTAGACCATTATGGCGTTGAATATAATACCGAATTAAAAGAGATGTATCAGCGATATGCGGACCCATATGTATACGCATTGAAAGATCCTGGCTCAGTGAATAATGACAACGTCATTACTTTACATGAACCTGATTACAACGATCAAACTTATTACACAGACGCTTTATTAGATAATGCGGAAAGATATTCAAAAATCGCTTTAGTGGTTATCACGAGAAACGCTGGTGAAGATATTCCAGCGGATAGAGCGATGAGAAAAGCGGGTAAAAACTACACAAATGAACCTAATAAGATTTATTTAGATTTATCGATCGAAGAAGAAAACTTATTAACGTATGTTGGTCAAGCTTATGAAAAGGTTGTTGTTATCATCAATAGTCCCGCCCAGATGGATTTATCTTTCTTAAATACCATCTCTGGATTAGACGCCGCTTTACAAGTTGGTTTTACAGGTACTCATGGCGCGGAAATGATTCCACCACTTCTATACGGTGAAAAGACACCATCCGGCCATTTAGTAGATACTTATGCTTACGATAGAGAATTCTCTTTTGCCTTCAAAGCCAAGAACGCTGCCTCCTTCAATGGAGCGTTATTAAACGGTAAGAAATTCTTCGAATATGTCGAAAACATTTATGTTGGCTATCGTTGGTATGAAACCGCAGACGCAGAACATTATTGGATGGATTATCGTCGCACTGTTTTAGATGAACAAGATAAAGAAGTGACGATGAAAGGCTATGACGCAGTTGTCCAATATCCATTTGGATATGGTTTATCTTATACCGATTTTGAATATCGTTTAGAAGGTACTTACTTCACTAAAGATGGAGAAGAAATTCCAGCATTAGATGTGGACGGGGAATATCACATTAAATTAAAAGTCACTAATGTTGGTGAAAAGTCCGGTAAAGATGTCGCCCAAGTTTATTTAGAAGCCCCTTATTATCGTGGACGTATTGAAAAGAGTGCAAAAGCTTTAGTGGGCTATGAAAAGACTATTGAATTAGAACCAGGCAAGAGTGAAATCTTAGATATTGAGATTCAAATCTCTGATTGTCTCTGCTATGACTGCTACGACTTAAACCTTAATAATCATACTGGTTATGAATTAGAAAAAGGTACTTATAAATTCCATCTTGGTAAAAACTCTCATCAAGACATTGAACTATCTAATGGTGATCAAGGTGTCGTCTCTTTTGATGTTTCTGAAACCATTAAGGTTACAAAAGATAAATACACTGGTGCCACAGTTGATAACTTATTTACTGGCGATAAAGCGGTAGATGGTTATCCAATTGATGGCAAAGATGGTGATTATGAACCAGAATACATTTCACGTGCGGCATTCCCAGATGTCTTAGAATATAACGGTGTCAAAGCACGTGCGGCTTCGCAAAAGTTAAATGATGTCTATTTCTTTGATCAGGCTAAAGGTGATGCTTGGGATAATGCCACCACTGATATCTTTGGCAATCCTGTCTATACCGACGAAGAAGTCTGGGGTGAAGACCATGGCTTAAGCATTGCAGAAAATGGTATTCCTACTGACTTAGGTTATAAGTTAGGCGCGGATTATGATAATCCAAGATGGGAAATCTTATTAGAACAATTAAGTTTTGATGATGTCACTAATACGATGAATATGTCGTATGGCACGCCAGCGATTAATTCAGTTGGTAAACCAAAACTCAACGAAGTTGATGGCCCAGCGCAAATCAAATGTTACTATCAACAACCTCCAAGAGGAACAGGCTATCCAAGTGCGGTTGTCATCGCTCAAACTTGGAACAAAGAATTAGCGGAAGACTTCGGTTTATCATTTGCCATGGATATGAACTCTGTTTCCATCAATGGCTTATGGGGTTGGGGATGCAACTTACATAGAACTCCTGTTGGTGGTCGTAACTGGGAATATTTCTCAGAAGATCCATATATGTCCGGTAAAACATTAGCGGGCGCAGTTAAAGGTTTATTAAAAGGCGGTAGATATTGTTACATTAAGCACTTCTGCATGAATGAATCTGAAACAAATAAAAAAGAAGGTTTCACATTTGTCACTGAACAAGCTTATAGAGAATGCTACTTGAAACCATTCCAAATGGGTATCCAAGAAGGTGGCGCAGTTGGTATTATGACTAGCTTCAATAGAATTGGCGCTTTGTATTCTGGTGGTTCTGAAGCTTCTATTACGGGTGTAGTGAGAAACGAATGGGGATTTAAAGGTGCGATTATTACTGACTGGGCGGATAAGGGCGGCTCATATATGTCTATTGATCATCAATTCCGTGCGGGTGGTGATTTAGGTATGAATACTTCCCTTAATGGTTATAGCGGAGCAAGATTTAATTACAACGCTAACGCTACCCCAAGAGTGCAACACCAAATGAAAGAAGTCATCCACCACGTCTTATATTCTTGGTTAAGATGCCAATATTTGAATAAACAATATAATGAGAATCCAGAATCAAAAACAAAAGTAATTCAAACCGCTTCTATTGATTCATTTAAGTGGTATAAGACTTTATTAGTGGACGTTAATATTCTTTTAGGAGGTGGAGCGTTGATCTTCATACTATTTGCGTTCCTACCTGTCAAAAAGAAAGAAGATTAAGGAGGGAAAGACAATGAGTAAGAAAGTTAGAAATATTATCATATTTAGCGTTTTAGGCGCGATTATCTTAGCGATTGGTATTTATTCCTTAATCACTTATTTAAACTATCAAGCGTATCGAAAAAGCATGGAAGCAGCGGTATCCTTGATACAACTAATTCTTTAGAATTAAAAAGACCATCCGTTTGGATGGTTTTTTGTTGGATAGAACAATGTGTTCTTATGCCCCTAATGTGAATAAGTAGTAGTCAATGCATGGACAACCAGCATTGGTGTTCGCATTAGCGGAGTCTAAGTAACCAGCGATTGTGTGTAAGCCTTCTGTGACACTGAATGTGAATTCAATTAGTTGCCAGTTCCAGCCTGCCACTGTGCTATCTGTATGGTTTTCAGTGACACAGGTGAATTTACCTGTTTCACCATCTAATTTGTATTGATAAACGTAGGAGTAGTCAATTGTGGCTGTCTTAGTGTTTTTACCACCACGGCAGTACGCCACTTTCATAGAAACTGTACCAGCGTTTGGAGCGTAGATAACGATTTCGAATTTTCTATTAGGATCGACGTTACCAGTACTTGGAGTGACGAATGCACCACCACTGGCATTTGCATCAGCGTCATTGGCGACGAATGTGGAGTTGCTGCCCCAACCAGAGTTTTTCCACGCAGTTGGTATTGCGTTTTCCGCTTCGAATTTGACTTCTTCATTAGCTTTTAAGGCGATACCATTGCTTGGTAATTCTGGGACATCGGTTTCTGGATTATATGGTTCTTGATCTTTCACATAACCAGGAACGAATTTAACTCTGATTGTTTCTAATGTGTCAGAGGATAAACCCTTACTCATTAAGTGAGCTTTCATTTGTTCCGCGAATGTTGGTTTGTCAGCATACGTGGTCTTTGTTTTGCTGACCCAGTTCACGAATTCACTGTTGTAATCTCTAAAGCCTTGAGTGGAGAAATTGGTGTAGCAATAATCTCTACCGATATCTTCTTCAGAGACACCACATAACGCTAATAAGAAGAAGGTAGCAATACCTGTACGGTCAGCACCGGCGGTACAGTGTAACATAATAGGCGCTGTGTCTGCTTCGGCAATCTTTTCAAAGATTAATTTATAGACATCGCCATAGTCTTCCCATCTTCTAGCTTCTGTGCCCGATGGAATAGAGGCTGGAACGATTTCCACTGGCCATTCAGTTGTGGAGGCCGCTGATTGAGATGGAACTTGATATGAGTCCCTCATATCGATATCGACTTTAATGCCTAATTCTTTAATAGTTTCTTTGCCTTGGGCATTGATGTTATTTGGATTAGCGCATCTATAATATAAGCCTTGTTTAACAACACCATTCTTAATGAGGGATGATTTCCAACCGCCGACATCACGGAAGTTAGAAATACCACCGACACTTAAGTTTCTTGGGGCTTGTGTGGCCACTGTTAATTGTTTAACGGAAGCACTGCTTAAGCCCGCTTCACTTGTCGCGGCTTTATAGTAATATGTTTCACCCAATTCAGAATTCCATAATTCATAGTATTTAACTGTGGTTTCTCTTACTACTTCACCAGTGAAATCATTATCACCTTTAGAGACTTGGATATAATATTTACTAGCATCGCCTAAATCATCAAATTTAAGTTGTAACGCTCTTGGAATGGATAATTCGGTTGTACCTTGAGCGTAATTCTTAATATTGTGCCAATCTGGATCGTTAATGTATTGATATTGAACAAGTGTGTGGAAATCGTTTTCTGGAACTTCATCCACCACTGGAGGAATATCAGGATTAGAGCCTGGTTCTTCAATTAAGAATTCTAAATAGTCAGTACACGGGCAGCCTGTTTGGGTATTGCTGATGACTGACATGGTAATTAAATGTTCACCCGCTGGTAAGGTCACTGGGCGATATGTCATTCTATACCAATCGAATTCTTCACTTCTTGCTCTTAAGATATGGTCATCACCATATGGGATTTGTTGGTTTGTGGTGCCAATGACAAAGGCATATGTCAAAGACATATCTTCATCATAAGTTAACCATTTGCTGCTTTGGCAATACGCGGCAGTCATCGTGATTTGACTGGCTTGGTTGAGTTTAAGAGTGAAATCACATGTGCCTGAGTTAGCGGTGTCACCGGTTGCAGAGGCAAGATAATAGCCGCCTGATGCCTTCTCACTAGCACAGACTGGACTATCAAAGACACTAGAGGTTACCCAATTAGAAGCATTGATGTTTTCCGCTTCAAATTTAATGGTGCCATAGTTATTAATGTCGACATTCGGGTCACCACTAAATTGGGAAGAACTGCTTCTTGAAGATCTCACTCTAGATGAGCTTTCTTCTTCACTACTGCTTAGTTGTTCGGAACTAACATCGCCACTACCATGAGCGCCACATCCAGCCAAACTTAAAACAGCTAGCAAAGCCATTAAAAAGACTTGTTTTTTCATATATATAATCTCCTCACTATCATAATAACTAAGTTTTAAATAATTATGAAAAACTTTTTAAAAAAAGCCGGCTACATGACGGCTTTATAAAGAAAAGCATATTCAGCTAAGGACAGCAAAAAAGTCGCCCATTATGGACGACTTATTTCATAAAAATTTTGTCGTTGTCTAAGTTCTGGTGGTTATTATATAAAGAATAATTGCAATTATTTTAAAGCGTCTTCAAACATTTTAATTGTTTGTTGAATTGAATAATCAATATTGTATTTATTTCCTAAACCAATATATTTCTTTGCTTCTTCTTTTCTTAATTCATCATGATCTAGCCAATAGTCAATTTTATCCGCTAAATCTTTTGGATCTTTTGATAGATATGTACTCATATCAGTTAAGGCAAATTGACTTGTCGCGGTATACCTTCCTTTTGCAATGATTGGAACAATGCCCACTTGGATAGCTTCCATGCAAGATAAACCTTCCACTTCGATATACGCGCAGTGTATATACAAATCGACAGAACAAGATAGTTTTTGTAATTCTTTTAAAGTATAGAATCCAAATATTGGAGGATATTTTAATATTCCTCTCTTCACTAATCTATTCGCCATTCTCTCTAATTTGTTTTTCTTTGGTCCACGACCCGCAAAGATAAGTCTGATGTCTTGGCTATGTCGACAGTATTTCATTGCCTTTAACAAAGTAGTTAAGTCTTTCTCCGCAGAGAATCTGCCAATGGTAATAATGCGATATTTCGCATCATTAATATCGGTATCTTTTATATCTTCATCAGTTTTAGTTAAAAGATCTTCCATTACTAAACCATTAGAGATGACTCTGAGTTCTGGTTTAAATCTGTATCTTAATAATCTGCCTTTCACGTTTTCTGTTGGGCATTGAAGAATCTTACAATTATTAAAGACATAGTCTCTCCAAATAATCATTGTTCTTTTATTAAAGAAATGAACTCTATCTAATCCAACAGAGGCAAATAGGTTTTCTGGATGTAAGTGATATGTTCCTGTTAATGGTTTATTAAGCTCTTTAGCGATTTTACATGCTTCATATTGAAGAAAGAATGGTTCTTCTAAATGAACAACATCCGCCCAAGAAATGGCTTCTCTAATGACAGATTTATCAGTTTTAGAAAACTCATATCCTTGCTTCTTAACTAAGGTATCAAAAAGAGGGATATGAAAATCACTTAAAACGAAGTCAGGTTGTGGCCCATTAGGATCACTATTTCTAACAGATAAGACCTTAACATCTATTCCCGCTTCCTTAAGTTTTTTAACAGTTCTTCTTGCCGAACCGCTTAAACCATTACCTTTTGTGTAATAACCGTTAATGACAAATAATACTTTCATCAACCTAACATTAGATTAAATAATTCAAAATGTCAAACTGACTTTTGTATATGCGAACAACGAACTTTAAATATAGGACTGCTTACAAACAATTTATAACAAAAAGAAAAGATATATGACTAATATTTTTTTATAAGGGTGGGGAGAGAAAGTATGAAAAAAAGATCTATGGATGAGATAGATCTTAATTTGTGTTTTGTGTTGTAATTAATTAATTCTTTGTGAGTAAGTTATCTGTGTTAATTATTGAATAGAGATTTTTGTCTAAGTTTGAATAATTAAGTTTAGATAATTACAAAAATTTGTTGTACCCATACACTTCCATATATCCTGTTTGATACACAAAAGTGTTTCCTGTAGTTCTTAGTCATATCTCCTTACTACTAGAGAGTATTAACTAAAGGGTTTATTAGAGGGCTTTTACATAGATAAAAAGACCTCTTTCGAGATGCTTATCTTAGCCTGGTTTCTGGGGCTTATCCCATACGTTGCTGACGCCACAAAAAAGCCGCCACTATGGACGGCATTGTTTGATTTAAGAATATTAAGTAACGGTAAATGTTTTTGATATCGTCTGTGTGAGATGTTCGTCCCCTATCACCACTGTTGCGGTAATTGTAATGTTACCTGGTGATAAGAATTTAACATAGAATGGACTTCCATCAGGGAAAGGCGCTCTAGTAGATTCGCTATCAGGCTCAAACTCTGGAACCGCGATTGTCGAGTCGCTAGTGGAAAGATTACACGAATGTAAATCACCGGACCAAGCCACCTTAAACCAGAAGAATTTACCAGCAGAATCGCCAGTCCACGTATTAAATAGACCAATTCTAACACCAGGTTTATTGGTGAATACCAAGTTATCTATGACAAAATAACCAGTTGTACCACCATAATCGTATACGGTTCTATCAACAAATTTGATGCGATTAACTTTATAGTTGCTCTGTGGTGTATCTGTATGGGCGGTCATCGTTGGGCACATAGCGACAATGTAATATTCTAAATGCCACCAATCTTCGTCAATATTAGTAACAGTATATGGCGCGATATCGGTTATTGTATCATCCCCACCTTGCGCCCTACCTCTACCGGTGTTGTTTGTGTATAGTTGGAGTTTAGGGAAACCTCTGTCGTTATGTTCTCTTTTAAATTTGTGGTAACAATCAAATTCAATTTTGCATGTTTTTATATCGAATAAATAATAGTCTTTATCTAGATTGATATAGAAAACATGATCTTTGGTTTGTGTTCCCGCTGTGTTAGTGAAACGAATGGCTTCAGTACTACCTTGAGTAATCGTTTCTTCTTTCGTGGCGGTTAAGTAACTTAAACCAGTAACGTTTTCAATCTTAGCAAAACCCACATCACCAAAAATCCATTCAGGAACTGAAGCTTGAATGTTATTATCGTTATTCACGGAAGTAGTTGAAACCCAAGCGGAATATGATGTTCCCACTAAAATAGCAGCGGCAAAAATAGCGATAAAGGAGATGAAAAATTTATTTTTCATGTTTCACTCCTTTCAAGCGCTCTTTATTAATCTTATTAATCTTGTAATAAGTTACCTCAGACATGATTAAAACACCCACCATACCCGTTACTGACCAAATGCCAAAATATGATTGAGCATAGAGAATAAAGGCGCCTACCCCAGGAATTTTCTTTCCCGTGTAGTGATAAACGACTTCGTCTCGTTTGACAAAGTGTCTTGTGTATTCGTAATCGGAGATCGGATTATTATCTCCTCTAAAAACATAGCCACTACTGTCTATTTTCTCTAATCTATGGGTGATGATAATATTTTTGCTTTTATAGCCGTAGACTTCGCCTTCGACAAGTTCATCTTCTGGAGACATCTTTTCAAAGAAACAGATATCCCCTACATCAAATTGTAGATGTTTATCTTCGCTATATTGTGTGGCTATTTCCTCGTCATAAAAATCAGACATAGAGCCAGATTTAATGACTAATACTGTTTGGTTATTAATAGTGAAATTTTCTCCACTGATTTTATAAACTAAACCTGTAATGAATAGTCCTAATAAAGCAGAAAGGACTACATAAGAAGCAATAAGCCCGAGTAGTCCTCCTTTTTTCTTTTTCTTAGCACGATGTTCCTTAAAAATTTCTTCATCATGCTTACCAAGGTTGACTTCGAGCTTATACGCTTTAATACAGGCACTATATGCTAGCCACGTTAAGCCGAAGATTATGATAGTTAAAAGCGCAACTACGACTATGGTAATAATCGTAATTGAAGCCATGTATTAATCTCTTACTTTAATGTTTTGTTTGTAATTTTAGCGCTATAGCCGATAACAAGAGAATCTAAACCATCAGCTAAGTGAGCAAGATCTTCTACTGCATCAAATTCATCGACAGCAGCAGTATAAGCAACACTTGGTAATGCAAATACAGCTGTTTGATAATCTTTATTATCTGCGGCATCAACTTCAACATTAGCAACGGTAGCTAATGCACCGAAGTCAACATAAGTAGTGTCAGTTAATTCATCGCCTTTAGTAAAACTAACGGTAACAGAGGCTAAATCTTCAATGTCTTTAGCATCATAGTGAACTGTACCTTTGAGATAAACGTTTTCAACTTTGTTGGCAACATTATTGTCTTTGGCGGTTGACCAATAAACACCATTACCACCTAAGTGTTTTTCGTTAGCGGCTGGTGCATCTAAAATGAGATACAATTCGCTAATTACAGCATCGTCTGCAGCATTATACATTTTTAAATCGCTATTTAATTCAATGGCACAAACGACTTTACCTTCAGCGGATGTGGATTGTTGAACTGAGTTAGTGAATGCCCAAGCAGCAAAGCCTGTACCGACAAACGCTAACATAGCTGTTGCAGTAATAACTGCTAATTTGTTTTTCAAATTCATAAATAATCTCCTTTTGAGGCCTTAGAAACAAAAAAACCTCCAAGTCTGTTAAACCTAGAAGCAACTGGCTACCCTCAGGGCCCTATAGCTTTGCGACCTTACATTTCTATAAGTGTGCTTTTTTTCTATATATGTTTTGGTATAGTTACATACCATAGGATTTTATAACACCAATAATTTAATTTATCAATCATATTTTTTAATCAAAAAACAGTTTAAAATCCTGGTATAAAACAAATATCACGATAACATCTAAATAAACGTATTGGGTGTACGTTCCTTAGAAAAAAATAAATTTTTTGTAAGCGCGCACAAAAAAGCCGCCCATCATGAGCGGCTATTTTAATAAGTTTGTAATTAGTCAGCAACGTATGGGAGAAGAGCCATGAAACGAGCGTTTTTAATAGCTTTGGCTAATTCTCTTTGGTGTTTGGCGCATGTGCCTGTTGCTCTTCTGGTGGAAATCTTACCGTTTGGGGTAATCATTGTTTTTAAGAGTTCGACATCTTTGTATTC
>JAEEGH010027921.1_pt1 | contig 11143 bp, 8 predicted proteins | sample 9134181 | NCBI WGS metagenome assembly JAEEGH01 (sample SAMN16246544, study PRJNA631951) | gut metagenome | biome: gut microbiome; feature: rumen; material: DP-attached | host: Bos | place: Iran: Karaj | collected 2018-10
CTCATGAATTCCGGATTTCTCAACCTGCTCATACACTGCACCGATGATTTCACTCATGGTGTACTCAGTTACAGAATATTTTTTACCACCAAACTCTTTTTCAGAGATCATTGGAAGTCCAATGGCACTCTGCCTTGTGTGGTGGGTAATTGTATAAGAAACCAGATTGATCCCAAGCTCGTGGGCAATCTGCTCCATTACTGCAGTCTTACCAATTCCGGGAGGTCCCATCAGTAAAATAGGTCGCTGTCTCTCAGTTGGTATCTCATATTGGCCGGCCTCATCCTTCTCAAGATAGGCGCGAACCGCATTTTTTACTTCTTCTTTCGCCTGGTCGATATTCATAATGACTCCTTAGTGTTTTGGAACATATCATCATTTGCCATTATATCCCAAAATGCAGGCTTTCACCACTTCATACCGCCAAGTTTCCATCCAACAATCGCAATACTCATCCTGATAAGTCCAATATCTTGTTGTTTTATGTAACACTGCGCTCACATATTGTATCTTTTTAGTTTAAGATGATATTATCAATCCCTATTTATACTATCTCGCTACCTTCAGGACTATTCTAATTATGAATAAATGGAGGTAAACCAATCTTATGAGTGATTCACCGCTTTCCAAATACTTAAGACTTCTTAGAACCCAAACTAATTACACACAGGATGATCTGGCCAAATATCTTGGCGTCACACGTTCCACCTATTCCCATTATGAAAATGCAAGGCTTATGCCACCCACAGATTCTCTGTACAAGCTATCTGCTTTCTACAAGATTTCTTTATCCAAATTAGTGAGGCTGTCTGTACTTAGTTCCGGTAAGGAAAATGAGAATATTAAGGCTGCGGAATATGTGATTTCAGATGAAGACATGGAATTCCAGTTTGAGAAGTTATATCAGGATTTCCTGGATGAATGTTCAGATATGTCGCCCTCCCAGTTGAATAAGTGGGCAACTATAGAAGATCGCGAGATTGTATACTATTACCATCAGCTCCCAGGACATGACAAGAGACTTATGAATTACTTCATGAAGATTGCCCTGTTAAAAGAGCCACGCGATAAAAAATAATATATGTAAACAATCCCGATGGAGGTCATATCATTGCCTTCATCGGGATTTTGTTATATAGAGTATTTCCTATTCCTGATTTTTTCTACTAAATATATGTTTTCTCTTGTCTATATGTATAGCCTAAGTGCCCAGTCTGGCACTTTTTCATCGTCATAGTCCTCATCCTGTGCGAAGATGAAGGCTGTATCATAGGTTGTTGGCTTATCAGGATATTCTCCGTAGCCATCAGTGAAATATATAAGGCCTTTCAGATTTTCGAATTTGCTCTGACTTTTTAGCTCTTCTACATATTCAAAAACGGGTCTGAAGTCTGTTCCATAGCCGCCTTCCACGTGAATTTCAGAAGAATATTTATTCATTTCATCAGTATTTTCAATAAAATCTGTTCTCTGAATCTGGTTATCGCACTGAATCACGCAGATTTTAATCTTCTGAAAAAAATTATCCCCATCAAGAAGCATGGCTGCTGTCTCATTAAGGAACCTTTGAACCAGACTGTCCTTACAGGAAGCAGAGGTATCAATTGCTATTACCAGCTCCTGAATCTTTTTGACTTCCCTGAATTCATTTTCTTCTATGAGAGGCATATTTCCATAGTGATCAAGGCCAAAAGAATACATTCCATAGTCAAAGCTATCCAGATCCACTCCGCCTTCTTCTCTTAGAACCTTAAAGCGCTTTAGAAATTCTCTATAATCAGTTCTAGTGGTGTGCTGTACCTTTAAAAGCCATGTGAGCTTCCCGAGTCTGTCACTGTGCTCTTTTCCAATGGTCTCGATTTCAGTCTGAATTCGTTTTCCTTCTTTATCCCAGTTCTTCTTGGCATCCTTAATCTGTTGAAGCCGCCTAGGGTTAATGTACTTAGTTTTCTTTTTGGTATCCTCTGATTCATCACCCATGGGATTCTGGAAATCCTCATCAAGGGGAGGCATCTCTTTATCATCCTGATTATCCTTTTTGTCAGGATCATTATTCTGATCTGGCTGATCCGTTAATCTGGACCAGAACCCGTGATCATCAAGCGCAAACTCCCGCTCCAGCTTCTCTATTTCAAAGATATCAAGCTCATGCTCCTCAGAAAAATATCTATAGAGCTTTTCAACAGTCAGAACCTTAACTTCTTTTTCAAGAAGCTCGTACCATCTGTCGCGATAGTCAGAAGATACTCTGTAGATGCACTGATAGTCCATTCCATCAAGGATTGACTCAACAACTATATCAGCACATATGTCAAAAAGGCGTTCGTCAGAGTAATTCGCAGATGTATACATATGCATAAATATGCAATGAAGTAGCATATGCAGATAGGTACGATTCAGCTTCCCCGGTTCCTCCACAAAGAGCCTCAGCACATGGGATGGATTAAACCTGATGTTCACAGCATCTGTACCCACAGTAGTCGTAGACAGATCCATCTCATACCCCAAGCTATTAAGGGCCGACCCAAAGAATCGCATATCAATATAAAGTTCTGTTCTCGACGCTCCCAGAACCCTTTTCCCAGTTTCTTCCAATTGTTCCCGCTTACTCAAGCTAATTGTTTCTGCCATCTATTATTACTCTCAAAAAATATAGTATTCTAAACTAAATGTTTTAAAAGTTACGTTTTCGTCGCATTCTTTAATATCTACACCAGTAACAGTATAACATCAAAAGTCTATAAGAATGAAGCACTGTCAAACATACTTGACTGACATATACATATACATAAAGTGATTCGGCGGAAATGTGCAGTTCTCGTATTGCAAGATGATTTACAAAAACAAAATAGGAGCCATATATTTCTGTTATGGGGCAACATGTCTGAGGTGCATAGCACCGAGTTTTGCCCCAGGAAAAGGATATCTCCTATTGGTTTTTAGTAAATCACGAAGCAAACGAAAACCAGCATTTCCGGATGGCCCCTAAAGGTCTGGCCTGCCAGTTATTTGCTATTATTATTCATTTCTGAAATCAACGTTCTGAAGGAATGATACATAGCCTCTCTTAGCTTCGAAGAGGTCAGCCTTATCGATTACTTCCCATGGTGCGTGCATGTTGAGAACTGCTACACCAGAATCGATAACATTCATTCCATAAAGTGCAAGGATGTAAGCGATTGTTCCGCCGCCACCTACATCTACCTTACCAAGCTCAGCTGTCTGGAAAATAATTCCGTCCTTCTCGAAGGCACGTCTGATCTCTGCAATGTACTCTGCGTTAGCATCGTTAGAACCAGACTTACCCCTTGAACCTGTGAACTTGTTAAATACAAGTCCTTCGCCGAGGAATGCAGCATTCTTCTTCTCAAATGCTGATGCATATGTAGGATCGAAGCCGGCACTTACATCTGAAGAAAGCATGCAGGAATTTGCAAGACATCTTCTAAGTGCAAGATCGTTGTAGCCTTCCTTTGTAAGATTCATAAGCTCTGCAACAGCGTTCTCAAAGAACTTAGACTGCATACCAGTAGCACCTACGCTACCAATTTCTTCCTTGTCTACAAGGATGCAGCAACCAGTTCTCTTGAGGTTCTTGGCTTCAAGAAGAGCTCTCATTGAAGGATAAGCGCATACTCTGTCATCGTGGCCGTAGCCAAGGATCATTGATCTGTCAAAGCCAGCATCTCTTGACTTACCAGCTGGTACGATTTCAAGCTCAGCTGAGATGAAATCCTCTTCCTCTACTCCATAAAGGTCATTTAAAAGAGCAAGGATTCCGCGGCGAACAGCGCCTGAAACCTTTCCGCTCTCTGCCTTTTCAGCCTTCTCAGCTGCAAGGGCATATTTCTCGCCTGCTGAAAGCTTAGGATCAGCCTTCTCAGCTTTTTCTTTTTCCTTAGACTCAACAACAAATGGTCTGTGACCAATGATAAGATCAAGAGCCTCACCCTCGATAACCTTGGCAGCTGTCTTGCTCATCTGATCAGCAGCAAGGTGAATCAGAAGATCTGAAATGAAGAATACTGGATCGTCCTCATCCTCACCTACATTAAGCTGTACTGTTGTGCCATCCTTTTTAACAAATACGCCGTGGATAGCAAGAGGCATAGCAACGAACTGGTACTTCTTGATACCGCCATAGTAGTGAGTATCAAGATAAGCAAAACCACCATCCTCATAAAGTGGGTTCTGCTTAACATCGATTCTAGGAGAATCAATGTGAGCTCCGAGGATATTAAGTCCCTGCTCAAGAGGCTCAGAACCAAGCTGGAACATAACGATGGACTTGTTCATCCATACACTATAAACCTTGTCACCTTTTTTAAGCTTAGTCTTACCACCAATAAGTGTATTGAGCTCTCTGTAGCCTGCTGCCTCAATCTCATTGACGATAGTATCAATCGCTTCTCTCTCAGTCTTGGAATTATCAAGGAAGTTCTTGTAGTCCTCACCGAATTTGTCTACAGCCTTAAGCTGTGTTGCATTATAAGTAGTCCAAACATTTTTTCTGTTCATAAATACTTACCTTCTTTCTTAATAATAAGCATCTACTGACATATTTAATGTCAGTTAGGTGCAATAAAATAGCCATTACTCTTGTTAGCAATGGCTATTATATCATTTGTTTTGAATACAATCAAATTTAGCTACGAATCTCTATTCCCATAGTGAATGAAAGCTTTCTGAGCATCTTATCTACATATCCGCTAACTGCGTCATAAGTAAGCTCCTCATCCTTAGGAGTGAATGTAATAGTAAATGCCATACTCTTCTTACTTGGAGGAATTGGAAGTCCTTCGTAAACGTCGAAGAGCTTAACATCAGTTACATACTTGCATGAGCCATAAATTGCATCCTCAACTTCGCCACATGTAACTGTCTTATCCATGATAAGAGCAAGGTCACGCTTAACTGGAGCGAACTTAGGAAGTGGCTCGAATGAAGGAGTCTTGCCATACCACTTCTCAAGAACAGAAAGATCGATCTCGCAGATATAAGCAGGAATTCTCATGTCTGTATCATCCTGAATCTCGTATGTGATCTGTCCAAGATATCCAACCTCTTCACCCTCGCATGTGATCTTGGCTGCTCTGTATGGGTGAAGGAATGTCTTGGTTGTAGGCTCATACTTGAAACTGATATGAAGTGCCTTAGCAACATTCTCAGCAAGTCCCTTCAATGTAAAGATATCCTCATCCTCACCGAAGATACCGATACAAATAGTAGCCTTCTCTTCTGGATACTCAGTAAGTGGAAGTGACTTAGGAACAAATCTGTTACCAAGCTCGAAAATTCTTCCTTCAAGTGTACCCTTCTTCTGGTTTCTTGCAATTGCGTGGATCATCTGAGCTGCAAGAGTAGTTCTCATAAGAGAAAGGTCTTCATTGATAGGGTTTAGGATTCTGATAGCATTTCTCTCAGCTGCATCCTCAGGGAATCTCAGAAGATCTAAGTCGCTTGGTGAGAAGAATGAATAGTGCATTCCCTCGTAAGCGCCCTGAGCACAAAGAGCTCTCTTAATCTTAAGCTCAGTCTTCTGTCTAAGGTTTCTGCCACCCATTGTTACGTTAGCATTAGCAAGGAATGTAGGCTTAACGTGGTCATAGCCATACATACGGATAAGCTCTTCTGCAATATCAGGATAATCTTCCATATCTTCACGATAAGCAGGAACCTTGATTGTAAGCTCATCGCCATTTATAACTGGCTCAAAATTAAGGTTTGTGAGAATTCTCATGATCTCATTCTCAGGAACCTCAATACCAAGAACGCCGTTTACTCTCTTGATAGAAGCCTTCATTTCCTTCTTCTCAATGCTGTTGCCTGTATTAACATCAACATGAGTCTTGGAAACCTTACCTGCACCGAGCTGCTCGATAAGGTGAAGTGCTCTCTTCATAGCGATAACTGTTGTGTACTCGTAAACACCCTTAGCAAAAGCTGCTGATGAATCAGATGACTGACCAAGTGCTCTTGAGCTCTTACGGATGTTGTCACGCATGAACTTAGCAGCCTCGAAAGTAACTGTAGTTGTTGTATCACGAATCTCTGAATTGAGACCACCCATGATACCAGCAAGAGCTACAGGCTTCTGTCCATCACAGATAACAAGGTTTTCTGATGTAAGTTCGAACTCATTCTCATCAAGAGTAACGATCTTCTCACCATCTTTAGCTCGTCTTACTACGATCTTATTTCCCTCAAGGAAATTGCCGTCGAAAGCATGCATTGGCTGACCAAGCTCTCTCATAATGTAGTTAGTGATATCTACGATGTTGTTGATTGAGTTATTACCAACAAGAGCAAGTCTTCTCTTCATCCAAAGAGGACTCTCTCCGAGCTTAACATCATAAACATAATGTCCAATATATCTAGGGCAAAGCTCTGGAGCTTCTACTGTTACGCTGAAGCCTTCGTTCTCCACCTCTGTCTCTGTGTAGCTAAGATCAATCTCTTTTAATGGCTTATCAAGAGCAGCTGCTACTTCTCTTGCAAGGCCATAGATGCTCTGACAGTCAGGTCTGTTAGCTGTGATAGAAACATCGAATATCCACTCATCAAGACCAAGGAGAGGCTTAACATCAATACCAACCTCTGTATCCTCAGGGAATACAAGAAGCCCGTTATAACCAGCACCTGGATACATATCCTCAGTTACACCAAGCTCAACACCTGAGCAAAGCATACCCTCTGAATCATATCCACGAAGCTTACCCTTCTTGATAGTAGCAACACCGATAACTGTTACATGGTCTTTCTCAGTTTCGATAACAGTTGCGCCAACAAGAGCAAGAGGATATTTGCCTCCGGCCTGAACGTTGTCTGCACCACAGCATACCTGGAAGGTTCCATGCTCACCAGCATTAACTGTACAAACATGAAGATGTGTATCAGGAATAGCCTCACAAGTGAGAACCTCACCAACTACAACCTTAGATACATCCTTACCAACTTCCCAGCACTCTTCAACTTCGAAACCACAGTCAAAGAGCTTTTTCTCTAATTCTTTTGGTTCAATATCTATATCTACAAAATCTTTAAGCCAACTTAAAGGTACTAACATTTCATTTTCCTCCTATAGTTTTAGAAAACCCTAAATTACTCGTAGTGATCGATCTGCTTGAGAACATCAAGGTCTGACTCAAACAAGTACTTGATGTTATTGATGCCGTACTTGAGCATAGCTGTACGCTCAATACCGATACCAAATGCAAATCCACTATATTCGTTAGAATCTATTCCGCAGTTCTCTAAAACCTTCTTGTTAACTACACCAGCACCAAGAACCTCGATCCAGCCAGTACCCTTACAAAGGTTACATCCCTTACCACCGCATGCAAAGCAGCTGCAGTCAACTTCTACAGAAGGCTCTGTGAATGGGAAGTATGATGGACGAAGTCTTGTTGTTGTACCTTCTCCGTAAATCTTCTGTACAAAGAGTTCAAGCGCACCCTTAAGGTCACAGAGTGTAATATTCTTGTCTACTACAAGACCTTCCATCTGTGAGAACATAGGTGAATGTGTAGCATCATCATCTGAACGGAAAACCTTACCAGGTGAAAGAATCTTGATAGGGGGCTTAGAATTCTCCATAACATGAATCTGACCTGATGAAGTCTGAGTTCTAAGAAGATACTCAGCGCTCAGATAGAATGTATCCTGCATATCTCTTGCAGGGTGATCCTTAGGTGTGTTGAGGGCTGTGAAATTGTAGTAATCATTCTCAATCTCAGTGCCTTCATAAATTTCAAATCCCATTCCTGCGAAGATATCGATAAGTGTCTCTCTCATCTGTGTTACAGGATGAAGATTACCTGTGTAACGAATCTTAGCAGGCATTGTTACATCCTGCTTCTCGCTCTCATAACGAAGCTGAAGCTCTTTTTCCTTCATCTTCTTGTCGAGTTCTTCGAAGTGCTCAAGAGCCCACTGTTTTAATTCATTGACATTCTTGCCGTACTCAGCACGATCCTCGGCAGCAATGTTCTTCATTTCCTTCATGAGAGCACTGATCTGACCAGTCTTGTTGTCCATGAAGCTCTTTCTCATCTCATAAACGAGCTTGGAGCTATCAAGCTTTTCAGAATTAGCTATGATTTCTTCACGGATTGCTTCAATTTTCTGACGTAATACGCTGTTTTCCAATTTTCCTTCCTCCTATCGAGTTGCTATGGAATAAAATGAAAGTCCCATAGCACTTAATAAAATGCTATGGGACGAATAATCTTCCGCGGTACCACCCATGTTCATGTTTCATATTAGTAAAAAGAAACATGCACTTAGTTTCTGCAGCTATAAGCTGCTCCACTTGATCCATAACGGGGACCTCCGTTCCAAGCTACCAGTCAGAATAAGCCTTCACTTGGACTGCTCCGGTGCGAAATTTCCGTATATATCATTGCCATAAGAGGCTCTCAGCCAGTGACCTCTCTCTCTGGAATGGATGCTATCACATCTTCAGGCAAATGCCTGACACCATCGACGCATTTCTTTTGTTTAATTACTTACATATTCTATGTGTCATATTAATAAAAGTCAACACTTTTTCGATTCTGTTATACATTATCGCTGAGCTTATCTACAAAGGCCTGAGCCATTTCACTAAGGTGAGCGCCCTTTCTGATGATGTAGCCAAATGTAAGATTCTCTTCCTCTTTGAGCTTGATTGCCTTGATCTCATTTGAGTTTAGACTATCTCCCAGCATAGCTGCTCCGACAGCATATCCGTTAAGTCCCAGCATGAGCTCTATGGAAGTAGCTCTTTCGTTGGTGCTGATTATTTTCTTGTAATCGTAGGTAGCAAGTGCTTCCTCTCTATAGTAAAAAGAGGTGTTGTCGCCCTGATCAAATACCATACAAGGGTAATCCTCCAGCTCATCAAGAGATATTACTTCCTTGTCTGCAAGAGGATGATGTGAGCTAAGATAAAGGTATGTATTTCTGGTAAAGAGCTCATGGAATTCCAAAGAAGCATCGGCAAATATCTTCTTGAAGGTATTCTTGTTAAAATCACTAAGAGCAATAACGCCCACCTCACTCTTAAGGGTCTTAACATCCTCTATTACTTCGCTTGTCTGAGTCTCTCTGATGTAGTACTGGTACTCTTCAAGATCAAACTCTTTTACTGTCTCTATAAATGCATTAACAGCTATTGTGTAATGCTGCATGGATACAGAAAATGTAGGCTTGTGTCCACTAGCATTGAGATATTTCTCCTCAACCTTCTCAAACTGCTCAACAGCGCTTCTTGCGTATGCAATAAAAGAAGCTCCTGCGGGAGTTGTGACAACACCGTTATGAACTCTTTCAAATATCTGAATCCCAAGTTCATTCTCAAGATCTCTTACTGCACTTGAAAGTCCAGGCTGAGATACATAAAGTCTGTCAGCAGCTCTTCTCATGGAGCATTCTTCATCAATAGCTATAATGTATTTTAGCTGTAATATGGTCATGTCTTTACCTCTCTAAAGCGATAAAATATCTAATACATGATAGCATACTACAGCTAATTATTCACACAAATATTTTATTATTTCAAAAAAATATCAGCACATTGTTCCAGGGCCAGGGAAATCGCCAAGGATAAGCTTGCCATCAATAGATGTCTTTTCTTCTCTATCCACAAGATCGCCAGCTTGCTTTTTGGCGCCAGTCTGAAGCGTATTAGCTGCTTTTTTCTTGGAACTGTCTTTCATAACAAGGCTGCTAGCCTTCTTACTAATATTTTTTCCACCTGTGACCATTTCCATGTCGTCATCAGTAAGCATAACCATCTTTTCGTTATCCATAATGTTAACCTCCGTACTAATCAGATGAATCTACACAATTATTTTACTATCTTTTTATACGAACAAATCTTAATTATGGCTAAACTTTTTTCAGAAATTCGTCAAAAAGTTGAAAAAATGCTCTCAAGCTCACATTCAGTAAGCTCCATCTCAGGGTCAAATTCCTCAGAAGCCATATATTTATAAATACCATCTAGCAGCGTTCTGGCCTCTGGATATTTCAAAAGATTCTGAAGCCCCATTGATGACATCATTATTTTCCCTTTGCCAACCTTAGCTTCCAGTAGCTGCGCCATTGGCCGTAGTGATACATAGCAGTCCATTTCTGTAATGATGGTCTTCATATACCAGGGAAGAACAAAAGCCCTCTGGGATGCCATGTTAAACCACTGCCAGTTGGTATGCTCCTCTGTAGGAAAGCATCTGAATATCGGATGCTCAGTATCAATCAGCTGCCCCATAGCCCCTTCCTGATCTGGGAAGGTTCCTACTGACCAGAAATCCGTAGAAAACTGAGCCTGGATTGAATTAGGAATTGCCTTTTTGGTAGAATCCGGCGAATAGTAAACATTTCCACCTTCTCTCAGGATGGAAAGCGCCTTCGCATCCAGCTCTTTTGTCTCATAGACACCCTTTGGGCACACTGGCTGTACATCAGGATATACCCAGATAGGATATACCGTCTTCAGAGAATCTTCATATGCATCAATCAGGCTGACAGTAAGATCAAAGCGCTTTGCTCTATCAATACCATCAAAAGAAATCTCGATAAAGCCAAGACTTGTCAGCTCTCCAACAGGGCACCTGAAGTCATTTTTCTTTTGTCCGCTGACAAAGACCTTCTGAGTATCTGCTCCTGCAGCATTCACTTCCTGTAGCTTATATTCAAAGAAGCCAGGTAGCTCTTTTTTACCATAATTGGCCACCTTGATTTCGGCTCTGAATGCATCCCCTGACTTGTAGGTATATTTATCAAAAAGAGCCAGCACCACCTGATCAGAATAGAAAGACTTAAACCTGTCAGGTCTTGTAAAAGGATGTGCCTTGGGCATCAAGTGGGAATTGAGCATTCCAACTAGAGCCGTTCCCTGACCAGTAAAATCCTGTAGTCCCAAAAGAGATATTCCCGACATTTCAGGCGTCCTGAGAACTGTCTCAACCTCTTCCCTATATGTCAAAAGAGCTATCTCTCCGGTCGCAGAAACTCTTTTTTCATATTCCTTATCGGAAAGGGCGGCTGCTCTTTGTCTGTCCCTTACTATGTATAGGTTATCTGGCCTTGTAACGCCCTTAAATTGCTCCAACTCATTCATATCGGGTAAAACTTCATACTGACAAACTTCCAAGCTAAA
>JAEEGH010027923.1_pt1 | contig 11142 bp, 15 predicted proteins | sample 9134181 | NCBI WGS metagenome assembly JAEEGH01 (sample SAMN16246544, study PRJNA631951) | gut metagenome | biome: gut microbiome; feature: rumen; material: DP-attached | host: Bos | place: Iran: Karaj | collected 2018-10
CGAAGATCTCCATCGGTACTGTCTACACAAAGACACTCAAGATGACACTCTGCCACGGTGTCGCCAATTACAGACGGCAGTGGAAGGGTAAGAAGATAGTCATCGAACAGGGCATAGAGGTTCCGAGACTTAACGACACGCCAGTCGTTAAGTGGATACCGATGGGTACGTTCTACGCTTCCGAGGGCGTATGGACTCCGAAGGGCATCAACATCAAGGCGTATGATGACATGATGAAGTTCAATAAGGCTATCGACTTCACACAGACCACAGGACAGGCATATGACATCTTGCTGATGTTATGCGCAAGTTGTGGAGTCACACTTGGAATGTCTATCGAGCAGGTTGCAGCTCTTCCTAATGGTCTGCGCCCTCTGGGTATCACTAACGTAGACGGAACACCAAAGTATCGTGACGTTCTCGCTTCACTCGCTGCAGCTCTCGGAGGCTTTGCCGAGATCTATCGAGACGGCAAGCTCTACATAAGGAACTATCACACAACTCCGGATGACTCGATCACTATCTATGAGCGCTTCAACCCTTCGTTCTCTGATTTTACGAGCTACTTTTCAGAGATCACTGTTACCAACGATGACGGAACGGTTGACTCATATATAGCTTCACAGGTGCAGAATGGTCTGACGATGGACCTCAAGAACAACCAGTTCTTGCAGTTAGGTGTCAGCACTACGATCGCTGCAGAACGTCAAGAGGTTGCTGATGCGGTAGGTAACATCAGTTACACGCCATTCAACGCGACGGTGCTCACATCATTTTATTACGACTTGTCTGACGTGCTTTCCTTCCCGGAGGGCATCGCTGACGACTGTACCGGATGCGCGATGGCTATTACATATAGCTTTACAAAGACTATGATTGTCGGCTACGGCGATGATCCTGCACTCCAGGAGACATCTACGGCCATAGATAAAGCTTTGTCAAAGCTGAGTAGATCCAACAAGGAAGAAGTCGTCACCCACGTCTACAAGAACGCGGTTGCTTACGGTCTGCAAGACCAGACGGAAGTTCCTGTCGTAGACATCTTCTTTGCCACCGTGTCACCGAAAACGGTCAAGACCTTCACGGAGGTTAATCTGGATCTGACGATAACAGATGCTTCAGGCGTGGCAAGCTGTACGGCTTACTACTATCTGAACGGAGTGCTGGAGACTTACCATCCTGTCGCGACCTGGAACAACGACGGCAAGCACATTTTGTCGCTTATGTATCCGCTTGAGACACTTGCAGGCTCATCCACATACGAGTGGGAAGTACGGCTTGAGGTGGAAGGCGGCTCTGCTACCATCGCGATCGGCGACGTGCATTGTCTTCTCGAAGGTCAGGGACTCGTAGCAGTTGATGAGTTCAACGGAACGATCAAATGCACGGATGAGTTCGAAGCTATCTACCTCGGTCAGAATGTGGTTAGTCTCATTGATACCTTCGACCTCACTACAGAAGGTCAGGGAGAGACGTATTACAGACTCACAGAGGATGGAGATGTGAGAATAGTCGAAGACGGAGACTTCCGTATAACAGAAGAAGGACAGTAATAGGAGGCTTATATGGCTAACAAGAAGATTACAGACTTGATGAGTGGCACACCTACGAGGGACAGTCTTTTAGAGTCCGCTACTGATGTAGGCGGAACTATGGTGTCTCGTAAGTTCAAGGTCGGTGCGGTTGCAGATGTTAATAACGTGCAGATAGCAAGCGAGTATGACGATACTGCTACCTATGCCTATGGAGCGTACTGTATCAAAGACGGAGTTCTGTATAGGTGCACTACTGCTATATCAGTTGCCGAGGCTTGGACTGTTGCACATTGGACTGCGGTAATGGTCACAGGCGAATACAAACGTGTCCGCATAATGACAAAGGCACAGTTCGACTTGCTCTCCAATGACGAGAAAGACGGCTTTATCTATGTTTCAGACTATCCCACGAAAATACAAGATATAGACAACGTAACCCTCACAACATCAGACAATAACAAATTGCTTGGGGTTAGTGTGGTTGGTTCTGATATTAGTGTGGGGGCGGTTAATCCTCTTGCTTATTCAGAAGGCACTTTAACGCTGGATAGTACATATATAAATACAGCAGAGGTTAATAATTGGTGTAGAAAAGGTAATATAGTTGAATTTCATTTGACGGCAACGGTAAAATCTAATTTTACTGTTAATAATAGGTTTGCATATGGTTTACCTACACCAGCAAAAACAGGAAGAATGCTTGGAATATCAACAGGCACTCCCGACAAGATATTCAGATTTACTTTAAATGCCAATGGAGAATTAACACACGCATATTCTACTGCCGTTCCAGTTGCTAATGATGTAATTGAATTACACGGCGTTTATATTTGCACATAAAGAGGTAACACAATGAGTGGAGCAGAACGTGAACGAGCAATTCAATGCCTCAAATACTATGGAGAAAAGTTAGGGTGCAAAGCAGATTTTGACCTTGCTATAAAGGCACTTGAAGATAGACCACAAGGGCATTGGATAAAAGAAATAAATGGTTATTACTGTTATTTTAGATGTAATCAATGTTCTCAATGTGTATCAGAAAAAACAAAATATTGCCATAATTGTGGTGCAGATATGACAGGCGGTGAAATATGAGTGGAGCAATATTTTTAAATGGTAACAGAGTGGATAATCTTTTTGTGGGTGGCGGTGGAGGTGCGACACAAGAGCCTTTTATCGGCTCGACAGGCACGCAGAAAATCGCCTTGCCTTTTTATTCAAACGAAGCTATCAAAGTTGAGTTTGATTTGCTTCAAGGTAGTTATGAGAATAACAAAGTTATTCTTGGCGATATAAGGTCGGAATATGGAGTTGTTCTTTATGCTTACAACGCATTAAACAGTATGAGAATAACTCACAGTATTGACCAAACGTTTACGCCTAACAAGTGGCGTTGGTCGCACATCGAGCTTGATTTTACGACAGGCACTTTGACAGTTGACGGAGTGGAGGTCGTTTCCGCATATCAAGCTCACGGACATAATCAGCAGAATTTGTTCGGTATAACAAATCAATATTCTTGTGTCGGTATTAAAAACTTCAAGGTATACAAGAACGATGTTCTATTCCTTGATTTTGAGCCTCGACAGGATAGCGGAACAGGCGAGGGATATTTTTACGACAGAGTGAGCGGAAATGAATACAGAGGTAATAATCCGCTTGTTTACGGAGAGAATTAAGTTTTCATAAAGGAGATAGCAATATGAAGCTACAAGGTAATACCCGTCTCGAACTGTTAAGAGACGGTAAGGTGGTACACAGGGTTGAAAAGCATAATGTCATATCTCCGTGGCTCCAGAAGGCTATCCGTGAGGGGGACTTCGGAGCAGGGATAGACCGCAACAAGATTATGCCATTAACACAATGGTTTAGCGGTTGTATTCTGACCGACAAAGTGAACTGTAAGTCAAATACAGATCCGGGCTTCTTCGGTATGATTAATCAGGACTCCAACGTAATCGCTATGGCAGGAGATGACGCATACACAGGCACTAATACGAGAAGAGGCTCGGCTGACCTGTCCGCAGGTGCGACAGGACCTATCACTAACGGCTACCGTTGGACGTGGAACTGGAGCGAGTCATACGGAAACGGAGATATTAACTCTGTATGCCTTACGAGAGCTGACCTCGGCAAGCTTCATTATGTTGAGACAGGTAACTTGGACTACGAGACAGATCCTACTCTCGCAAAGACGTATATCAATGAGAGCCTGTCGAACGGTGTGTTAGACGTAGCGGAAGAGGTTAGACAGTTGACCGTAATAGACTACGAGAACGAGATAGGCTATAAGGTATGGTACGAGGGCACTTCATCAAGCGGAGACATTAAGGTGGCAGAGTACGCTCTTAACACGAAGAGACTTCACTTGACAGGAGCTTCGCTCGGTGTCCGTGAACTTATCGCTACTCACTCCATCACAATGAGTGCAGGAGTGAAGGACTATAGCCTGTCTACTGCTACCGTCATGTTCACAGGTAACAAGCTCCATCTCATTACGTTTCCCACAGGAAACGGAAAAGTGAACGATTATATCATTGATCCGACAGACTACTCTTCCATCTCTGCTACATATGAGCGTAATTACTCCGACATTGAGTTTAAGGGGTTCTCTAACACGTTCGCAGCGTATCAAGTATTAACCAAAGACGGAATGTGGATAGAGTACGAAGATGTAGGCGGAGTTTCAACTCCATTCCTTTATGCGGTCGCAGAGGTAAGCGGTACGGATAAGATAGTCAAGTGTAACCTCACTAATGACTCTTCCGTAACGGAAGTCGCTACCTGTCCGACTCAGCCTGACTATCAGGGCATATGGATAGGACTTCCGAACGGAGACCGTATTAAGTGCCATATGCAGGGCACGGACGCACTCCTATACCACAATAACAGATGGTATAGAACGACAGTCAGAGACTATCACATTCAGGGTAATCACTTGCAGGGCATACACGGTGGAGACTCCTACGGTGTAAACCTCTTTAAGCTTGATACCAACAGACCTGACTCCACATTCTACGATATGAGCATTGACGCTATGTTCGGTTGGGTAAGTACAGTAAACAACCTCAATGCGACAGTAAGTAAAAACCCCGGTCTCACTATGAGACTTATCTACGAGATTACGGAGGTGTAAGATGAGCAACAAGACTTACGACATCATTAAGTTAATCGGCTTGATAGCCGTTCCTGTCCTCGCTTTTATAGCTTCTCTTTGCTCCATATGGAACGTTCCATACTGCGAGCAGATAACGGCTACTCTGACCGCTATAGACACTTTAATCGGTGCGATAGTAGTCATAGCGAAGGCATACTACGACAAAGGACAGGCTTAACAATGAACGAGATACTTCTGACAGGAGCGGTCGCAATAGTGACCGCTTCTGCTATCTGGGACTTCGTTAAGTTTCTTATTAACAGAAGAGACGGAGAGAAGACGGAGCTAAAAGGCATAAAGTCAGCGATCGAGACTTTATCCGATAAGGTAGACCGTAATCAGGCTATCCTTGCAAGGACTCACATACTTCGCTTTGATGATGAGCTGATAAATGGCATTGACCATAGCAAGGAGTATTTCTCTCAGCAGTTGCAGGACATAGACACTTACGAGGCATACTGTAAGCTCCATCCTGACTTTAAGAACAACTATGCGGTCATAGCAAGTGAGCACATAAAGAAGGTCTATGCGGAGCTTCTCGACAAAGGAGAGTGGAGACAATGAACGTAATTGATAAAGCTATCAACTGGGCGGTATCTATCGCTAATGACAACTCACACGGCTACGATCAGCTTCACAGGTGGGGACCTGACTACGACTGCAGCTCTCTTCTCATATCAGCTTGGCAGCAAGCAGGAGTTCCGGTTCAAGCTAACGGAGCTACCTACACAGGCAATATGAAGAACGTATTTGTTAAATGTGGCTTCGAGGCTATCAAGTTTAACCGTTCCATCATCTTGAAGAGGGGAGACGTGCTTCTTAACGAGAAACATCATACGGCTATGTATATCGGAGATGGTAAAGTCGTCATGGCTTCTATCAACGAGCAAGGAAAAGCAGTCGGAGGCAAGTCAGGCGATCAGACAGGAAGAGAGATCCTGACGTGTAACTACTACGTTCCGTCATACGGTTGGGACTATGTGCTTCGCTATCCTACACAGGAGGAGGTAATCATCGTGCAGGTAAATATGAGACAGATACAGAAGGGCGACATCTGCGTCGAGGTTGGTATGCTTCAGACGTTGCTCAACAAGCTCGGCTACAAGGGCTCTAACGGCAGGGCCTTGACCGTAGACAATGACTTCGGTGCAAACTGCGACTATGCCGTAAAGAACTTCCAGAAGAGCAAGGGCCTTAACCCTGACGGAATCGTCGGAGCGAAGACTTGGGACTTCCTTGTGAAGTCAAACTACGTTTAAGAGTTACCGTAAGAGGCGGACGATTCCATACGATCATAAGATAAAACTCCTGACAGATTTATATTCGGTGCCTTTTTATATAGATTGCCATTACTAAAGACCTATCCCCTCCGCCTCTGGGATAGGTCTTTTTTTATTGTCCGAATAATAGTATAGTCTCTCGGCGACTTGGGTGACAATTTGGGTGACAAAATGTCCCCACAGGGCGGACTTTTGAAAAACACTGTCCGTGAAAAGCCTTTAAAATCAAGGTTTTTGTTCACGGGTGAACATACATAAATGGGTTCGAGCCCCGTATGCTCCACCAAAAGAAACTCAATAAAATCAATGCTTTTCAGACTTTTCTCTGTTGCTTGGGTGACATTTGGGGGACATTTTGCGAAAAAGTGAGATCTATGATCTCTGCAGTCTTCCTGTGCTGACCATCCAATTCGTGCGAATATGTGCCATATGTATCCATGCTCTCGCTGTGTCCGATGTACTCCTTGATGGCAGCTTCGCTGAGCTGGTCCTTCATGATGGAGACAAAAGTGTGGCGGAATGAGTACAGTGTTCCGGGAAGGTTGCGCTCAGCTTTGAGCTTCTGCCATTGGTTACGCATAGTGAACTGGTTGCCCTGATCGCCATATATACCACAGAATACCCATTCCGTGTGCAGGTTAAGTCTCTCATTACGTTCTATCACTTCGTTGAGTATAGACTTAGCTGTCGCGCCGATCGGGACCACTCGACGAGCGTTCTTATTCTTACCACCTGTGACGTATCCGCGTGAATTGACTGCGCGATGTATGCGGATGCAGTCTTCTTCGAGATCCGGTAATTTGATGCCGATGACCTCACCAGGGCGGAGCCCTGTGATACACATGAAGCAGAATGCTCTCCAGTACCATAGATCAGACGGCTCAAAGAGCTTGCTGATGTCATCGCGCTGAAGGATCTCGCGCTCGTTCCTGGCATGACCTTTAGGGATGTACAGTTCGCCTCTGGGAAGATCACACTGGTAGTCCGCATAGCCGAATTTTATTATCCCCATCAGTATCGCTCGTATGTTGCATAAAGTCTTATGGCTTAACGGCTCTCCTGACGCGCTCTGCGCCTCGTTAATGACGTGCTGATAATCGCGAAGAGTAAGTTTGCACATTTTACGCGAGCTCAATTTAGGGCATATGTAGAGCCTCCTATAGCACTCGCTCTGGAAGTATGAACCGGACGTGTCGCCGTTCCTTGCCTTGAGGTCTTCAAGATATTCTTGAGCTACTCTGCCGAAAGTCTTCTCTCCGGTGCCTTCGTCGTAGTACCAACGGTCATATTTAGCCTGGCATTCTTTACGGCCCTTCGCTCCGGGAATGGAAGAAGAGAAGGATAGCCTTCTCCCTTCGTGCCTAACTTGTATGCGCCATCGCTTACCGTCCCATCTTGGAGTCATCGGAACCCTCCTCTTCGTCTCTCTGTTGCTTGAGCAAATAGTTGAGATACATAACTGCGTTCTGTCGGTTTGCTTTGTTGAGCTTGTCATAGACTTCGATAATGAGGGGCTGTTGCTTACCGTTCACGTCAATATTGACAGTGAAGGGGATAGACTCAGTCTCATGCCCTGAGACAACCGGATCGTAGCCGAGAAGCCACACCGGATCTACGCGAAGAGCTTCCGCCATCTGCTTGATAGCCTTCTGTCTGGGAATGGTCTTGCCGGACAAATATCTTGAGATGGATGCCTTGTCCTGATTACTTGCTTTTGCCAGATCCGCAGCGCTCATGTCGCGGTCCTTCATAGCCTTCGAAAGTCTGTCTTTAATTTTATAAATATCTGCCATACATATACGCCTCCGACAACAGTATATGACATTTTTGTTTCATTGACAATAAATCAACAATTTGTCGTTGACAATAAATCAACGAAAAGCTACTATGGAGTTGTTGAGAATAAATCAACGCACCACACTATGAAAGGAGGTCCCCACACAGAATGGCTAAGAAGTTAGAAGACAGAATCGACGAGATGTTCGACACAAGAGTGGAGTTTGCAAAGGCTATCGAGATAGATCCTGCAACACTTTCTCGTTCTTTGAAGATCAATAACTGGAGAGCAGACAAGATCCAGAAGATAGTCGAGACTCTTGAGATCCCTGTTGAAGAGATACCGTCTTATTTTTTTGAGGACGCGGTTGAGAATAAAACAACTGCGGAAGCGGTATGAGAGCCGACATGGGACTCTACCCTTCGCTTGGCAGGTACTTCAGCAATATGCAGGAGCTCGCTGATGCAGGGTGTATGAGTCGAACACGATTAACGGACTGCTTGCACGGTAGGAAGCAGTTCACGGACCAGGAGAAGGTCGCCATCTACAACAACATCAGACTCAAGGAGTATCTGGGAATTAAGTACGAAGCAGGCCTTTTCGACGAACGATTCAAAGCAAGTTAAACAAGGAGCGTAACAAGTATGAGTATAAGACTTATTTTACTGCTGACTATTGTCGGCATCATTCTTATCACTCTCGGACTGATGGGACTTTATGTAGACGTGAACCGTCGTCTCATCGCTCTGAAGAAGTCACAGCGTAACACAAACAAGTTAGTCATCGCCCAGAACAGAAGATTAGACGTTATCGAACAGCGTGACCGCGAAGCTGCGGAGCACATCTATATCTGTTGCGATAAGCCCGGTGATGACGTGAAGTTCGGAGGGGAGGGTATCTGATGGCTAATTTATACGAATTAACATCTGACCTGCTCAAGCTCCAGGAACTTCTCGAAGAAGGCGAGCTTGATGCCGAAGCACTTGCTGAGGCGATGTCCTACACGAAGGAAGAGCTCGGCATCAAGTTAGAGGGATACTGCAAGGTCATCCGCAACATTGAGAGCGACATAGCAGGCTTGAAGGCCGAAGAGGAACGCATGGCTACACGTCGCAAGGCTATGGAGAACAACATCAAGAATATGAAGGCTCGTATGCTCGACGCGATGCTCACCACAGACACGAAGAAGGTCGAGGGAGAGCTGTTCACCGTCTCCACAAGGAAGAATGCTCCTGCCGTAGTCATGGATGTCAACTACATCGAAGATGTGCCGGATCGCTACCTCATCCCACAGGAGCCGAAGATAGATCGCAAGCTGATCGCGGAAGACCTCAAGAGCGACAACGATGAACTCAAGTTCCATCTGGAAGGTGTCGCTCACTTAGAACAGTCTCAGTCAGTAATCATCAAATAAGGAGATTCCCACATATGTTAAATATCACACGAGGCCCTCGCCTCAGAGCACTCGGCGTAGTGCTCTACGGTCCGGAGGGAATAGGTAAAACTACCCTTGCATCACAGTTCCCGAAGCCTATCTTCATCGACTTGGAGAACGGTTCAGACACTATGGATGTAGCAAGAACAGACACACCGAAGTCGTTCAACGACGTTCTTAACCTCATGACTCTGATCCAGACGGAAGATGAGTTTCAGACGGTAGTCATCGACACGGCTGACAAGCTCGAACAGCTCGTCACTGCTCACGTTCTGGAAGAGCACCATCTCAAGTCCATCGAGGATGCAGGTTACGGCAAAGGCTACACCTACATCGCGGAAGAAATGACGCGATTCCTGCGTAAGTGTGGCGATCTCATCGACGCCGGCAAGAACGTAGTCATCGTTGCTCACGCAGCTATGCGCAAATTTGAACAGCCTGACGAGATGGGTGCATACGACCGCTGGGAGCTGAAGCTGTCGAAGAAGTCAGCTCCACTCGTTAAGGAATGGGCTGATATGGTCCTCTTCCTTAATTACAAGACCACAGTCATCACAGACGACAAGACAAAGAGCAAGAAGGCTATGGGTGGCAAGAGAGTAATGTACACGACACACCATCCTGCATGGGACGCGAAGAACAGATTCGGTCTCGACGATATGCTGCCGATGGAGTTCGAAGCTATCGCTCACTGCTTCCAGGATAAGCCCGTCAGCTCTCTTGCTGATCTCTACTCAGAGATCAGAAGCAAGCTGAACGATGCGGAAGTATCCGAAGCCTCACTTATTAACTTCCTGCATCAGAAGGACGCGAAGCTTCGCGCTGATGCGGTATCACTTGAGACTCTTCCGGGCTTCTATCTGAAGTTCGTGAAAGAAAACATAGATAAGATCATCAATAAATTGACACAGGAGGATTAAAGAGATGTCAGAAAACACTTATTCATGGGACAGCAAGATGCCGGCAACAGTAGAGAGCAAGGAGTTCGCCATTCCGCCGATCGGCGAGTACAACTTCTTTGTTACCAACATTGAGAAGACATTCTCAAAGGCTGGAAACCCTATGCTCAAGGTAAGACTTGACCTGCAGGGCGCAGAAGGCTCTGTCTTTGACAACCTCGTACTCACAGAGAAGGCCATGTTCAAGGTCGTTACCTTCTTTGAGTCCGTAGGCATTAAGAAGAAGGGCGAAGAGCTCAACTGCTCCATCGGTGAAGCTGCTGACAAGGCTTTCCAGCAGGAAGGCCGCTGCAAGATCATCCACGAAGAGTACAACGGCAAGACACAGGCTCGCGTAGACAAGTACATCGTACTTGATTCCAGCAAGGCTGATACTAAGCCTTCCGTATCGGCTGAAGATCTCGACGTTCCGTTCGAAATTGAGTAATGGAAGACCGTCAGAAGATACAAGAAGCGCTCGATCATATTGATCCCTGCAGGCTGAATTATCAGGAGTGGATAGAGGTGGGTATGGCTCTCAAGGCCGAGGGTATGCCTGTCGCGATGTGGGATAGCTGGTCAATGCGAGACATGGACCGCTACAAGCCCGGTACCTGTCTGCGCCATTGGAGGTCCTTCAACGGCTCCGGTGTCGCAGCAGGCACCATCTTCCACATGGCTGAGGTCTATGGTAACTACAAGCCTGTCAAAAAGTACACTTGGGACGACTATCTTCCTGCAGAGGTCGAGAACTACGAAGAGATCATCTCGACCAATGCTCCGGAAAAGACGAAGCCATACCAGATGGCTGTTGAATATCTGAAGGCTCTCTTCGAACCGGACGAGATAGTCGGCTATGTGCATACGGCATTATATGACGAGAAGCGCGACAAGTGGATACCTGCCAACAAGGGCACTTGGCGCAAACGCGATGACATTATCAAGGATCTAAACCGTTCACGCAAGCTGGAAGATGCTTTTGGTTCCATGAACGAAGCAGCTGGCGCCTGGATACGTATT